>Ga0315284_10007372_pt1 | contig 15708 bp, 17 predicted proteins | sample YL17G09_16_MG_FD_203696 | JGI IMG/M metagenome (GOLD analysis project Ga0315284, IMG submission 203696) | Sediment microbial communities from Yellowstone Lake, YNP, Wyoming, USA - YL17G09_16 | ecosystem: Environmental > Aquatic > Freshwater > Lake > Sediment | place: USA: Wyoming | collected... | reverse complement strand
TGGACCTGTAGTCATCGACCAGTTTTTTGATGCGGCCCTCATACAGTTGCGCCACCGGGCAGTGGTTGCAGCTGAACACAAACACCAGCAGGCGGCTGTCCTTATAGTCACTCAGGCTGTGCGTCTTGCCGTCAACCCCCGGGAGAGTGAAGTCTGGAGCGGAGGAGCCGAGGGCCATGGTCGGGTGGGCCTTCCATTGCTGTTCGAGTTGTGCCTGGTAGGCGGGATCGACTTTCTTCTGCTGGCCGTCCGCCACCACGCAATAAAGAAGAGCCGCGAGCCCCCCCCCAACATGCTGACCGTAGTCATGCCTCCAATCCTGGATCTCTGCGCAATCTGGCATCGCATCATCGCTTCTCCTCTCTCGACAGTTCCCTTTTGGTCCTTCAGCCGTGCGATGTGCGGGCCTCCGGATGATTGTTTACAGTCCTTCCGCCAGGATCCGGTGCACGCGCTCGGCGCTATCCCTCACCTCATCCTTGATGCGCGGGAAGAGGCCCACGAATACACCATCCGTCGGCTTTATACTCTCATATGCCAAGCGATAGGCACGGTCCAGATCGTCCGGCGCGTTGATTCGTCCCGCAGCCAGGACCTTGAAAGCGAAGCACGGTTTCCTGGTCTGCCGGAGCACCTTGTACATGCGGGGCGGGTCTTTATCGAGATAAACATCGCCGGCAGGAAGGGGAAGTTCACCGTTGAGGAGCTTGCGGAACTCATCAGGGGTGCGGGTGCGGTTGTACACGCAGCCGGCAAAGAAATCCACGTCCCAGCCCTCTTCCTCCACCGTCGCCAGGATCTCCGGCTGGTGGCTCCCGACGCCTACCAACACTCCCAGTTGCCTCAATTTCTTGCAGTATTCGCGGACAGAGTCCTTTTTGCCGTCCCGAAACGCGCGGTCGGTCGTCTCCCCGTGATGATAAATTGCCAGCGGTTTCACATCTCTGACAATACCCTCCGGATCCGCGGTTCCCTGCGCAATCAAGTGCATTTGCCCGCCCTCGGCGCGAAAGCGGTCCAGATCCAGCGGAGCCCGGCCCGCATGCAGGTAGTTGTAAGCGTTGATGCCATAACGATTGCACTGGTGCAGGATCTCACAGACTTTGTCGGGCGTGTACCACTCCTTCATCACCGTCCCGAGCGTCGGATTGAAATGGCCCCAACCATAGAAGGGATTGCAGCCCACAACCAAACGGCTGATCTCGACGCCGCCGAATTTGACCTTTGGCACCTGCATCCGGGATGCCGGCACCGATGGAGCTTGCAGCTTCACAGGCGGAGTGGGCCCCTGGGCCAGTTCTCCCGCGGAAACTGGCTCGAAGGGATTCCCGGCTTCCCTTGCTGCGAGTGCCGATGCGGTGCCGGCAACCGCACCCAGAACGGCTGCGCTTGATTTCAGAAAATCTCTTCGTGATTTCGACATTCAATCCCCCCTGGCGATTTCTTGAAGTCCCCCGCCTATTTTCATCTACAAAGTCAGCCAGTCCGAAGGCTCCAGGCTGACTTTTGCACGGCTCCCTCACCGATCGCGGCCACGTCCAACATTTTGTCAGGGGATTTAAAGCCCAATTGCTTCAATGAGGGTGTGCGGCCGCACAAGCCGAGCGGAGTGGATCCGGCCGGCAGCAAACCGAAGATAAATCTTCGTCGCGAGCTTCGATCGGTCTCCACTGATCCGCCTCCCTGCGGTAGAGTTCAGACCTGGCCGGCCCGAACCTGAATCGGATAATCGCTGTCTGTTTGGTGATGCCAGCATAACCGTCTGCCCACAACTTGGGAAATCTTTTTTCTTTATTTCAGCCATCGGGAATACCAATGGCGCACCCGTTGCAGGAAGTTTCCGCGGCCACGGAGGTTTGGAAATGCACACGGGAAAGTTTTCGTGAAGGCTCAATGGCGTATATAATCTCAAACGCAACCTGTATCAAAAGAGGAGAGCCCTACATGAACGAGATGAACCGCAAGGAGTTCCTGGAAACACTGGCGGGCGTGGCGGTCAGCGCGGCGCTTGCCATTCCCTCGTCCGGAGCACCGGCCGAATCCCCACAAACGGCTCCCACGCCTCCTGTTCCCAACCTGGGGGTTGAACCGATTTGCGAGGATGGTTTCGGCAACTACTCGGTGAACGGACAGGTGATGGGTTACACTATTCGAATTCGTCACAATCGCTACCGGAGTGCAATTCTTTCCTGCGTCGAGGAGTTTCAGTTGAAGGTGGACGGCCAGGCGGTTGACCCGCTCGACATTGCCTTCTGCCTGAATAACAAACAGTTCATGATTTCTCAATTGAAGGACCAGTACACCGAGTATTGGAACATTCTGGACAAGGCGGAATTGCGGGTTCAAAAACCCGGCGGGTTGGCCACAGGTGAGCACCGGATCGACCTGACCCTTAGGATCCGGATCCCCTATATCACGTCTCCGTGGACTTACGGCGCCAAGCCCCACGTATATAACTTGCACGACAATTCATGGTCCAGGAAACTGACCATCCGGGGCTGATCGGCACGATATCGAACACGGGAAAACAGAAAGGATGTGACGTCATGGCGGGAAAGGTAAAACTGGGGATCACGCTCTATTCGCTGACCCGGGAGTTTATCCATTACAAACTCTCCCTGGAGGATTGCATTCGCACCGTCGCCGAACTGGGAGTCGATGGGGTGGAGATTGTAGGTGCACAGTCGGTTCGCGGGTATCCCTGGCCAACCGATGAGACCATCCGCTCGATCCGGGCGATGATCGACAAATACAAGCTCCGGCTGATCTGTTATAGCGGCAATGCGGACCGCGGCATGAGGTCCGACAAACTCGATCTCAGCGCCGATGAACTGTTCGAATATGTGGTGAATGACATCCGGTTTGCGAAAAAACTGGGTGCTCCCGTGGTGCGGCAGCAGCACAACATGACTCCACGCGTCATGGAGAGAGTCGCGCCCTGGGCCGAGAAATACAAGGTGAAGGTTACCATCGAGATGCATAATCCTATGTCGCCGACCGATCCGGAGTCCATGGAGTTCTTGCGGATTTTCGAAAAGCTCAAATCCCCTTACATTGGATTCACGCCCGATTTCGGCAGCTGGGCCGAGAAAGCGAATCCGCTCCACGTTGCGGCGCTGAAACAAATCGTGCGCAAAGAGGTTTTCGACTATGTGATCAATGCCGGCGAAAAGAACACCCCCGTGGAAGCCGTGGTGCAAGGGCTGACGAAAATGGGTGCCACTCCCGCGGAAATCGCAACGGTCCGGTCGCGATACTACTTTCTCGCATGCAGGCCTGCGGACCTGGATGGGCTGAAGCGGATTCTGCCTTACTCCGCACATTTCCACGGCAAGTTTCACGTTCTGAACGACGATGGCAGCGACGTCGCCATTCCGACGGGCAAGTTGTTGTCGGTCCTCCGGGACTCGGGGTATGACGGGTACGTGTCGCTCGAATACGAAGGCCACGCCTCGGTCGATACGGATGCCGTTCCGATCCTGAAGCGTCACCTCGCATACTGCCGAAAAGCGCTGGGAACGTAAGGGGGCTCCTGAAGTACCGGGCATGAATAGCCCCGGCCGTGAGAGGCTGTGAAGATATCATATGCAGACATCGAACCACGAAGACCGCGAAGACCGCGAAGAAGAATAACTGTACTTCTTTGAGGTCTTTGCGGTCTTCGCGGTGACTGCTGTTGCCCCCCGGCTGAGGCGCGTTTGCACACGGATCGTTATTGCACCCTCCGCGTTTGTTCGCGTGCCAGGAACCAGGTCGCCGGTTTGATGGAATTGTGTACCTAGGTCGCAGCAGCCACCGTCTTGATCAGATTTCGAAACCAGACGAGTCCTGGATCCCTTTCCTGATGCCGGTGCCACTGCAAATACTCGGTCAGCGGGGGGAATTCGATGGGAGGATCGAGCAGTCGCAAAGAGAATTGCCGGGCATACATCCGGGCGTGGCGCCGCGGCACCGTTGCAATCCTGTTTGTGCCTTCGATCCCGCGGAGGGCATATCCATGATCCGGAGCGGCCACTTCCACCTTGCGTTTGCTTCCAAACCGCTCCCGAAACCACTCATCATACACGGGGATGTGCCCCTCGGTGATGGAGCAGATGTGGCCCGGGTCCATGTACTGTTCGAAGGAAATCTTTTCGCCGACCAGTTTGTTCCCGGACCAGACAACGCAGGTGAGAGGGTCTTCGAAGAGACGCTCAAAGGGCAGCTCTTCGGAGATATACCCTAGCGGTCCAACGAGCAGATCAAGGTCGGACCGTTTTATCTGCTCACGGCCATCCATCGCATGCCGTCGCACCTCGAGCCGGACTCCCGGGGCTTCGCAGTACAGACAAACCAGGACCTTTTTCAGTATCACATCAAAGACATAGTCGGATGCCATGATACTGATCTTGCGATCCGATTTTGCAGGAACAAAATCCATTCTGGCAGCCGCCACGGATTGCGCCCGAAGGAGTATCTCCCGCACCGGGTTGATCAGGGATTGAGCCAGAGGTGTCAGGATCATGCTTCTCCCCGCGACGTGTACGAGGAGGTCGTCTTTGAAGTACTCGCGCAAGCGTGCAAGGGCCTCGCTCGTCGCGGGTTGCGTGATGCTGACTCGCGCGGCCGCTTTCGAGACGCTCATTTCGCTCAAAAGGGCGTCGAGATATACGAGAAGATTCAGGTCGAACTGATGAAACCGCATTTTCACCGTCCCCATACGGTCAAAGGGACACCAATCGATCCAGCACAAAAAGTCGGGGAATTATACAGACAGCACCTATGGCTGTCATCAACACAATCGATTTCACAAGTTGCCGGAGCTCCGCTATTCTGCTCGTTTGAAGAAGTGTGCATAATGATGAGGCAATTTCCGGCCGCCGCGCGCCGGCCCCAAAGATTAGCATGAAACTGTCGAAACATATCATGCAATGGTCTGCCGCTGAATCGTGAATTTCGCATGATCTAGCCACGGCGACATCAAATTTGAAGAAATCATTGTGGCTCTCAACGACATCGGCTACACCGGCCCCCTCAGCGTGGAGTGGGAGGACTGCCGCATGGATCGCGAATACGGGGCCACCGAAGCCTGCGCGTTCGTAAAGAAACTCAACTTCAAGCCCAGCACCGTCGCCTTTGACGCGGCTTTCGAGAGGAAGTGAGCAGGGAACAGAACGAAAAACCAGCTGAATGACTGCGTGAATACACGGCCGGGCGACTCCATCATTGGAAGGCGGTTTCCTCCACTCTCGTCAGACCGCAACCGGCGAGGTTCTTCAGCATGCAAAACAACCCTTTTGCTCTGGCATTATTAGTGGCAAGGTGAGGATCCAAATGATTATAAAGATTCTAAAAAACCTGACACGGTGCTTGATCGTCCCATTCTTTCTCTCCTGCCTGGCGGCAACGGGGATGTATGCCCAGGAGCAAAAACTGGTCCCGATTCCCCTTGAGTTGCCGCGGCCGGGCTATGAGGGTACCCCTCAGAACCTCAAGGTGACCAACCTGGAAAAGCCCACCAAACGGGGTCCCTTTCTCGCCCCCCCCGGGATTGCGAATGTTGCCAAGGGCAAGAAGGTTACCAGCAGCGACAAAGATGCCCCGCCCGAGGACCTCGAGATGATTACGGATGGGGACAAGACACAGGCCGCTGACAATTTCGTGGAATTGTCGCGCGGAGTCCAGTTCATCACCATCGATCTCGGCGCGGGGAACGAAATCTACGCGGTTGTGGTTTGGCATTTCTACGCTCCCCGGGTCTACTTCTGCACGGTCGCGCAGATAGCCGACGATGCGGGATTCACCAAAAACGTTCAAACCATCTTCAGCAACGACCTGGAAAACAAGACCAAGACAGGCGTCGGCAAGGACATGAACTATCTTGAATCCTTCCAAGGCAAGCTGATCGACGCGAAGGGAGCCCGTGCGCGCTACGTGCGGCTGTACAGCAACGGTAATAACGTGGATGCTTTAAACCACTACATTGAAGTGGAAGTATACGGCCGTCCGGCCAAGTAAGGATTGCGGGCGCGGGCGGCCTGCTCGGCATACCCCCGATCCTCGTGTATGCAAACCACCTCGAAAATGGTGGCCATGGCCTTGTGAGCGAACCGGTGTGCCTGAATCGACTCATCTTCGTCGTTGCGAAGCAGTTTCGGAATATGCGGGGAGTCTGGTTCCATCCTTCATTCTCGATTCCATTCCCGGGTCGCGGCGTCGACACAGCGCATTATACAGGGATTCCGCATCACACAAAATCTCCCCTCGGTCAGAGCGCAGCCAAGGGTGTCCCTGCGTTGCCTATTTCTTGAGCATCCCCACAAGAACCTCTACGCCGGCTTTGGCGGCCTCGCCGTCATCTTGCGGGGAGGCACCGCTGACGCCGATGGCACCGATGACCTTGCCCTCCGCCATGAGAGGCACGCCGCCTTCTCCTGGGATAACATCCGGAAGCTTTAGCATGCCGATACCGCCTGCGGCGACGGCATCCGCGAATGCCTTGGTCGGCTTGCCATGCAGTGCCGAGCTGCGCGCCTTCTGGATGGCGACTTCGACACTTCCGGGAGGCGCTTCGTCCATACGTTCCAGGTAGAGCAGGTTGCCACCATCGTCCGCAATTGCGATTACAATTTTGAGTTTTTTGTTGGCGGCATATTTCTCTGCCGCAGCGGCGACCTGCTTTACGGCATCCAGAGTCAGCGTCTTTTTTTCGCCCAACTGCGCCGTTGCGGCCGCGCCCACGGCCATAGCAAGAGCGATCAGGCAACCTGCGAGTTTCTGTGACCCGATTTTCATGGTTGCTCCTTGTCGTTGAAGATTCCCGCCTCTTCAAGCCACAATTCTCTCCTGCAAGTGCCGGCTAGAACGACAGCCGCATCGTAAACTGGAAACTCCGGCCCAAATTGAGGGTGTTGGTGATCCGGGCGAAAGTCTTGGAGGCGAGATTGCGTTCCGGATCTGCGAATTGCGGCGTATTGAACAGGTTGACCGATTCAGCGCGGAAGGTGAGGTTCTTTTCCGTTCCCAGGTTCCAGGTGCGAGACAAAGCGGCGTTCACGTTCGCAATTTTACCCTTGCGAAAGGTATTGCGACCGATGTTGCCCCGCAAGGCTGTCGGGCTCATAAACCGAAAGGCGCTGCGCGGCAAAAGCGAAGTCGAGGTGTCCGGATTGCCGACAATCCGGCCCAAAATCGAAGAATCCACGACGTCCACTCGGTCGCCGCTCTCGCCGTCAACATTGCCGAATCCCGGTGCATCCGACCCTGCGAATACCGTAAAAGGAGTGCCTGATTTTATAAGCAGAACCGCGGAGATCGTCCATCCGCCTAAGCCCTGGTGTGCCCATACCGGCGCCGAATGGAATGCGGGCAGATCGTACGAGCCATGTCCCAGAAAAGCGTGCGGCTGATCGAAGGTACTGAGACCCTTAAAATCCTCATGGATCAGGGAATCAGCTTGTGGTGGCGGGATGCTGCCAAAACCGGTTTCCGGGTAATTGTAATTCAGGTCCAAGGACTTGCTGAACCAATAGGAAGCGTCAAGACTCCAGCCTCTCTGCGGAGGAACGATGACCGAGATGCGTGCGGCGTCATAATAGGCCCGCGAGCCATTCGTAATTCGTTGAATGATGAAGTAATTTGGGTTGGGCCTCCTTTGGTTTATCGTCGCTAGCGTTTGCGGAATACCTGGGACCACGTCGGCACGATTCATGGACCATGAACTGAAGAGCTTGTGGGTGCGGCTCCCGACATATCCAAGCTGAACTCTCAACCGGTTCCAGGAACGCGGTTCCCAACTGAAATTGTATTGGTGCGAGTAAGGGACAACCAGATCCGGAGAGATCTCGGTCAGACTGGTGCGCGTATTTGGTGGCAGGTGGGTGAGATCCATTCCCGCGAGCGGATGGGCGAGATTCGGTTCATTCACAGAAAGTCCGATGTTGCTGGGAGGATTGAACCGGACCTGGCCGTAAGTCGCGGGAAAAATCTGGCCGTAGCTGATGTTGTATGCGGATCGCAAAATTCCCCAGCTCCCGGGCAGCCGGTAGGCAATCCCGACTGTGGGGGCAATGTTGTTGCAGTCGCATCCGAACGGAACGACGTCAAGGTGATTTACCTCGATCGGCCGGGTGACGGCCTCATAGCGCAGCCCGAAGTTTATCGTCAAATCCTTCGTCGCGCTCCATTTGTTCGCGATGGAGAAGGCCAGGATCCAGTTGCGATATCCCCGGCCGGTTTCCCCGATGGTGAGGTTGTAGCGCAGGGGAGTGCCCATCCGCAGATTGGTTACTGCATCACGCCCGAAGGCGTCGCCAAAGGTGAACGAGCCGCGGTGGCCGCTCGATTCCTTGCCGTTGAATTGGCGCCGGAGGATGTTCAAGCCCGCTGTCCAGATATGACGTTTGCTTGCACGCTGGATTTGTCCAGCGTATTGGAAATCGTTGATCGCCCGGCTGAGGGGATTATTTGCGCTGGCAACTGTCGGAAGGATGAAGACGACGATGCTCGGGCCCGAGGCCTGTGCTTCCGGTTCCAGCAAAGTTTTCACCCGATCGAAGCCGACAGAAAAATCCGCGACCGTGTTTGGCGACCACACATGGTTCCACGTGATGCGTGCGGTGTGAGCGCGGACGTTGCTGTTGTAATTCTGGCCGGCGACAAACTGAAAGGACTGGACTTTTTGCGCAGTCGCACCATAACGGAGCAATAGATGGTCCTTGGCGCCGAATTGACGGTCGAGGGTGCCCGAGAGACGGTCGGTATCGATGTGTTGGGGTGAATTGGTGTTTAGCGCACGATCGTCAATATCGGTGCGATTGGGCAATTCGGCCGGGAATGCAGCCAGGATCCCCTCGACGATGGGCCGAATCTCGGGATCCGTGGTGAGCGGCGTTCGCTCCTGGGCATTCGGCACCAGCACATTCCCGTTGACGCTGCCGCGAACTTTTTGCTGTCCGCCATCCAGCATCAGGCGGAATTGCTTTCCCAGCGGTGCTCCCAGAGTGAACCCGTAGTTGTTCTCATGCGCCGGTCTTACGTTGCCGACCTGAAAAAACGAACGGGCGCTGAACACACTGTTATTGTGAGTCTCGAAAATAGAGCCATGAAGTGCAGGCATAGGCGCTGAAGGCACATGGATCGGGATGTCGGGACGGACTCCGTACTCCGTGCTGAAGTATCTGTTCTTGGGATCGAACTCTCGCACAACAGTAGTGGAGACGCCAATCCGGAGATTGAGATCGCGCAATGCGTTGTTGTCAACCGGGTTGAACGGGATGTTGTCGTTGCGGCGACTCTCGCCGGATGAAGTGTCGGTCGTTTCCCGGAGGTTGAGCCGTTGGGCATTCGGATCCGACCCTGGTTCTCCCGGCTTCACCGGGACCTCAGTCTTTTTCTTCTGCGTGTCTCCGGATGTGGACTGGCTGGATGCCGGCTTCCCTTGTTCCACAGCTACACCGGATCCCTGCGGACAGGCAGACAATGTTTGATAGAATGGGCAGAAAAAAACCGCAAGGGAGAACAGGGTTGCGAGCAGGTTTCGTATCATGAAGGCAACAACCTCTCAGTTCACCGCAGTTGACAGTACGTACGCCACGCTCCAGGCAATGCCCGGACAGGTTGCCCACAGTCCAGGCACGCAGGCTGCCTTACGGGCATTTGCGATGGCTTGCCTTCAAACACCCACGGACGAAACTGGGAATAAGAGCGCCGCCAAAAACCTGCAGATGCGGACGGAAATGAATGTTGGGCAAAAATCCTGCGCGCTGCGCTTCCCGTCGGCTCGATTCGCAGGGAAACGGACCCGCGCAAGGACGCCAAATTCCGGGCTGAGCTTGAGCATATCCGCCCGCGCTCGTATTGGGAAATCTATTGTACAAATCCCAGCTATAAACAGCGCCGATATCGCGGGGATGGTCCAGGCAAGGCTAACATATAAAATCTGTTTGAATCGCAATCATGGCTGGGCCGATATTGGGGCCACAGTTTCGATGCGTCCGCACCTTTGGACGTCCGAGGACAGGTGGGAGTCCTGCGAGCCACTTGCGCCCGTGGTGCGGCTCCAGTCCGCGCGCGCTGGCCGACTTCAAAACTTCATTTCCGGCACGTCGTCCGGGATGTGCAGCCGTGCGGCAGTGGCATTCCTGATGTGCTCGACGGAGACCCCGGGAGCACGTTCCTTCAGCACCAGCCCGTCCGAGGTTACGTCAATCACGGCGAGCTCTGATACAATCTTATTGACCACACCCACGCCCGTCAGGGGCAGAACGCACTTGGGTAGCACCTTGCTGGATCCATCTTTGGCCACATGCTGCATCGCGACGATGACATTGCGCGCCGCCGCGACCAGGTCCATGGCCCCGCCCATGCCTTTGACCATCTTGCCGGGCACCATCCAGTTCGCGAGGTTCCCATGTTCATCGACTTCCATGGCTCCGAGAACAGACAGGTCGATGTGTCCGCCGCGGATCATGGCAAAGGAATCCGCACCCGAAAAAAAAGCCGCGCCGGGAATCGTGGTCACGGTTTCTTTCCCTGCATTAATGAGATCCGGGTCCACCTCCTCTTCCGTGGGAAAAGGACCAGTGCCGAGGATGCCGTTCTCGCTTTGGAGAATCACCTGGATACCCTCGGGAATAAAGTTGGCCACCAACGTAGGAATGCCAATCCCGAGGTTCACGTAATATCCGTCCTTCAATTCCTGCGCAATGCGTTGGGCGATCTGCTCGCGTGTCAATGCCAAGGGTCACCTCACTAACTCACCGTGTGTCGTTCAATCCGCTTTTGATAGTCCTTCCCCTGGAAAATACGCTTCACGTAAATTCCGGGTGTGTGTACCTGATCGGGATCGATCGATCCGACGGGCACCAGCTCCTCGACCTCCGCAATGGTAATCCGGGACGCTGCGGCAATCATGGGATTGAAGTTGCGCGCCGTTTTGCGGTAGAGAAGGTTTCCCATCGCATCGCCGCGCCACGCTTTCACCAAGCCGAAATCAGCCTTGAGGGCGCGCTCCAGAACGTACGGGTGCCCATCGAATTCCCTCACTTCCTTGCCTTCGGCCACAAGCGTCCCTACCCCGGTCGGAGTGAAAAAAGCGGGAATCCCGGCGCCCCCCGCGCGCAGCTTCTCAGCCAGGGTGCCTTGCGGCGTGAGTTCGACTTCGAGTTCGCCGGAAAGAAGCAGCTGTTCGAACAGCCTGTTCTCCCCCACATAACTCGCGATCATCTTTTTGACCTGGCGTCCCTGCAACAGCAAGCCAATGCCAAAATCGTCCACGCCCGCATTGTTCGAAATGCACGTGAGATTTTTGACTCTTTTTTCGACCAGCGCGGCAATGCAGTTTTCCGGGACGCCGCAGAGGCCGAACCCTCCCAAGGCCAAACACGCCCCGTCCGGAATGTCAGATATTGCCTCCAATGCTCCCGGTACCACTTTGTTCATGATTCACCTCGCCGGATCCATCCGCAGATCTGTTGCGGCAGACCTGTCGCCCCTTGTCGCTTTGTGGCGCGCATCTCCTGCCCTGGTGGGCGCGTCTTCGATACGAATCCCCTTAGAGTCTGCCCTGGGACCAGGGCGCTTGTACTGTAAGGAAGATCCTTGAGTCAAGCGAAATAGGCGGAGAGGAATGTTTATGGAGGGCTTCACCAGGACGTGGGCACACCTCAGGACTGCGCCCAGATGAGGCCGAGCCCGGGCCCAAGATTCACAATACCTGGGCATCACTTGGATCAGCACTTCCTATAGCTGTGATCAAAACAATAGATTTCACAAGCAGGGCAGGCGAGACTACTCTTGGATCGGGATCAAACTGCCCGATATGATATTACTATGTCGCTCATGCGCCTGCGTCCTGGCGTTGAAACAACGACCACCGACCGTCCTGAAACACCCTGTTTCGGACCAAGGGAAGAATGACAGGAAAGAGGAAAGGGAAATCCTTATGGTCCGTCGACTTGTCCATATGCTCATTCCTTACTGCCGTGCGGTCGCGATTGGGGGAGGCACTCTCGGGCTTATAGTGCTTTCCTTGGCTGCCTTAGGGCTGGCGCAAGGGCAGGGGCAGGGAAATGTCAGACCGTACCCTGAGCAATTGGAAGAGCAGTACAAGGTTCATCCCACTCTCGCCATCGGATCTCCTGCGCCGGATTTTACCCTCCCAGGGGTCGACGGCAAAAATCACAGTCTGAGTGAGTACAAAGATAGTTCTTTCCTGGCCGTTGTGTTCCTGTCGAACCACTGTCCGGCATCCCAATTGTATGAAGACCGCGTCAAAAGAATGGTCACGGAGTATCGACCCAAGGGAGTGGACTTTGTCGCCATCCAGCCAAATTCCCCCAATGCGGTTTGGCCGCGCCAGCTCAACTGTACGGACGTGGAGGACACGCTGGAAGGGATGAAGATCCGGGCTGAATACCAGAGCTTCAATTTCCCATACCTCTACGACGGCGAAACCCAAGGCGTGTCCCACAAATACGGGCCCAAAGTAACACCGCAAATATTCATTTTTGATCGGGAGCGGAAACTGCGATACGAGGGCCGCATCGATGATAACCAGCGCGAAACCTCCGAGACAACCCAGGATGCTCGTGCAGCGCTGGACGCGCTCCTGGCGGACCGGCCGGTTGCGGTGGAGCATACGCCTGTCGTCGGGTGTGCCACCAAATGGGAGTCCTGGAAGGAACAGCTGGAGACCAGGCGACAGGAAATCAAGGAGTGGGAGGCGCAGCCGGTTACACTGGAGATGGCGACGGCTGCGGATCTCAAGAAGCTGCGCGCCAACCCTACGGGTAAGGTGCTAATGGTGAATTTCTGGGCGACCTGGTGCGGGCCCTGCGTGGCGGAGATGCCCGACCTGCTCCAGACCTACCTGTGGTATCGCAGCCGTGATTTCGAATTCGTGACGGTGTCCGCGGATGTGCCGGAGGCAAAACCCGCCGTATTGAAATTGCTCCAAAAGTTTCATTCCGCGGTTCGCAACCTCCAGTTCGCATCCGACAACACGTATGCGTTGCAGGCCGCGTTTGACTCCAAGTGGGATTCCGGTGTGCCGTTCACGATCGTGATCGCTCCGGATGGGAAGGTGATTTACAAGCAGGAGGGCGAAATCAATATCTTCGCCTTGCGACGTGCTATCCTGGCGAACCTGCCGGACGGCAGCTTTCTCGGCAACGCCGCGTATTGGGCAAAGAAACTCCCGAATCCAATGCATTGACAGCCACGGGAAATTCTACGAGATGACGGAAGAGCTGCGGGAATACAGCATCCCCTACGAAGAGGTCATCCCGGTATTGATCCAGGGTGGGTATGACGGCTATATCGACAGCGACTATGAGGGACAGAGACATACGCAGGATGCCATTGAGACGGACAGCTGCGAGCAGGTGCGCCGGCACCATGTCATGCTAAGAGGCTTGTTTGGTGAGTTGTAGTTCGCAACGGCTTTTCCGGGGCGGCTGGGGTATTCCCCTCGCGAGGCGGCGAGGCTGGATCCCCTCTGCCGCACGGTAGGAGGTCTGACTGCCCAAGATCCTGTGATGGTCGGCAGCGGCAATGTTGTAATGTAATCCGCATCCCTGATTGGAGGAGACAATGAATTCACAAGAAAAAGGTCTCGAATTTTACGACCTGAGCCATCCTTTCGGCGACAAGGCGCCGTTGTGGCCGTATTTCGAGGATGTCAAAATCGAGAGAATCCACTACCATGCCAAGAGCCGTGTGCTTTCTCAGAGGATTACCACGGTCATGCATTGCACGACCCACACGGATGCGCCGGCCCACGTAGTAGAAGGCACGCCCTTCATGGACCAGGTGCCGCTCAAATCCTTTTTCGGCACCGCCGTAGTCGTTTCCATCCCCAAGAAGAAGTGGGAACTGGTGACTCCAAAGGACCTGGAAGCGGCTGAGCCCAAGATTCAGAAGGGTGACATCGTCATCGTCAATACGGGCTGGCATCAGCACTGGGGGGATTCGCAGCAGTATTTTGCCTACGCACCAGGTTTCTACAAGGAAGCCGGCGAGTGGTTCGTAGAAAAAGGAGTTAAAGCCGTCGGCACCGACACCCAGGCCTTGGACCATCCGCTCGGCACGGCCATCGGGCCTCACGGCAGCGGGCCGCTTCTGCCCTGGCTCATGGACGAATACAAGCAGGAATATGGGCGCGACATGGCAGCGGATTTCCCTTTGTGGGAACCGTGCCATAGGCTGCTTCTGTCCAACGGAATCGCAGGATTCGAAAACGTCGGCGGCGAAATCGATGCCGTGACCGGGAAGCGAGTCACGATTGCTGCATTTCCCATTCGCTGGGAAAAGGGGGATGGCAGCATTGTCCGGATGGTCGCCCTTGTCGACAAAACCGGCACCTACAAACTCTAGCCAGGAAGGCACACGCCATGAAAATTACCCGATTCGGTGAATGCAGGAAATACAGCCCTCCCAAGCACGATGTTACGATTCACGCCATGCATCTGCAGCACAAGGATATGGGCTGCGACGCCCCGTTCTGGGTCGGTTGCTCCTATTACTTGCCGCAGGCGAAGGCAGAAATGTCCTCAACGCCGCTCTGCAAGGTTTACGTTATGCTGGAGGGGAATCTAACCATCGAACTGAAGGATGGCTCAAAACATGTGATCGGCAAGGGGGACTCCGTTTACATCGAGCCGGATGAGGAGCGCGAGATCCGCAACGAAACCAACGCGGTCGCAACTATACTGGTCGTCATGCCGTATCCACCCAAATGAGGAAGGCAACGATGAACGAAGTATACAAACTCTTCGATATATCGTGCAAAGTCGCCCTGATTACCGGGGCGACCGGCGGCTTCGGCAAGGCAGCCAGCATTGGACTGGCCAAAGCGGGCGCCAAGATCATGCTGACGGGCCGGACTGCAACCAAACTCGAGCCGGTGATCAGGGCAATCCGGGAGGATGGAGGTGTCGCGGAGCAGTGCGCGGGATCACCGGTGAGCCCGGGGGACGTCCAGGCGGTCGTGCGAGCGACGGTGCAGGCGTTCGGCGGAATCGACATTCTCGTCACCGCCGCGGGAATGAACAAGCCAAAGCCGATCATCGAACAGCCGCTCGAGGACTGGAAAGAAGTGATGGATGTCAACGTGACCGGGACCTGGCTTTTCTGCAAGGAAGCCGGCAAGGTCATGATCGAGCAGAAACGGGGAGGAAAGGTCATCCTCATATCCTCCACGCGTGGAATGCTGGGCATGGCCAATTACGCGGCCTACGCGCCGTCGAAGGCCGCGATCAACCTGATGACCAAGTCGCTGGGCTGTGAGTGGGGTCCTCATGGCATCCAGGTAAATGCCATCGCTCCCACGGTGTTTCGAACCGAGCTCACGCAGTGGATGTTCGACGACCAGGCCGCCTATAAAAACTTCCTGCGTCGGATCCCCCTCGGCAGGCTCGGCGAGCCTGAGGATTTCGTCGGCACATTGATCTTCCTTGCCTCCAGAGCATCCGATTTTATGACTGGGTCGATTGTCTACGTGGATGGCGGATACACCGCCGGATAGAGGGCATCATGGCCGAAATTCGAAATATCGGCGTCATCGGGGCCGGATTGATGGGCCGGGGCATCGCCCAGATTTTCGCGGTGCATGGGTATTCAGTTCTTCTGATGGATGTTTACCAGGACAGCCTCCGTGGGTGTAGCCGCTCCCATTGTTCTGCAGTGAATGGCCCGCGTAGTTTTTCAGTATCGATATGACACAGTTCG
>Ga0315284_10007371_pt1 | contig 15708 bp, 21 predicted proteins | sample YL17G09_16_MG_FD_203696 | JGI IMG/M metagenome (GOLD analysis project Ga0315284, IMG submission 203696) | Sediment microbial communities from Yellowstone Lake, YNP, Wyoming, USA - YL17G09_16 | ecosystem: Environmental > Aquatic > Freshwater > Lake > Sediment | place: USA: Wyoming | collected... | reverse complement strand
TCTCTAGCCTCAATTTCTTTTCTCATACGAGCATTTTTTTGTGGAAGAGTTTCTTGAGGGTCAACAGTACTACCATTCTGTGCTTTTTTAATTGTTGCCATAGCGTTTAAATGTTATATTAGGTTTAACGATTATTTATAATGTTTTTATAGGAGTATTATTCTTTCTTTGTCCAGAAAGTTTTTCATATAATTTTTTGTAGCCTGTATCTTTTATACAATCAGCAATAGATTCATATATTATATTAGTATCAGTATCTATTACTTTTTTACTTACAGCAGTATGTTTACCAAACCAAGCATTTCTAGTTCCTGTTGAAGTTATTCTTAACTTTTCTCTAGTTTCTTAAGATGGTGACTTACCTTTTTTAATTTCACTCATTTTTTGTAGTGTTTCTTCTGAGTGTTTTTTTCCAAACATGTAAGCTTTTTCTCCTTTTTGTCTTTCAGATAATTTTAATATATATTCTTTTGATCTTTTTATACCAGGAGTACCTTCCCCACCATTAGTCATATTAACTAAACTTCCTGTAGCTAAATCTTTTCTTCTATATAATAAAATGAACTCTATTTCTTTTTGGCAAGCTTGTTCCCAAGTTAAATTATCTAATAAAATTTCTATTTCATAATTAGTAACATTAGTAATATTTTTCCAATACCTACTTCTATTACATTTTATTTTAGATCTTTTGTAATCATCATCATCATTACCAATTCCAATATAGAATGGTTCATTTTTGTCTAATCTAATATGTCTATATAAATATGCCATTATTTTTCAATGCATCTACCAAATGTAATATTTGATTTAACTTTTATGTCACGATGACAATATTGCCATAATTCTCCTGTTTGATTAATTATTATTGTATAGATAGTATTTGTTTCATGTCCATAATCTGTAACAAGAAATATTACCCCTTCTCCCTTTGGCGTTATAACATCTATTCTATTCTTTGGTTCATATATTCTCATAGAGAAGAGCTTTTGTTTGAAAAGAGCTGTTATTCGTCTCCCAACAGCTTTTGTTGTGTTATTCTGCTACAGGCATTTCTTCTACAGCTTCTTTAATAACATCAGCTTCAACAGCTTCTGCCATAATTTTTTCAATCACTTGATTGGTTTGATTAGCTAATAGAATTTTAGCTGCTTCTTTTGTATTTAGAATAGCTCTAATTGTGTTTAGAATTAATCCAAAATCTCTTCCAGATAATTCAAATTTGTCTTCAGGAGACCATGTGTACTTTTTGTTTGCATCATAAGTTGCCATAACTGTAATTGGTTTTTAAATGTTTATAATCTGTAAATTTAAATAATATATTTTATATATCCAAATTTATTTTTAATATACTTTTGTAAGTGTAAAGTTTCTTGAAAATATTGAATTTCCAGCATTGGTTGTATTCCATTGAGCTGTTACTATTAAAGTGTTATTTATTGTTGTATTAAAAGTTGTATTGTTAACTGTACTTAATACATAACCTTCATAGTTATTACCTGAATTTTTAACATATCCAAATAGTCCTCCTGAAGATATAGAAGCTACTCCTGTTGTTCCTAATGTTCTTATTGTAAATTGCAAATCTAATTTCCAATTATGATCTGTAGCTGCATCCATTGCAATTATACCTGTATCAGCTAATAAAACTCCTGTTAAAGTTTTAACTTTAATATGTAAAGTTGCAGTTCCAACACAACTAATTCTTCCATCAAAAAATGCAGTAAAACTATCTCCAATAGAATACCCATTTGCAGGAACAGTTAATGTACCAACTCCTGTTCCTATTATTGTTGTCTCTGTTGTAGTAGCAGTTACAGGTGTACTATCAGCTGTTTGAGCAAAAAATCCTGGAAGTCCTGCAGGGCCTTGAGCTCCACTAGTTCCACTTGAACCACTTGTTCCAGAACTACCAGAAGTTCCAGCTACTCCTTGAATACCTTGTTGTCCTTGAACTCCTTGTTCTCCTTGTACCCCTTGAGCTCCTTGTGGTCCTGCTGGTCCTAATAAATCACCTGCATCATCCCAAAGATTTGTATCTGTATTCCATACTTCTAAAGAACCATCATTTAATAAGATCCATGCATCACCAGGATTTCCAGGACTTTCTCCAGCTCCTGCTAAAAATGCTGCAAGATCAGGATAAGAACCAAGCACTGTTAAAGCTGCACCTGTTTCTCCAGTTGTTCCTTGCACACCTTGTACACCTTGTACACCTTGAGGACCTTGTATTCCTTGAGGTCCAGTACTAAATTTAGCAACACCTGTTAATCTCTCTAGTTGTCTCCAAATGTTCCAAAGAAGATTAGATTCATTGCTCCAACCTATTCCTTTAGCTGATATTGCCATAATATTTTAATTTAAATTTATTTTAAAATTTATTACAGATGTTGTTTTTATTGATTTTGACATATTAAGTCTTATTCCAAATAAATTATGGAATTTTAAAATCTCTTCTATTAGCATATTATTATATTTAGGAAGACTTGCTGCCAATCTAAAATTATAACAATCTACTTTTTTTGTAATCTCTAAAGATGATAGTTCATCTACAGATTCAATAATACCTATTAATGATGCAAGAAATGTTTCATCATTATCTTGCATCAATTTAGGAAAGAATTTTTTATTAATCTCCATTTTATATTTTCCAATAAGAATTATATAATTTTATTCTTTTTTTAACAGCAGTACAAAAATTATCAGAATAAAACAATTCTTTTGTTTGCATACTACTATGTTAAAGTTAACCTATATTTTATTTTTGCAATATCACCACTTAATGCTTGACTAATATTTTCTATATCAGGCATATTTGATGATTTCCCAAACTCTTCAAGTTGATTAGCAAACTCAATTATTTGAGATGCTAATAGAGTAGACGCTCCTGGAGAGTAATCTTTCATTAAATCTATTTTAAAAGATTTAATTCTTCTACCTTGATACCCCATTATTTTTTCTATTATTTCATCTTTTAATGAAAATAAAAGTTCATACATGTCACCCAAGGCAGCATGTTCAAATCCTCCAAAGGTTTGCCAGTGAAGAAGATGTGCTTGTAAGTGGAAGTACGTTAACTTTCCTGCAATAATCTCTAATGTAAGAGAGTTAGAGCCTTTACCTTCCATCATTTCTTCTGGAAATAATGATTTTAGTGCCATAATTTAAATATTAAAGTGCAGGGGTTGTTGTTGTAGTAGTTGTAGTGGTTAGATTACAACACTCATATGCTGTTATCTCTTGCCATTTACCAACTTTGGGTTTGTTTCTTCTTAGAATTAAGCTTCCTGCTACAATTCTGCCAGATCCATCAAATCTTACATAGGCCTTAAGGTCTCTCTTGTTACTCATAATAATTGTATTTAATAGTTAATGTTATATTTTATTGATAATTTTTTTAATTTGTTTGCATAATACCATGTACATTTTCTTTGTGCTTCTGGATTGTTTAATACAACATCTAAATGAGGATCTTTTGTAGGATCAGCTCCTAAATGATATTTTCCTTTATAGAAACATGGAACTTCATCCATTACTGTATTTACTATTCCTGCATTATGAAAGATTGTATGTGTATCTAGTTTTGTAATAGAATCTGGGGCCCATGCAAATGCTAATTCAGGCACTACCTTTGTTTCTTGATCATTACCCCAAAGGTTCCATAATACTGACCACATATCTGCACACCATGATTGGAATCCTTTATTTTCACTTTCAAAAAACTCTTGATTAATTAACTGTAAATAAGTTCTTATTGTAATACAGTTTTTCATCACTTTATACCAAAACTCAGCATCTATATTTTTAAGAAGATATTGAGCTCCTCCTGAATGTAAATTGTTAGCTTCTGCTATTTGTCTATTAATACCTACTAATGTTGTAATTTCTTCTAATATATCTCTAGTTTTATATTTTTCTAATTTGTTAGGAGATACATCTTTTAGTTTACTGTCAAAGTATGTAGCATTTATATAACTATTTGTATCAGATAAGTAATTAATATCATCTTGTATAAACTGATCTATATTAAATTCTTTAGTAAAAAGAATATCTGAATCACAATAGAATATTGCTTTATTAACCATTTCTGGTTTTTCTTTAAAATATTTCCAAAGAACATATGGTCTTAATACAGGTATATAAACTCTTAACAAAGGATTAACTGTATCATTTTCATCTTTATAGAAATGAAACTCAGCTTCAGGATATAAATCCATTATCTGTTGCCATTTATCTTTATTCTCTCTTCCTACAGGAGTAAATATTAAAGATATTGCTTTATCAGAATGTCCTAAGTCTTTTAAACTCTCAAGCCATAAATGAACTTGCCATGTATAATATATATCACTAGGGCATGCTTGGATAAATTTTAATTCTTTCATAATGTAGTTGGTTTATTATATTTAACTGTTGTGTACTTATTAGTTTAAGGTGCGGGAGTAGTAGTTGTAGTTGTTGTTGCAACTCCCCCTGTACCTACAACACCTATAAGTCTTTCTATTTGTTTTGAAATCTGTTGTAATAGTTGTGCTTCTGCACTTCTTCCTATTTGATTTGATGATATTGCCATAATTATTTGTTTTTTATTTTATTCTACAACTCCCATTCCTAAATAATTCCAATTTGTACCTATTAAACTACCTCTCCATACTTGACTTGTAATAGTAGGTATTTTATAAACATCTCCTGAATCAGTTTCATCATAAGGACCTACATAATTTGTAAAAGGATTAGTATAATTTAATCTTGTTTCAATATATTGATAATTATTATCTCTATAAAAATTTAAAATATATGATCTTGGTGTGTCTCCATAACAACATTGTGTACAAAAAACTACTAATTTAACATTATGTTTTATTCCATTAGTAAAGGTTTTAGTAAATAAACCCATATAATTTTCATCACTTAATATAACTCCTGGTATTATTTCTAAATCAGAAATATTACCTGCAGCTCCTGGTGGGTTTGATAGCACATCTGGAGTACTATCATTAGAACCAAATCCACTTCCTAATGTAAAATATCCATTTGTACCAACATATAAATTTGTAGAACCTATATTATTTATATAAAAAGATGTTGGTAAAACTATTGGATCACCTGTCCATCCATCATCATAACCTTCAGGCCATGACCCAGTATACTCTGTATACCCAACTGGAGTATCTAAATCAGTATTAGGTGGAAATACTAAATTTACACCAGGTATAAAATTCCAATTTATTGTTGGTGTAAATATTGTTGTAGTTGTAGTTGTTGTGTGTGCATTTATACAAGGAGTGCAATTTCCAATGTTATTCCATATATATATAACAATTCCAACATCTTCAGGACCTTCTGCTACATCTATTATATTCCAACATTCAGGAGTTCCATTACTAACAATAGTATCTGCAGTTAATGTATCAGGACCATTAAATTTAATTACATGGTACTCCATTCTTTCACATCCTGCTACATTGTAATAAGTTACAACAGGGGCAGGAGTAGTTGAAGTTGTAGTTGTTGGAGGAGTAAATCCACCAGCAGCTCTTACAGCTGTAAGTCTTTCTAATTGTTTTAGAATTTGTCTAAACATTTTAGATTCTGTACTTTCTCCTATTTGACTTGGTGCTACTGCCATTTTATAGTTATTTATGGTGCTAATCCCCCATCAGTTAATACCCATCCAAAAGATGTTACTGCAAATCCAGGAGTTAATAAAACAGAATATACTGATCCATCTAATGTTACAGAAGTGGTAGTTAAAACAGTAACAAACCATCCTTGATTTAATGTATTGCCAAAACTTGAAGTTCCATAAATAAGTATTTTATCCCCAGTTATTAATCCATGAGATGATGCAAAATTAACTTGTACAAGACCACCATTATTTGATATAGTATCTAATGTTAGTTCTATAGACCCTCCACCTAGTGTTTTTTCAGATAATAACTTTCTACCTGCTATTGAAGATGTAGTATTTGAATATTTAGATAATCCAAAATCTGCAGTTAGATTATACTGTAATTTATTATTAGGCCATCTTTGATATATTTCACCTAAATTATAACCTATTGGATTACCTCCTACTGCAGTTTGTGACATATTAACTCCTGTCATAAATCCTGTAAAATTAGTACAAGATGTTGGTTTCCATCCTCCTATCATTTGGTCAAATGATGTAGCATTTTCAAACATATTAGCCATAGTTGTAACAGCATCAACTCTCCAGTTAAGCATTGGTTGATTATATGATAAAGCTTGAGAAAACATATAAGCCATATTTGTAACACTATTAACATTACTTCCCCACTCTTGTAATGGTTGGTTAAAAAATGAAGCATTTCTAAACATAGCTGACATATTTGTCACTTTAGTTGGATTCCATTTTTCAATTGGACTATTAAAATTACTAAGAGAAAATGCATTTGAAAAATTAGTAACTTTATTAGTATTCCAATTATTAATAAGATTTATAGTAGGAGTTTTAATTTGAGCAAACATATACTCAAAAGTAGTTATATTAGAAGTATTTAATATATCTTTTACATTTAATAAATTTAAATTTATACAATAATAAAAAAAAGAATTATTAGCTATTGTAGCTACAACATAATCAATTACTTCTAAACAACCAAATCTTTCAATTGATATTAATTTTACACTTTCATCAGTAGAAAGTGGCAAAGCTGCAAAAGACCAACCTTTAAAAATTCCAGTTATTCTTACAGTATAAACACCTGGTGCTGGGTAAGTATGCGTACAAAGAGGATCATCAAATGTTTTAATAAAGTTTTTTTTACCATCTCCCCAATTTACCCAAAATCTATATGTTCCTAAAGGAATTGTTGGTAAAGTTATAGTTTTAGTGCCTGGAACACCACCTATTAGTGGATTAGTATCCCAAGTAGAAATAAAAGTATTGACATCACTTATAACTGCATTATTAGACATAAGTCCATTTGCATTCCCTGTAAATTCACTACCCCTTAGACCAGTTATTAAACCATTATCTATACCATTACTACTCATAATTTATTATGGAAGAATTTGTTGGTAATCTGCCCCATGTGCTGTTAACCAAGCAGACCCTGATGCTATATTAGCAAGAGTTGTAGCTCTTAAAACATCATTTGGCTGAAGTGGAATATATCTTTTTCCTGTATTATCTTGTGGAAGTCCTAATATATTTACTCCATCAAGATAATCAACATTAAATCTAGCTGCAAATGTATTACCTGCTGATAAAGGTATATTAACAAATCCTATTGGAATAACAATTGCTCCTCTTAATATGTATATATATGTGTTTACAGTAACTGTTGAATTTGTAACACCAGTAAGAGAATATACTCTTCCTCCATAAACACCTGCTGTATATATTGTTATACCATTTGTATTAGAACCTAATGTTCCTAATGTAGTTCCAGTTAATACTGCAACTCCACTATTTATTATATTTGCTAAAGTAGGTATTTGTCCATTCTGTATTCCTGCCATGATTTTTTTATTTTATTGTTAATAGTTATATAATGTTCTAAGGCCAGTCATTAATAAATAATCTTGTACCATTGGATTTGTTATATTATTTAATTGTGCTTGTATATTACTAACAGCTCCATCTAAATAACCTAGCTCTGTTGGTTGAATTATAAAACCATTTGCTACTATATTTCCTGTAAAAGTTGTTATATTTGAAAATGAATTTGTTCCTGTCCATGCATTATTACCACCTGTTGCAGCATAAACATTTGTATCAAGAAAAAATGTACCAGTTGCTGTCATTTTTACAAATGATGTAGACACATAATTTAATGCACTTAATGATGTAAGATTTGTTGAACCTGTTTGTTTTCCACTAAATGTATTATAATCTGTAGATGTTAAAAGTCCTCTATTACTAGCAGATGCACTTGGAATATTAAATATATGTGTAGCAGGTGTTGTTGTTGAATCAATATTAAAATTAGATCCTGTTGTTCCAACTTGAAAATATTGTGCTGAAGCTGTTAAAGCATTTAATGCAGCAATACCTGTTGTAAATGTAGTTTGTATTGAACTTAAGTTAGAGTTTTGTGTATATAATGTAATAGTATTACCTCCACTTAAATTTTTAGGATAGAATCTAATTGCAATTCTATCTGTAGTTGTTAATGGTGTATATTCTGGTACAGCACATGTAAATGTATATAAATCTACAGTAGTTCCATTTGTTATAACTTCAACTAAAGATGTAGCTAAAACTACAAATGAAGAACCAGTGTAAACTTCTACAGTTGCATAAACTTGTAAAACATTAGTAGCAGAAGCAGATAAATAACATTGAAAAATCCAAACTCCTGCAGGTACAGTTTCTTGTGTTGGTTTTCCAATATCTGTTATAAAGTTTGCAAATGCAACATCATTTACAGTTCCTGATGTAAAATTAGCACTAGTGCTTATAACTGCTGCAGTTGATAATTGGTAAAAATTACTACCTGATATAGTTCCTTGAGATGTTCCTCCATTACAATAGTAAACCTGTCCACCACCACCACCTGCTACATCAGGAAATGATGCTAATTGTCCATCTCCTCTTATATATTGTGAAGCTGCACCAACTGCAGTTACTGCTAAAGTGCCTGCTGCTGTTAATGGACTATTTGTAACTTGAAAAGCAGCAGGCATTGATAAACCAACACTACTTATATTACTTACAGCTGTTAATGTTCCACCACTTAAATTTAATCCTGTACTAACAATTATTTCTTCCATTACTCCTGGAGAAGCAGTAGTTCTACCAATTAATCTATTGGTATTCATTAATGTAGAAATAACAGGACTAGCTCCTGTACTTATTGTTATAGGAGAAGTTGCTGTAGTTATATTTTGTTTTGTATCCCACTGTGTAGAATTTTTTAATGTAGCTGGGGCAACAAATCTATCTGTAATAGCTCCTGCATTAACTTGAGATTGTGTAGCTTCATAAGGAGATTGTGCATATTCCCAAGTTGTTCCATTAGAATAATAAGCACCTACTGGGTAATATGTTCCTCCAATAGGGCCTGGTAACCATGCAGTTCCTTGTGCATTTTCACACCAATAAAATAAACCTGTAACACTTGCTGGTGCTGGAAGAGCAGCATAATTGTAAACAACTATCATACTACTACCACCTGATATAATTATATTTCCTCCAGCTGTTAAATCATTTCCATTAATACTACTAATATTAACACCTGACACTAATACAGCTTGTTTAAAAGCTAATGCTTGACAAACAGCATCTTCTGAAGGAACTTTATTCAAAACACCACAAGTAACTGTTTGTGATATAATGCTAGAAGGACCCATAACTGCAGATACAGCTGTAAGTTTCTCTAATTGCTTAGAGATATTCCAAAGAATATTAGATTCAGATGATTGCCCTATTTGTCTAGATGGTATTGCCATTGATATTATTTTGTTATAAGCAAAAATATAACAATTATTCTATATAAAAAATAATGTTATACAATTAAAATAATTAATTTAATTAGAGCTTCTAATCAAATTTGTTTAAATACTTTGATAAATATATATAAGAAACAAAAAAGCACCCTGATATTCCATAAAATATAAGATCTGCTTTCCAATATGAACCAGTTATTTCCATTAGTAATCTGAATAGTCCATCGTAACCAAAGGGTAGAAAGAACATTGCTGACATTAATGATGCTTCTTTTAAAAATACTATGTTCTTCTTCATCAGTTTCCATGTTATCTGCCCTGAGATCTATACTCTTTAGGTCTTTGTTCTTTAGGACCATAAGATTTTTTGTGTCTTCCTGACACTTTACTTCCAAAAACTATTTTTTTAGAAGAGTCTGTTTTAACCTTTGCCATAATTATATTGGTTTAAAAAATAAATTTGCTTCTGCTTTTCTTCTTCTTACAAGTCCTGCTAATTGAACACCAGCAGCACTTATATATTTTGTTGTAAACCAATTCATAATAGCTTCTTTAGAAGCATTGCTATTAATCAATGTATATAATGTACTAGAACCACCTGTATTGTATACATAAGATACTAATGCATCAAATTGATTTTGGTTTAATTCTTTTTTGATTTTAGTAAATACAATTCTTTCAAATGATACTAAGTCTTCTAACAAATATTTATCAGCTTCAGCAATAGTGTGTATTGATGCACTAGAATAAGCTAATTTTTTATTAGCAGCTCCTTTAATAAAGTTTCCTTTATTATCACGCATAGCATGACCATATCCTTCTGTCCATATACCAATAGGATCCATTTTAGGTTGTAATCCAATTTGTTTTAAATCTCCATCATGTATAGATTCAAACTCTTTAATTAAACTTAAACCATTTTCACTTGTTCTCATTTAGCCTTTTAATTTTGCAACTATATCAGTAAATCCTTGAATGCTCACATAAGCAGTAGCTATAACAACCCAATCTTGAGAAGTTAAATCCCCTGCAAATAAAGCACCACAAGCAATGATAAATACCATTAACTTACGTGATATAAATTTATTAAATATTTTATCTAATTGTTCTTTACTCATCTTATTTGTGTAATTTTATTTTCCAATAACTTTGTAAACCATATTGTATTCTTCCATTATTATCTATTCCTGTATACAAACCAAAAATTTGATCTTGTTTAGTTTTAAGAAGTAATCCAGTACTAAATTCATTTATCATACTATATTGATCTCCTTGTAATCCTCCACCTACATACACTTGTGTTTTAGGAGTTGGTTGAAGAGTGATTGTTTTGGTAACAACAGGATACTTTAAGTTATAATTATAATTTCTTCCTTTTATTATATTTTTTGTAATTGTATCTTTAACATTTACATATCCAATAGAATCTATTCTTAATGTATCTGAGAATACATTTTGTGCTGTATATAAATCAACTAAATCTTTATATTGTATTACTAGTTTAGTGTAAGATGTATCTGGTACATACTGTATTTCTTTAATTCCTTTTATAACTTTAATTACTTTAGGCTTAGAATAAACAATACTATCATGTTTAATCCATACAGTGTCTATTTTAACACGTGGTTTTTCTGCAACAGATTTATTACCACCACATCTTTGTAATAATATTATAAGAATTAGTATTCCTATTAATAAAACTATGTAATTTTTTTTTATAAAATTCATGCACGTTTAATATTATAGTAAATACTGGCAATATATTGTAAAATAAATCCTATAGCTACAATAACACCAACTGTCCAAAGCACTTTATTTTTAAATGCTTCTTGTTTTTCTAATTTTTCTTCCAATGTTTTTATTTTAGCTTTTAATAAACTAATATCTTCTACAAACCCACCTGTTTTGGTTAAGGCATTTCCTAGTATTGCGTCCACTACTTGTGTTAGTTTGGTATCAATAGAGGTCATTTTTTCCTCTAAATCATAAAGTCTTTGATCCATGCTCTTTAATTCTGCTTTTATTTGTTTTTCAAATAGTTCTGCCATAATAATATATAGAAAGGAGTTAGTAATAGTGGGGAAGTTTCTTCTAAAATATTAACAGATATTTATCAGAAAAAAATTAAAAAATATAGTTACAAATATAATTTATATAATTAATATATAAAAATATAAAAAACTAATAGTTAATATAATATAGCATAATCTAAATATATTTTTATATCTTTGTTTTTAAAAGTTAAATATTTAAATTAAAACTAATATAACTATATGAAAATTGCAACAATTGTAATGGCACATGCTGATACAGAGTTTAGAAAAAAATTATTAAAAGAATGTTTACTGTCTATTAATACACCAATTATTCTTTCTACAAATTTTCCAGTATCTCATGATATTCAATTACTATGTGATCATGTTATATATACTAAAGAAAATCCTATAGTTAAAAAAGAAGAGTATGCAAAATTTAATATGTCATTTAATTATTGGGAATTAAATGATAAAGGTGAAAAGATTTATACACCAATGGAATATGAACATGGTTTTGCTGCATATTGTTTAATTAGAAATGGTATTGAATATGCAGAAACTAAAAAATTTGATACTATCCATTGTATAAATTATGATTATGAAATTAATAAAAACACATTAATTTTACATAAACAGTATTTAAAATCACACAAACTAGTAATGTATATGTATGATAAAAATATAGATTATGATAATTTTGGAACAGATAAATATTCTACAGGATTTTTTTCTGGAAAAGTTGATACATTAAAAACTTTTTTTACTAAGTTCAATAATAAACAAGACTATTATGTTACTGATGGATTTAGTATATTAGAACGTAAAATATATGAACATTATAAATTAGAGTTGGTAAAAGAGTTAAAATATAGTGATTTAGAAAAAACTGAAAAAACAAACCAGGAAGGAGTATTAATGTTTTCCAAAAGTAATAAATCAAAAACCAATAATATGAGAATACTATTTTTAGCTCCACATTTATCTACAGGAGGTATGCCTGCATTTCTTCTTAAAAGAATAGAAGCATTACAAGCTAATAATGATGTAGAAATTTTTGTTGTAGAATATCAGTGTCACAGTCTTGATTATGTTGTACAAAGAAATGCTATTATGAAATTAACTACTGTATATCATCTTGAAGAAGATAAAATGGTATTATTTGATATGATTAAAGATTTTAATCCTGATGTTATCCATATAGATGAAATGTCTGAAAGACTTGATAGAGAGATGATCACTAAGTTATATTCAAATAATAGAACATATAGAATAGTTGAAACATGTCATGATGTTTCTTTTCAACCAGAACAAGAAAAAATATTTATACCTGATGCATATGCTTTCTGTAGTCCTTATCATTTAGATACATTTAATAATGTAGATGGTTATAGAGAAGTGATTGAGTTTCCTATTGATAATTATAAAGTGTCTGAAGAAGATGTATATGAAACTAAGATAGCTCTTGGCATGAATCTTAAAATGAAACATGTTGTAAACATTGGTTTATGGACTCCTGGAAAGAATCAGGGAGAGATGCTTGAATTAGCTAAACTAATGCCAGATGTAGGGTTTCACTTTGTAGGTAATCAAGCTGGAAACTTTGAACACTACTGGGGGCCACTTATGAATGATATCCCAGATAATGTAAAAATATGGGGAGAAAGAGATGATGCTAAATATTTTTTAATGGCTGCTGATGTATTTATGTTTAATAGTACATGGGAATGCAATCCTTTAGTACTTAGAGAAGCTATTAGTTTTGGTAAACCAATATTAGCTAGAAACCTTCCTCAATATAAAAATATGTTTACTGAGTATATAACAGATATTAAAGATCCAAAAACTCAATTAGAAATGTTATTAAACAATAATAAAGCATATGTTATACCTACAGGTAATACATCTAAAGACTTTGCTAATAATCATATAAATTTATATAAAAAAACAATGTCTGTTATTCCAAGCAAAAATGATGTAAAAGATTATAATATCATACAGCACTTTGTTAGACAACCATTCCTTGAAATAACGGGAACTAGTGATAGTACATTTGATGTAGAGTTTTATGATCTTAAAAAACAAATATTAGTTCATTATGATACAATAAAGTGCAACCATTGGATAAAACTTAATAGAGAATATTATACAAAATGGGAAACTAGAGTTTATAAAGATGGTGTGCTTGTATATACAAATGTATTAGATTATACAGATAAAAGGGTGTATATATCTTTTGATAGTTCATCATTAGGAGATACTATAGCATGGATGCCATATGTTCTTGAATTTAAAAAGAAACATAATTGTCATGTAATAGTATCTACATTTAAAAACTTTTTATTTGAATCAGTATATCCTGAGTTAGAATTTGTAACTCCTGGAATTGCAGTTAATAATATATATGGAATGTATAAACTTGGTTGGTTTTATAATAAATTTAAAGAACCTGTTCTTCCTAATACAATTCCTTTACAACAAACAGCTACAAATATTCTTGGTCTTGAATATAAAGAAATCAAACCTAGGATTATTTTACTTCCTTCTAAACACATTAGTAAAAAATATGTTACTATAGCTACAAACAGCACAGCTGGATGTAAATTTTGGACTAAAGAAAATTGGCAAGAAATTATAAACTATTTAATTTCTAAAGGATATGATGTTATTAATACATCACTAGAAGATAATCCTTTTGATAATTGTATTGTATTAGCTGATAAATCTATGAATAGTACAATAGAGTGTATAAATGATAGTGAATTTTTTATAGGACTATCTAGTGGACTAAGTTGGTTAGCATGGGCTCTTGATAAAGAAGTGATAATGATTAGTAACTTTACTGATGCAAATCATGAGTTTTCATGTCATAGAGCAGTTAATATAAATGTATGCCATGGATGTTGGAATAAACCAGAATATAAATTTGATAAATCAAATTGGACCTGGTGTCCTGTACATGAAGGAACAGAAAGACAATTTGAGTGTCAAACTAGTATAATTCCAGAGATAGTAATAAGAAAAATAAAAACCCTCATATAGAGGGTTTTATCTAAATTAGTGTGCGTATTTTTGTCTTATAAGATTTCTTTCATCTAAAATATATTGAGGGATATCTTCACCAATGTCTTGTTTGCGTATAAAATACCAATCTGTTTTTAGTAGTTCATTATAACAAGCAAAATCTTTTTGTTTGTTTTCTTCCACAAGTGCTTCTGCTAATTCTTCAACAGAAGCTCCTTCAGTCCAAGAACTGTTAATAAACATTGGTTTAATAAATGAATCAATATAGTCTATGTTAGTCCATAGATTATCATTAGGTTCTGTTTCTGTTACACCAATGTACTCAAAACTATTATTGTATCTGTAATAATTCATAATTATGCTATTTCATATGTTAATAATCCTCTTATAAATTTTGAACCACCTGCTGTCCAAACTGCTGTAATAGTTGAGCTAGTTGGATAATAACCAAATGTAGCAGTTGAACTACTTGAAATAATATCTGAATAACCCATATAATTAGTACCATTATTAGTTGATTGATTATTATTATTCCAACGCATACTAAGTATAGTAGCTGCAGCTATTGGTAATGTAAAAGATGTTGTTGTAGCATTAGATGTTCCACTAATATAATATTCTACAAATACCATTTTACCAACTATTAAATATCTTATAAATTTTATACTAGGAGCAGTCCAACCTACTATTGTAGAAGTAGTAGAATAATCTACCCAAGTTGCAGATGGTAATATACTATTAAACTGTGATTGAATATTACTTGTAACTCCAGATAAATAACCTATTTCTGTAGGAGTTGCACCATTAACATTATTAGATATTACATTACCTAAATAATCAACAGAAAAAATGGGGCTTCCTACAACACCTCCTATATTATTTCTAGCTGTTATAAAATTACTAATATCAACAACAGGGGTGTGTGTATCTTTAGTATTTTGTAAAACAATATGAGGAGAGTTTGTGGTATTTAAACTATGTTCAGAATAAAATGTTATATTATCATCTCCTGTTACTTGAGCAACAAATCCACCTATGGCTCCAAAAAGTGATCCAGGACTCTGTCCATTTATAAATGCTTTAAATGCATCAGGAGAACTATTACCACTTGTAGAAGATGTTTGTGTAGGTATAGTAGCTGTTACAGCATTTTGATAAGTTGTAGCAACTGCAGGTAATGTAATATCAAGTCCTATTGCTTTATTAGCTGGAAGTATTATTGTATCACCTATTAATTGTT
>Ga0315284_10007368_pt1 | contig 15711 bp, 16 predicted proteins | sample YL17G09_16_MG_FD_203696 | JGI IMG/M metagenome (GOLD analysis project Ga0315284, IMG submission 203696) | Sediment microbial communities from Yellowstone Lake, YNP, Wyoming, USA - YL17G09_16 | ecosystem: Environmental > Aquatic > Freshwater > Lake > Sediment | place: USA: Wyoming | collected... | reverse complement strand
CGACCCGACGCATCGAATCAAAGGTCCTTTCCCTCGGCACATGCGGCCAACATCTTTGCGCTTGCAACCGTGACCTACCATTATTACGGCAAGAAGATAGGGATTCCTCTTTACATCGTCGCTTGTCTTGTTGCAGCTTCACGTGTGGAGAAAGGAATCCATTATCCAAGCGACGTAATCTTCGGTGCTTTGCTGGGGTTCATTTCGGGCAGCACCGCGATCCGGGGCACCGAGCACATCATCAGCGTCGGTCACAAGGGTCGTTGACGGAAAGGCGCGCTGGTGCGAAGAAACTGGAGAGACCGCGAGATGCGGACTGTGTTACCATATCGTCCATGCGTTTCCTGGGTCTGATGCTGTTGTGTCTGATGCAATTGGCAAAACCGGCGCCGGTGCCGGGCTTGCCTGAAGCAGCAGGGGTCTACTTCCGACAAAACAATACGGAGTGGATCAAGATTGAGACCGCGGTGATGGCCGCCATGAAGTCAAAGGGCATGGGCGAGTTTCTTGAAACCGACGGCTATACCAACCTCGACATGCTGGTCACCTACGAAGGCGCTCAGGCCAAGCTGCAAATCCCGATGCCCAGGCCTACTTTATATGTTCGCGGCGCCGGTTCCGCCAAGGACGCAATGATCGTCTCGCTGACTCGCAAGAAAGACAGCCGCACAGTCCGGACGGCATCCTCAGTCGCCACGGTCGAAAATAGAGCAGGATTCAAGAAGGATGAGATCCAGAGAGTGACGGTAACGGTCTATTCTGATAATTCCTTTGCCGTCACGCCGGAGCAGGACTTGAAACCGGGGGAGTTCGCATTGGTGTTCGGTTTCGCGAACGCCGCCTACGATTTCGGCATCACCCGTCCCAAAAAATAGCCTTCGGGCCTCACTCCTTGAAATCGCCTTGCGATTTGAGAAGTAAGAATCCGGAAGTCAGGACCCCGAATCATCTTCCTCAAGGTTCGTGCATCTCGTAACCTCAGAACCGCTGCAGGCGGTTGTGGATTTTCCTGGTTACTCACCGGGTAAAACTCTCTATAATGCCGCAGTCGCGCTTGTGATCTATGATTCTGCACGATTACCACATTCACTCCAATTATTCGGCCGATTCCAACGCCTCGATGGAAGAGATCTGCCGGTGCGCTGTGTCTCTTGGCGTCGAGGAGATCGGCATTGCCGACCACTATGACCTGCATCCCGACGAAAGCCCGCGTGACTGGCTCCGGCTCGAGCCCTGGTTGCAGGAACTGGAGAGATGCCGCGCCGAATTCGATGGGCGGCTTATAATCAGAGCCGGGATTGAGATCGGCGAGCCACACCTATTCCAAACCGAAACCCGGGCCATGCTGGCGCGCGCTCCGTTCGACTATGCAATTGGTTCACTGCATTGGGTCGGACGCAGCGCAGTTTTCAAGCGCGCTTTTTTTGAGCGGCCCGCGGAGGAAGCGTTCGGATCTTATTTTACGGAACTCGAGCGCATGACCCGCATCGGAGGATTCGACGTGCTCGGCCACCTCGATGTGCCGGCCCGGGCTTCTTTCGATCATTATGGCAGCTACGATCCCCGGAGCTACGAAGAGCTGATCCGGCCAGTGCTGCAGAATTGCATCACACATGGAATCGCACTTGATGTCAATACGTCGGCTCTCAGGCGCCGGGCTCAGATCCTGCTTCCAGGGGTAGAAATCTTGCGGTGGTACCTGGAGATGGGTGGACGGCACGTGACGTTCGGCTCGGATGCTCACCGCATCGAGCAAGTGGCTGAAAATTTCGATGTGGCTTTGGAAGCAATGCGCGCGGCAGGCTTAACTCACCTTACCCAATTCGAGCGCCGACAACCTCGCCTCGTCCCCCTGCCATAGCCGTTGTTGAAACGCAGCAACAAAGGACACAAGACTGCTGGGCGCGGGCACGGAGATCTATCCCGGCGTAGGAGCGATATAGATTTTGTTGTTATCGGTCTGCTGGAAAATCCTGCCGGTCTTGGGACACTTGACAGCATTCCGCAACATGATATTCAGATTTGCCGGCACATTCCTTCCGGCGTACAAGGTGCCGATGCTAGTTTTTTCTGGCGGACCTTCAGCAAGTACGATGGAAACTCCACTGGAATGTGTATTGGCGCAATCATCGCAATAGACGTGGATCATATATCTAGACATGGCCATTTCTCCAATAATCAGTGCGAGCATAGCACAGCGTAATACGATGAAACCATTCTAATCTCAGATTACTAATTACATAAGATTAGCAAGCAGGCGCCGCGTGCCGCAAGGCGCTCAGCTCCCGGAATTATTCGATCCCGTGCCCCGTCCGGCGGCCGGGGCTACTGGGCAGTTGGGGCCTACCAGGCTTCAGGCCAGAGCGAGCAGGGATTCTTCCACTGCTCCCTGCACGATTTGTACCTTGTAACCGTTATCAGGCATCGGACTGGCTCCTGCCGCGGCTGCCTTTCCTGCCGCAGCGGCCAGGGCGCCGTCGATTTTCTTGCCGACCAGCAGCTTCTCGGCAGCCTCGACGCGCCATGGGAACGGCCCAACGCCTCCCAGCACAATCCGGGCTTTGCTGACATTTTGGTTTTCGATCTGCAGGACCAGGCCGACACTTGCCAAGGCGAAATCCCAAGCTTGGCGCGCCCGGATCTTGCGATACGAACTGACCATCTTCCCAGAAACAGGCGGCAGATGAATTTCCGTGATAATCTCATTGGCCGCCAGGATATTTTCTTTTCGGATATTCTTGTCAGGCCCGACAAAGAATTCCTCGATCTTCACCGATTTATTCCCTGCCGGCCCTGCAATCACGAGCTGTGCCTGCAGAGCCGCGAGGGCGACGGCGGTGTCGGACGGGTGCACGAAGAAGCAGGGACCTCCGCCATAGACGGCGTGATACTGGTGTTCCCCTGACACCGCGTAGCAGATATCTCCTCCCTTCCTGGCGCAGTGAAATTCGCCGCGGAAATACCAGCATCGCGGCCGCTGGCAGAGGTTCCCTCCGATCGTTCCCTGATTGCGCAGCTGCGGGCTGGCCACTTCGGCTGCTGCCTGCGCCAGCACGGCATACCTCTCGGCGATCGCAGGATGGGCCGCGATCTCCGCAATGGTCGTGAGTGCGCCGATCCTGATCCCGCCGTCCGGCTTGGCCGCAATTCCTTTCAGCTCTTTGATGCCGCTGATGCTGACCACCCGATCCATGGATAGGATCTCGTCGCGCAGGCATCCCATCAGATCGGTACCCCCCGCATGCAGGACCGTCCCCTTGGCGCCAAGTGCCTTGATCGCCGCCGCGGCCGACCCTGCCTTAACATAAGCGAAGTTTTTCATCATGGCTCATCCCCTATCCTTTTTGCTGAGCAGTTCCAGGATCGTGCGATTATCAATTGGACCATGAGTCGGCCTGACGCCGATCGCATCGTAGATAGCATTGGCTATCGCCGAGGCCACGGGAACGTGCGCCGGCTCCCCCAGGCCTTTGCAGCCTACGATATTGCACTCAGAATCCCCGGGATCGATCGGCAATACCTTGTGATCCGCGGGCACATCCAGAGCGGTCGGCACTTTGTAGTCGTGGAAATTGGCGTTGCACATTTTGCCGGTCTGCCGGTCCATAACCCGCTTTTCCGTCAGAGCATACCCCTGGCCCATCGTCATACCGCCGTATACCTGATTATCGAAAGTTTTGCGGTTGATCACGCGGCCGCTATCGTTGGCACCGAGCAGGCGCACCACTCGGACGTCGCCTGTTTTAGTGTTGACCTCGACCTCAGCAAAATGAGCGGCAAAGGGCATCGTGACTTTGTTGGCAGGATTGGGATCCCGGTTTCCGATGCCAATGACATCCATGACTCCATGCGCCTGCATCAACTCCTGAATGGTCTTTTTCTTATCCGGGCTGCTCCGGCTGACGATGGCGTTGGCTTTCGGATCCACCTTCAATTCCAAATCATCCACCGGAACACCCAGCGTCTCCGCGGCCCAGCCAAACAGCTGGCGCTTCACCAGCCAGGCACCCCGGCGTACGGCAGGGATCAGCCCCGGCAAGGTCATGCTGCCGCCGCTGCTCTGGCCATAGGGAGTGACAGCGGTATCCGCATTGATGACCCGAACGCTCTCGAGTGGGATCCCCAGCTCTTCGGCGGCCACCATCGCGGCAACCGTTTTCGTCCCGGTACCGAGATCCATGGCTCCTGTTTTAATGGTCACGCCGCCGTCTGAAAACATCCTGATTTCGGCTGTGTACGGAGGGGAACCGTTGCCGCCCTGCCACAGACCGGCTGCCAGCCCGATACCACGCTTGATGTGCCCGCTGCTCTTCTTCGCTGCACGGGCTTCCTTCCAGCCGAACGCTTTGGAGCCTTCGGTCAGGCATTCCCTCAGACCCGTGCTGGTATATGGAAAGTTCCGGCTCTGACTGACGTTGGTAAAATTCTTGAGGCGTAATTCAACCGGATCCATGCCGATTTTTTCAGCCAGCATATCCATCATCTGCTCGAGACACCAGTTCCCGGCGGGAAAGCCCGGCGCCCGGAATGCCCTGGCACGGCCGGCATTGATATAAAATGTGCTCTCGCTGATCTGAACATTGGGGCACTTGTAGAGTTCGCCAACCTGAAAACCGACCGAAGTTCCACCCGAATAGGCGCCGCAAGTGGCAACATTAGTCAGCTGCAGGGCGGTAAGGGTCCCGTCCTTCTTCACGCCTGCTTTCAGCGTCATTTTGGCGTCGGGCCGATTGCCCACCGCCAGCAGCGTCTCTTCCCGTGACAGCATCAGTTTCACGGGCTGGCCGGTCTTTCGGGCCAGGAGTGCGGCAATGATGGTGTACTTGCCTATTTCCAGCTTGGATCCGAAGCCGCCCCCGAAATAGCGGCAGATCACCCGGATATTGTTTATGGGAATTCCCATTGTGCGTGCGAAAGGAAGGAGGACCGCGTCGTAGACCCCCTGGGTGGAATCCCAGATCGTCACCTTGTCGCCATCCCACTTCACCACCGAACCATGGGCTTCCATGGGTACGTGCATCTGGATGCTCGTGTAGAAGGTTTCCTCCAGGACCACATCAGCTTCGGCGAATCCTTTGGCCACATCGCCCCGCCTGGTCACGCGCGGGTCACCCGCCGTGTTGCCGCTTTCGTGCAGTTTTGGTGCATTCGGCTTCAAAGCCGATTCCTGGTCGAGGATAAAGGGCAGTTCTTCGTAGACCACCTTGATCGCCTTGATGGCATCCCACGCCTGATATGGTGTGTGAGCCGCTACGGCTGCGACCTCATCCCCCTCATAGCGGCAGTGCGGATCGAACAGCTTGCTTTGAGCCACGGTTCTGCTGCCATACCAAGGCAAGTCTGCGCCAGGGGACTTACCCGTGAGAACAGCCACCACACCCGGCATTTTTTCCGCTGCGCCGGTGTCAATGGACTTCACCATGGCATGGGCATGTGGAGAGCGCAGGATTGCGGCGTGAATCATGTTGGGCAGAATAACGTCATAAGTATATTCGGCTGCGCCGGCGACCCGTTCATACGCGTCGATGCGAGGCAGCGCTTTGCCGACAATGCGGGTTGCACCCCAAGGTTGAATTTTCTCAGGTGTCTCGCTGGATTGCGGCTCGAAACTCAGGCGGAAAGACTCTTCCAATTCCTCATAGAAATCACTCATGCCGCACCTCCCTTCATGCGCAGCTCGGCAGCTTTTGCGGCCGCCTTGAAGATGTGCTGATAGGCCGCGCATCGGCACAGGTTGCCGCTCACTCCCAAGCGGATTTGATCGAAGGTTGGATTGGGATTCTGGCGTAGCAGCCCCTCCACCGCCATGATCTGCCCGGGAGTGCAGAAGCCGCACTGGAAGGCATCTTCTTCCGCGAAGGCCTGCTGCACCGGTCCAAGCTTTTCGCCATCCATCAGCCCTTCGAGAGTCGTGATCTCGTGCTCCTGAGCCTCTACGGCAAGCATCAGGCATGCATAGCGCGTTTTGCCGTCGACCAGGACGGTGCAGGCGCCGCACTCACCGCGTTCGCAGCCGATTTTGGTGCCGGTGAGTCCCAGCATGTCGCGTAAAACGTAGAGCAGCGTCCATCGAGGTTCGACGACCACTTTTCTCTTGGAGCCGTTGATGCTGAGGTTGATGGTGACGGAATCGCCGACCGCCTCGATCTCCTGCGCCGGCGCCTCGGACGGGTTGCCCAGAGAAACGGCGGCAACAGCTCCGACGCTCACCGTCGACAGGAAGCCTCTGCGGCTTATCCCCTGGTGTGACTTGCAACATTGTTCTTCGGGATCTTCAGGCATACGAGAGCCCTCCACAAAACCATTCTGGCTTGGTAATGACGCTGCTACCTCGGCAGCAGACCCCATCTCACACCAGACAGGGCATTCAGATCAAGGGCAATTATTAATGTTATTGGCAAGTGCTTGCTGGACTACAAGATTACTTTGTGGTGCGAGTGATGATCTCCTTTAAGACACGCCCCACCGAGCCGCTCGGCGTTTCAATCTCGAGCAGGTCAGCAATCGTGGGAGCAACGTCATTTACGATGATCTGGTCATCATAGATGCCGGCCCGGATGGCGGGCCCCATAAAGATAACCGGCACATGAGTGTCATAGTTAAAAGCTGTGCCGTGCGTTGTGCCGCTGGTACCGAACATCCAGTAGGGTTCCAGGAGAACATAGACATCCGCGCCGCGGCTGGGGAAAAAGCCGTTCATTACGGCGCGGTCGAATGGATCATCGCCCACATTTCCTCTTATCAGCTGGCCGCGGGTGTAGACCCTCCAAACGTGGGGGATGGCAAGTAAGACCTCCCTGGCGGTCTCCTCAACTTCCACCCGATCGAGCTTTTTTTCCTGCGCAAGGTCCTGGTTCAAAGTCAGGGAGTGTTCCGGTGAGCTCAGGATCCACCTGCCTTCGCCGTATTTTTTTACCAGCGCGCTTTGAACGGTGTTCTGCACAATCCGCGCCGGCATGCGTCCGCCCGGCATCCGCCGTCCGGCGGTCGCTTCCGGCATCGGCGCAACACCGTGATCTGCCGTGAACGCAACCAGGACGTTGCTCATACCGATGGATGCATCGATGAACTTGAACAGCTTGTCAAGAGCCTGGTCGGTTTCGAGGCATATGGCGCGGACTTCCGGCGCCTCCGGACCAAACTCATGCCCCACATAATCATTGGAGGAAAAACTGACGCTCAGCAAATCCGGAACGGTATTCTTGCCGAGATTTTCGGCCTGAATGACCCGCTCGGCAAAGGATTCCAGCAGGTCGTTGCCGAAGGGGCTCGAGATCAGCGCCGCGGGGAGTTTGGCATCCTCCGGCAGTTTGCCTTTCAGCCACTGCGCGCCTTTATATTTGTCGAGCGACTTGAGATTGAACTCCTTCACCCAGGCAGGAAGCTCCGTGAAATAAAAAGTGCTGCTGACAAAGCCGCCGCTTCTGTTGTCAAACCAGTAAGCAGCATCCGCGGCATGCCCCGCAGGCAGGATCGCAGCCCGGTCCTTGATCGAGATGCCGATGACCTTGGCTTTGCCGTTCGTGGCCGCCTTCAACTCATCGCCGACGGTGCTGACCAGCAAGCGATTCGGTGAAGATCCGGCTCCTCCTGCACCTCCGAGCATTTTTACGGAGTCGTCCGCAACGCTGGCGACCTGCTTGGCCGCGCCGCGATCATACCAGTCGTTACCGACAATGCCGCTCACGGACGGCATGGCACCGGTGAGAAAGACGCTGTGCCCGACTGCGGTCACCGTCGGGAAGTGCTGATAGTGGGCATCGGTAAAGACCGCTCCCTGAGTCAGCAGGCGGTTCAACCCGCCTTTATATTCGTTCTTATAGCGAGTCAGATAGTCGTAGCGGAACTGATCGACAACGATCGTGAGTACAAGTTTCGGTTTTTTCGCGGGTTCCGCGGCAGCGGCCAGCCCAGCCGCCATCAGTAAAAGTAACGCCAGTTTCTTCATGCTTGGAATCCTCATTGTCACAACACGGGCTGAAGCCCGGTTTCACTAATATTCCTACCAGTAAGGACAGAGGCTTTCTCACCTTAGTGGCGGCCTTTGCCTTATGCCAAAGGGTTTATTGTACCCTTTACGGCTCCGGTGTCCAGCTAACTGTGATTCCGTCCTGCGATGCAGACAGTGGGGAAAAACCTGGCCACGAATGGCACGAATAGAAGAAAGGAGAGAGGGGCTATGGCCATTCGTGTTATTCGTGGCTGCTTTTAGCTTGAACTGTTTGAATCGCAGATTCCGGCCGAGGGAAAAAGGGCTATAAATGCGAAATTTTGATATAATGCGCTCTCGCTTTATCGTGCCTTGAGCAATGGATAAACGATATCGAACTCAAACATAAAGAGGAGAACGATGAGCTTAAGTCTGATCGGAAAGTCCATTAGCGCATCGGCGACCCTGAAGCTGAATGAAACCGCGGCAATACTGAAGGCGAAGGGGGAGCCGATCATACACCTCGGCGGCGGGGAGCCCAAGTCCAAGGCTCCCATGGACGCCATCATCAGCGCCGTGCAACTCCTGAACTCAGGAGAAGTGCGTTACACTCCCGTGGACGGCATTCCGGCGCTCAAACAAGCCATTATCCGCTACACCGAAGATTTTTACGGCCGGCGCGTCACGCCGCAGCACGTCATCGCCAGCGGTGGAGCCAAGCAGGCGATCATGGTCGCCTTGCAGGCCATCGTCAATCCGCAGGAGGAAGTCGTTTACCCCGCACCCTATTGGCTCAGTTATCCCGAGATGGTCAAACTCTGCGGTGGCGTTCCCGTGCCGGTATTTCCCGAGGACGGCAGCTTTTACCCGTCCCTGCGCGACATCGAGCAGGTCGTGACTTCCTACACAAAGGTCGTCATCATCAACAGCCCGAACAATCCCACTGGGGCCATGTATTCGGAACAGTTCATCGCTGGGATCGTGGAATTCTGCGAAAAGCGCGGGATCTGGCTGATCATGGACGACATCTACCACCGGCTGATCTTTGACGGGAGAAAACCGATCAGCTGCTACAAGTTCGCCAAGGACCTGTCCGAAAACTCGAAGCTCGTCGTCGTCAACGGCGCCTCCAAGCAGTATGCCATGACCGGTTTCCGCATCGGCTGGGCCGTAGCCAGCAAACAGCTCGTCTCCGTCATGGCCAACATCCAGGGACATCAGACCTCGGGACCCTCCGCAGTCACCCAGTATGCGGCCGTCGGGGCTCTCAACGGGCCGCAGTCGAGCGTTGAAAGCCTGCGCCTGAACCTCGAAAACAACCGCAACATCATGGTCGACAGGCTGAAGGCTTTTGAGGGGGTCAGGGTTACCAAACCCGACGGCACCTTCTACTGTTTCGCCGATTTCAGCCACTACAACAAGAGTTCCGCAAAGCTGGCGAGCTTACTCCTGGAAAAAGTCCGGGTAGCCACGGTTCCCGGCATCGAGTTTGGCATGGACGGCTACCTGCGCCTGTCAACCTGCGGCTCGGTCAAGGATATCACCGAAGGAATCGAGCGCATCAAGTGGGCACTGGATCCGAATTCTCCCAACGAACTCTACATCGGTCAGCGAAAACTAGTGAGGGATTGGCTATGACAAAGTATCTCGAATTCGACACTCCGGCGTCAAAACAAGCAGGCGATCTGGCAAGTGACTTCAAGCTGGCTAATCACGGCCTCAAATACCTCGACAAGGTTTACTGGAACCTGCCCACGGAGGCACTCTACGAAGAGGCCATATTCCGCGGGGAAGCCCACCTTTGTCATGGCGGGCCGCTGATCCTCAACACCGGCAAGTGGACCGCCCGCGCTGCCAACGACAAATACATCGTGCGCGAAGAAAGCACCGAAGACAAGATCTGGTGGGGCATCTACAACCGCCCGATGGCGCCCGACAAGTTCAGCGGACTGCTGGCGCGGCTGCAGGCTTATCTGCAGGGCGAGGAACTCTTCGTCCAGGATTGCTACGTCGGCGGAGATCCTAACTACCGGATGCCGATCCGCATTATCACCGAAAGCGCCTGGCAGAGCCTTTTTGCGCGCAACATGTTCATCCAGCCGCGCACGCTGGACGAATACAAGACCCACATTCCGGAATTCACCGTGATCGCCTCGCCATCCTTCAAGTGCGAACCGATGGTGGACGGCACCGCGACGGAAACCGCGATCGTGATCAACTTTGCTCAGCGGCTGGCGATCGTGACCAACACCAGCTATGGCGGCGAGATCAAAAAGTCGATCTTTACGATCATGAATTTCCTCATGCCGCTGCAGAACGTGATGGCCATGCACTGCTCGGCCAACGTAGGACAGAAAGGAGACGTTGCCCTGTTCTTTGGCCTCAGCGGCACGGGCAAAACCACCCTGTCCGCGGATCCGAAGCGCAAACTGATCGGTGACGACGAGCATGGCTGGAGCGATGAGAGCGTTTTCAACTTCGAAGGCGGCTGCTACGCGAAGGTCATTCGCCTGTCCGCGGAGGCTGAGCCGGAAATCTACGGTTGCACCCGGAAGTTCGGGACCATCCTCGAAAACGTCGTCTATGACAACACCTCCAGGAAGGTCGACCTCGATGACGATCGTACCACCGAGAACACCCGCGCTTCTTACCCGCTGGAGTTCATCCCGAACGCGTTGCCCGAGAAGATGAGCCCGACTCATCCCAAAGACGTCATTTTCCTCACCTGTGACGCTTCCGGAGTTCTCCCTCCCATCGCCCGGCTGGATATGAACCAGGCAATGTACCATTTCATCAGCGGCTACACATCAAAGATCGCCGGGACTGAAATGGGCCTCGGAATCGAGCCTGAAATAACCTTCAGTGCCTGCTTCGGCGGACCCTTCATGGTGCATCATCCGTTCTACTATGCGGATCTGCTGCGCCAGAAAATGCAAAAGCAGGGCTCGAAGTGCTGGCTGGTGAATACCGGCTGGGTCGGCGGCAAGTTCGGCGTCGGTAAGCGCATCAGCATCCGCCACACGCGCAATATGCTCAACGCGGTGCTCGACGGTAAGCTCGACGAAATGAAGTTCCGCAAGGACAAGCTGTTCGGCTTCGATGTGCCCACGACCTGCCCCGAAGTGCCCGAGGATGTTCTCGAACCCTCGAACGCCTGGGGCAACAAAAAGGAATACTGGATGAAGTACGACGCGCTTGCCGCCCGCTACATCGAAAACTTCAAGCTGTTCGCGGACGGCTGTCCGCAGGAGGCTCTCGATGCCGGGCCGAAGCGTCTGAGCAACGAGTAATTCTGGAAGATAGAAGTCAGAAGACTGAAGATAGAAGTCAGAAGAAAAGAACCGCCGGCCGACGCGCGTTGACCGGCGGTTTTATGCTTTGGGGAGATCGTCGGCATCGGAGCAAGCACCAGAGTCATCAGGCACAACATCAGCAGCCTCGCAGGCTTCTACATTCTGTCTTCTGTCTTCTGACTTCTGACTCCTGTCTTCCGACTTCTGCCTTCTGTCTTCTGTCTTCTGTCTTCTGTCTTCTGCCTTTTAACTCCTGACTTCCCCTTCAATATTTCAATATGCTCGTAATCCGGTAATTCGTGAGCTTTTGCCGCCCCTTCAACGCGGTGAGTTCGACCATAAAAGCCAGGCCTACAACCGTGCCGCCCATCTTCTCCACGATCTCGGCCACGGCCTTGGCGGTGCCTCCGGTCGCGATCAGGTCATCCACGATCAGCACGCGTTGGCCGGGTTCGATGGCGTCCTGGTGGATCTCGAGAGCATCGGTTCCGTATTCCAGATCGTAGCTGACCCTATGGGTCGCAGCCGGCAGCTTGCCCGGCTTGCGCACCGGCACAAAACCCGCCTTCAGCCCGTATGCAACGCTGGGTGCGAGAATGAATCCACGGGCTTCAATCCCTACCACCAAATCGACCTGCTTGTCTTCAAATGGCGCCGTCAGGGCGTTGATGACTTCATGGAAGCACTGCCCGTTTTTGAGCAGGGTAGTAACATCGTAGAACAGAATGCCCTTTTTGGGCCAGTCGGGGATCTCGCGAATCGTCGCCTTCAACCGATCCATTTTCACCTCACCATCCTTCGATTGTAAAAGTTGGGTAGCGGCCCGTGGCCGCGATATCGTGGATATCGAGCCGCTCAATGTGCGCCATGGACGGCCCTTTCCTCAGTTCCTTGATGAACTCCTCCACCTGGCCCGGCAGGCCCTCCACCACGATTTCCACGGTGGCATCCGGCAGGTTGCGGACATCTCCAGTAAGACCCATCCGCTTCCCTACCCTCTGGACAAAATAGCGGAAACCCACACCCTGCACCATGCCGTAAACGACGATGCACCGAGCCAGCGTCACCATGGGACAACCCGAAGACGAGGTCGAGGAGGTGGTCGGGGCGAGAGGATTCGAACCTCCGACCTTACGGTCTCGAATTGATAGAATGATAACATTGCCCGTCTTTGTCTCTCAACGATTTACGGTCCTAGTGTTACCCGGTTTTCTATGCTGTTTTGGGCATTCTGTTCCCAATTTGTTCCCAGTTCGGTTTACGCAGTGCGGAGATCATGCGAGGATCGTCCTTCATCAGCGCCCCAGCGTGGTTCGTATCCAGCAGGTACGCGGTCACCGGAGAGAGTCCTCGGGACGGTCGAGTTCCAGGCGAAGATCCTCCGTGCGCATCTGCTGCACCTCTCCAAGCAAGCGGTCGAGTTCCGCTGGATCACCTTCCCAGCGAACGTCGGCCCCCAACAACGCAGCCGCGGTGCCGCGAGCACGATCGGGCTCATCCACTTCAACTCGCACTGAGGTGCCCTCAGGAAGATGTGGCGCGTCCTCGACCACGATAACGCCGTTCTTGACTCTTCCTCGATAGGTCATTGCTGTCTCCGGAAACGGATCCTATTATACCGCAGTTCGTTGGATCGAACAGCTAAAGATCGCGAAACAACAGAAATGGCTGCGATCTTGCTCATTATCACCAAGAGAGAAACCATCAAGGGCTCGATAACAGACTGATCGAGCCGGGCGAGGAAGTGGGCCGTACCGCTGGTGAAGTTGTCTGCCGCGAGCGACTCTGCGGCATGCTGCGATACTTCTACCGCAAAGCGGCCTGACCTGCATTGTTTCTTGACGCCGGGCCCCTTCCGCGTCAGCGCATGAGGTGAGTACAGGAGACCATTCACGTCCTCTCCACCCGGCGGAGAACCGGGCGTCGGGCCCAGCTGCCGCATATGCTCGGGTTTCCACTCGCTCGATTTCGGCCGAGATTCCTACCGTTTCCCGGTTCCAATCGACCATGTGTGGCGTAGCAGCGGGTCGGCCGAGTTTCTTCACCTCACGGGTATTTATCTGCATTTGGGAATCACAAACCAGGGTCTTTCGTTAGACCGATCGCAGGTCAACATGCCCAAGGGGCCGGCAGCGGTCATCGCTGGCAGCCTTTTTGGCGCGGATGGTACGGTGATGAGCGCAGATCTTGCCACACCTCTCGGCATGTGCGCATCTTCCGGGCTACCTGTCCCCTTGCCTGAACAAAACCTTGTTGTATACGTAGATAGGGATTGGTATGGCTACATTTCCGCGATCGCTTTTGAAACATCGACCTATCGCCCACTGGCTTTCTTTTCAATGCGGACAAAAGACATCAACAAAAAATTTATCGATGCGGTTCGCACCGGTCACGACAGCCTGGCATTTACGGATGGAGATGAGATTTTCCTGCTGCCGTTATCCGCGATGATCTCCTGGCCCACTCCGGACGCGTCGATTACCGAAGTCGCCCCTGGGATTCAACAGATCAATCTTCCGGCAAGCGCGATCGCGGCCGGCCCCGACAACCAGCTTCTGATTGCGACACCCAGTATCGACGGCGTCACGATACCAGGGGTGGCTAAGACCCTGACGCTGCGCGTCTTCGATGCGGCCAGCCTTGCGCCGGTCGAAACTCGCGAAATCAAGGTGACCGCGACCGACAAAAACTCTGTCTCACGCTTGATCCCCTGCGGAGATGGGCGCCTGGCGTTTGCCGCCGGCAACGAAATCTATATCATCGATCCGGATTCTGCCGTCCTTTCTGCCGGCTCATCCGTTATATTGTTCCTGTCGGAAAGCGGGGCCGTCAGTGCAGCTACAGGAGGCTCCCTGGGTGCAACCCAGGCGGGGTATGCCACGGTTCGCGTGAATTCAGGAACCAATCCATATGCTACGGATCTTAAACACGCATCCGGAGGAACATGAAATCGCAATTGCAGCCATTGCAGCCAAACGAGAAACCGTCGTGCCTCGGCGCACCAGTCTGACCTGCTCTCCCCCCGTTCTTTGAGCCTTCGAGTCTTCGAGTCTTAGATGCGCTGAATCTCAATGTTCACCTCCATACCATGGCGCTCGACGGCATCTACACAGTCAACGACAAGGGTGAGATCGCATTCCAGCGCGTGGCTCCGCCCAGCCACGAAGAAGTTTCCCGGATTGCCGCGAAAGTTTGCCGCCGTGTCGGGTGGCTGCTGGAGCGCCGCGGCCTTGGTGTGTTTTTCGCTACAGAAATACAGATAGGCTTATAGGTGAACGGAATGTGCTGCTATTATTAGCCCACGGAGGCGGGCCATGATCGACAGCCAGGATGTCCGATGGCGGCAGCGATTCAGCAGTTTCAAGAAGGCGCTAAGGCAGCTTGGAGAGGCGGTTGAGCTGCGTCGACAACGCTCGCTGACCAACCTTGAAAAGCAAGGGGTAATACAAGCATTCGAATACACCTACGAACTCGGATGGAATACTCTGAAGGACTACCTGGCTTACCAAGGCATTGTCGATGTGGTCGGCGCCCGCGACACAATCCGTCAGGCTTTCCGACGCGAACTGATCAAGGATAGCGAGGGGTGGATGGAGATGCTTGCCGACCGGAACCTCACGGCTCACACCTATAACGAGAGCACCGCCGACGAAATCGTGCGGAAGGTTTGCGACCGGCATTACGGCACTTTGGCAGAATTGCGGGAGAAGATGGCGGCGAACGAGGTTGTTCCGTGACAAATCAAGGGACGCTTGACAGATTTGGCCTTAAAGACAGCATCCTCGAAAAAATCAGGAAGGTATTCTCCGCCTGCCTGGAGATCGAACGGGTGATCCTCTATGGTTCCAGGGCCAAAGGGAACTATCGCAACGGTTCGGACATCGACCTGACCATTGTAGGCGATCAGGTTACGGCCGAGCATCTCTCACGTCTGCAACTGGCGCTGGACGATTTGCTTCTCCCATACACAATCGACCTCTCGCTGATGCGGCAGATCGACAACCCCGACTTGCTCGGGCATATCAACCGCGTCGGGGTGGTATTTTACGAGCGGGAAAAGCAGTCAGAATCCTGAGGAAATCCGGAATCAGCGAGCACCCATTTCCCTTCGCTACCGTTTCGCTTTTGACGCGCCTCTGGTCCGCGACGTTCCCATGGCATCGATCCGGCTCGGATCGAAAGCGACAGTCGACCTGGAAAAGCCTCCTCCAGGCTCATTGGGATGTCCTGGCCTCGGTCGACTTCACGACAATCGAAGTCTGGACCAAGGGCGGGTTGGTCACCGTCTACCTGCTCTTTGTCATGGAGTTGGCGACACGGCGTGTGCACTTCGCCGGTAGCACCGCCAATCCCGACGAACCGTGGATGCTCCAGGTTTCCAGGAATTTGAGCGACGCTGAAGACGGGTTCCTGCGCGGCAAGAAGTACCTGCTGATGGATCGTGACACGAAGTTCTCGGAGGCATTCCGGGTCACGCTGGAGCAAGCA
>Ga0315284_10007366_pt1 | contig 15713 bp, 16 predicted proteins | sample YL17G09_16_MG_FD_203696 | JGI IMG/M metagenome (GOLD analysis project Ga0315284, IMG submission 203696) | Sediment microbial communities from Yellowstone Lake, YNP, Wyoming, USA - YL17G09_16 | ecosystem: Environmental > Aquatic > Freshwater > Lake > Sediment | place: USA: Wyoming | collected... | reverse complement strand
AGATTAAAATTAGGAGCAACGTCCCACATTTTATTTACATTTAACTTTGGAGTTGATTCTATAGGAGCAGAATCTGCAGCACTATCTTCTACCGTGAATGTAAGATCTTCGGGTGAAGCAGAATCATCATCAACCTCAAAACTTAAATCAGAACCGTTTTGATCTGCCATCTTCCATATACCTATTTAAATTGAGGATACTTTTTACGAGCTTCTTCCAAGGGTAATCTATCTATTACTTTTCCAGACTTGTCTTTTACCGTTACCATTTTAACAGTAGGGACTATTCCTAATGCCTGTCCAACTCCACCAAGAGCGTCAAGTTGATTCTGATAATTAGTCCATTTAATTCCACGAGGCGTTGCTAGATATTTTTTATTGTCTATTTCCCAAGCTCTTGTATCATTTTCTGCTCTAGCACTTGGTTTAAATTCAAAAGGCTTTTGAAGACCTCTGAGCATTTCCATTTTTCTTGCCAATGCAATATTTGGATCCGCAGGGGCTCTTCCCTGCTTATTATCTGAATTATCTTTCTTACCCAACAAACCAGCTACAAGAGCCAACATCGGATCCGATTGTCTTGCTTGTAAAGAAGCTTCTTTTTCTTGAAGGTCTACTAACTGTTTCAAAATATAAGGATGGATATATTCTTGATTAGCGTATCTATTTATAATTTGCTGAACTGGAGAAGAAGCTGGAACAGCTCCTTGTTCCTGAGTTTTAATCCCTTTATCCAGGCTGTTTTCTAGATATTTCTCTCCCTTTGAAATAATTCCAGGAGGAACATCATAAGCTGGATTTCTTTGTGGCTCCTCAACGGACCATGGTCGTCTTCCACCATCATCAACAGGAGGAGCATACGGAGGAGGAGGTCCTTCTGGGCCTACCATGTCCCCTCTGGGATTTAGATAAGAAACTGGTGCTGCCATTGGAATATTATTTGGTGCGTATCCTTCAGCGGGAGGGCCTTTATAGAATATGTTTTGAACATACTGATTTGGATTTAACCTAGCCCCATATTTAGCAGCCATCTCAAATTGATTTTGATCTTGAGCTACTTTATCCTTATACGCAGAACCAATAATATCTGAATATCTACTGATTCCAGGACCAATATCTAGACCACGATATCCCATTAGTACCCTCTGCTATCTACAAACATTCCATTTTCAATAGGTAATAACACTGATCCATTATGATATCCACGAACCGCTACCGAACGAGGGATTCCAATTTCTCTGCCTGATGCCCATGAAATATCTTCAGGATCAATGCTGTCAAAATCAAGAATCGGTCCACCAGGAAAGTCGATGTTTTCTTCTTCATCACAACATTCCATTTCAGCCATATCTTCAGACATCTCCATCATCGGACTTTCAGCCATCTCATGTTCAGGGCTATCGTAGTCTTCTGAGTTGTCTGCTTCTTGAGATCTATCATCATCAAGATTTGAAAGAGCAGTAACAAACTGCGCAAAAAGATCTGGTAGTGAAACGCCATCTTGTCTTAGTTTTTCAAATATGTTCATAATTATCTAACTCCAATTACATTGCCTTTTTGGTCATATATGTAATTTCTTCTGAACTTATTACCTTCTACTGTGTCATATTGGTTTTGATATTGGCTCCATTTATAAGGATCAGTTCCAGATGGGTTTATATTTCCAATTCCAATATCATTTAAATATGGAAGTATCTCATTCTGGAATTGATTTTTACCGCCAATAGTGTCTGTATATTTGTAGAAATCACCATAAAAATCACCAGACCCCATTAGTTCCCCCGTGAAAGGATTTCGCTGAGTCTTATAAATATCTCCACCTGCATTGCCTACCTGATAGTCATACAGATTTTGAGAGAAAGGATTAAATGATCCTTGAGTTTGCTTTCCAAATTCTTGATTGTTCTGCACAAAATAAGGATTGTTAACAGCTTCTACACCGTACTGACTTATGGCTGATTGAAGTCCAGGCTGATACTGAGAATAGATATCTCTCAATTGCAAAGAAGGATCGTAAGCTCCACCCTGTCCTTGTCCAATTACTTGTTTTTGCGTTTGCTGTTGCAGCCATGCCGGAGCTTGCTGTATCGCTTGATAAGTAGAGGTCATAGGATTTGAATCAAGATATCCTGGATTTTGATCATAGGAACTTATGCCAGTTTTAGCATTAGTAGCCGTCATTCCCTGATTGCTCATTTGATTTACAGGAGCGCCTTGAGCCGAAGGACTTGTTTGTGGATCAAAATTCATTCCAGAATAATATGCCATTACGTTACATTCCTATTTTGTGAATAAGAATACCCTCTAGGAATGCCTAGATAAGGAAGTTGTCCTGGTTGTGTTATAGGTCTTTCCACTGGTAAAGAATATCTACCTTGAGCAAAATTAGGATCATTCATTTTATCTAAATATTGTTGCTGTCCGTACATACCAGCTCCAGCATTGAATATTCCGCTATAGAACTGATTACGTGCAGCATCATTGGCTATTTGATTCTGAACTTGTCCTTGCATACCAGCCAAAGCGTTTTGTTGAGCGCCTTGAAGTTGTCCTAAATAGTTTTGGCGTCCTTGCATGGAAGCTTGAAGCATTGCTTGTCGTTCTCTAAAGATGCGCTCCTGTAATGCATTCTGCATCTCGGCTTCTTGCTTGCCCATCAATCCAGCCCCTGTGCTAGATCCAATTAATCCTTGGTTCCCTTGCCGTTCATAAGCCTGGCTACGAGCCTCGCCCATTTGGGAAATTTCTCCGGCTGTAGCACCTTCTCTTCGTTGTGCATATTGACGATCTAATTCAAAATTCATTGCTTTTAATTCTTGAAGTTGTTTCCAGAGTTCAGGATTATCTCTAGCAAGATTAACATCTGCTAATGAAGGCATCTTAGGATCTCGTTTAAAAGCTCCAGATATTGCGCCACCAGCTCCATATCCAGCAACAGCGCCACCAGGACCTCCGAAGATTCCCCCAGCTATTCCACCAGCGATAGGTAAGATTTTATCGAAGATTCCCATTATCGTGTCCCTTCCGCTATGATGCCTACCTGTTTAAGCCTTCTGCTAACCTTTGCATTAGGCGGTAGTATATATCTAAGTGTACCAAACTGCTTCGTAGTTTGAAGCCCTGTCTTAACTAAAGTGCGTTTAAATTTGAAGGTACGGAACCTTCTCCTCAAATAACGCCCCAATATCGTAAACTTCTCTCCCTTAGCCTCTCCCCAAAACATGCCAGCGGCTATCCTGCCATGCATTATAATTGAGAATATTTTATTAGGATCCAAAAGATCTTGGAGTAGAGCATCATATTCAGACATCTTGTACTTAGGAAGTCCGGCGTCTTCTTGATAGTCCTTCAGCAGCTTAAACACATTGTAAGCGTCTAAAGGTCCTGCTCGGTCAACCACTCTCATCAATACCTCAACAACCTTCTTCTTAATGTCTTGAAGATAATTGAAATATCGTAAATAGACACGGGTGTCGAACTTGTCTGATCAATAGTTATTGTATGAACACGCCCAAGGAATCTGTCTGGGTTTGAATATTGAAGAAGGTGCCTTTCCCCATTAGAGAATGAGGCATCTGCCTCGAGAACCATTTGGTCGCTACCGTCTTCAGCATCAAGAGTAATGGTGAAAGCTTCATCAGTAGTAATCTTAACTGCGATATAAAACGCTCGGAGAGTCTTTAGAAAGTGTTCCCCTTGAAGACCAAGCCTTGATAGTTGCATCTGACGTTCAATATCAGATCCATCATTAGAATTGCCGCTATCTCGTTGGTATATTTTAGTACCAGAACAGCTGATGCGAATATCACGATCAGAGTCAAATTCAATAATTGATGCTTGATCATACATTGCTTTCAATACGTGAGGTCCAGACCAATACTTCTGCAGCCCACCTTGTTCTGCCCTGAGTTCCATCCAAACCTCTTTATCTGAATCAGGATCCCCAGTGGTGACAGACGGATATGCAATTTTCAATACCTTGTTGTGGTAATTAACATGTACTCTATGAAGCTGAATATCATTTAGGCCTCTGAAAATATCCTTTACTTCATTCCCAATATCTTTGATTTCTGTTCCTTGAATAAAGAAAGCATTATCTCTTGAAATGAATACTGGCCCATAGTCTGTAGCAGCAAATGATCTTGGCCCTGCAAACCCAAATGAATAGTAAATCTGTTTAGCTCCGTTTGCTGCAACCCCATCCCATACAAACAATCCATCTTGTTTAGATATGACACAAAACGAACTAAAACCTTGGTCAATTAGGTTCTGAGAGTACGCTCCTAGCCCATTAATTGGGTACAAAGAGAATACGTTAAGACTGTTGATGGTAGTACCCCAATCAAAAGGAGTCTGGATCTCAGAGTAATAGGCCTGGTTAAGTGAGTTCTGTATAGCCTCGCGCCCACCAGCAGCTATCAGCCTATTGGAGAAGGCTTGAATATATTTAGATTGTGGTAATTGAGCTTTACCGTCTGATCTCATGATGGGGGTCCAAACATACCCATTGGTGTACCAAATGATATTATCACCATTGGCGGTCATGATTCTTTGCCCAAAGGGAGTCGTAGATATCACTTCGTTAGTGCCTTCAAAATCCTGGTTTCTATCCTGTGGATTCCAAAACGATCCATATCCCTTTTGGCCATCTTTCCTGTCGATCAAATATTTCATAGAAGATTCAGATAATGATCTATGGTTTATTCCAGGAAGTAATTGCCATGAAGTTGCTGCAGTAAATGGAAGCACATCTGTTACCCAGCATCCAATTACATCTTCAACATTATAGAGAGCTGCTCCTACTGTTCTAGTCGCTCCAAACGTATCGACACTATTAACAACAGAAGATCCTGTTAAGAATTTTTGCTTATCGACAGATGCAGCAGTCTCCAAAGTTACACTTTGGTTTATGAAAATGCCTTCTGTTCTGGCTGCTATTGCAGAGTATGATTCGTATGATTTTAGATTCCTATCACCATCGAATGTTCTTATAGGAGCAGTACCAGAATCAACGATATCACTCATGAACATTGAATTTCGTGAGTTAATTAAACTATTCTTATTTACGTAGAAACTCACCTTAATCATGTAGAGTTTGGGCGTTCCTGTTATGGTTGCAGCTGTGATGTCTACAGGAATATCTCGGGAATAATTGTCAAAACTTGTGTAGAGTTTATATCCACCACCGAAGATCTGTTTTACATAGTAAGTGTTACCATTGATTAAACCTGTCTCAGTGGTGCCTCTATAGATTACTCGATCTCCAGCATCGAATTGGCTACCAGAAACTACTGAAGTATTTACTGTATCAGCAGCAGCAGACTTACCAACTATTTGATGTTCAAAAGTCGTAATAGAAATAGACGTATCATTGCCAGTAGTAGCATTAGACAAAGATGTTACCAGTGTAAGATCCTCAGGAGTACGTCCAGCAAATGGGAGCATCCTAGCAATGTCTAAATCACCTACTTTTAATCTAACGTCAGGAGCTGGAACTGGACCTGGTATTACCCCATTAGCAGGTAATGCAAATTTCATACTAACTGTGGATCCATTAACAGCATCTACTTCTGCTGTTAGAAAATTAAACGGAGAAGCCGTATCCACCATGTTGATTATTGGTTTGTTATTCGGATGCCAAAAATTAGGAGCTATTCCGAAATACCAGATCTCTGGCTTTGCCGTTCCTAAAGAAGGGCTTCCTACCGTAGTAGACTCAATCTTATCTGGTTTGAATGAACGATTTTCTGTCGCAATACTTGCTACTGTCGGCTGATCTCTAGCTGCATTGAACGTAACACTTGCTTGAAATAATCCAGTAGACTGCCTACGCATTGAGGCCATTCTTATCCAGCCAGACGTATCTGCTGAAGCTGGAGTATAAATATCAATCTGAGCTACCCATGCAGGAATTGATAGGGGGGGTGTGAAAGTGACAGTAGTGGCACTTGAACTTGGGGCAGCAGATTCCTTAGATTTTACATATCCACCAGGACCTACATAAGTGACCATGTAACCACCAATACCAGTGGTAACTACACCCGTATGAACAAAGTTTGCACTTGTTACTACTGGAGTCCATGAGAGTCCGGTCAATGGACGGTAAAACGCCAGCAATAAAGAACGACCAGAAGCGTCCTTCATAAATTCAGTACTAATAACCTTAGCTACACCTGGGAGATCTACTGTGGTGAGACTTTCTACACCACCAAGACTCTCGAGTTCTCCTGGTGATTTAACATGCCAGTTCTGAAGTATTTCAAATGAGTCTGGCTGATCATTTACGCCATCATCAGAGCGATCAATACCCTTAAACTTATTAATCTGAAGGGTTGTTTCCTTTGGATCCACTTTTTACAGTTTCCCTATTCTTCGGCCCCTGCGTTGAGTTGACCTAAAAACCTCGTTGTTTAAAGGAATGCTGGAATTAGCATCAGATTGATACATGTTCCGCTGATGTTCAATATGGGCTTTCTTAACATCATCCTTTTTAGGCTGATATCGTTCGTCGTCTGCCCATTCCATAGCCATGAGTTTAAGTTCCTCAAGAAGCACCCATTGATCGTCGAAGTCCACTACCACTGCATCATCTGTAGCATCAGTGCTGTAGCTTGGGGCGTCTTTAAAGTAGTTTAAACGATACATCTGAGTGTCCACAGAAGAAGGAGCTGAATTGAATTTAACCTTGTCTGTGTTCTCATCAATCCAAGCAACAACAGGGAAACCGCGTGAAGTGTCTTGTCGGAAAGGCTCTGCCTCATAAGGTTCTCTTATGGATATAGAATTTCCTTGATTACCGCTGCTATCTACAAAGAATATGGTGTCTATCCTTTTAAAGTCAGCCGGAAGATTGTAGTCCTTTTGATTGGCCACAAATGCCGCATCAACAGACTTTCTCCAAAACTTGTAATTAGTGCGTACTGAGAGTTTTTCGAGGACAATATTAAGCCAAGTTCTTCCTCGAGTTCTATAACCAGAGTCTAAACCTGCTTGTGCTAATGCCTCATCTACGAGTTGAATGCGAGTGAGTGCCATGTCCTCAGTGTACCTCGCACACCCTGTAGAATCTAGCCTAGTCCTGAACTACTGCTAGTTTTTCTTTTTTCTTCTCTTCAAAGGTTTCTTTGGCCTTAGCGTGGACTTCTAACATCCTGCCATTTTGCATCTTTAGCCGCCATTCACGAAGCTCACAAAGCTTGAGGATTTTATGCCGCCACTCGTCAACGCTTTCATCTTCAAAGATGGTAGCCGTTAAATGCATTTGCTCTCCATCCTGATCGGTAATCCCAGCCAGGTTTACTTGAGCAAAGGCCTTCTTAGGACGCACATGATAAAGAAGCTTTGTCAGTGCCGATAATAGAATAAAGAACCCTAAAATTACTGCTGTTGTATCAGTCATAACTATTTCCTACCGCTTTGCTTTCGGTCGTTCAATAGATTGACCAGATTGTAATACTTCAAAATTTCGATAGGTGCTGGTGAGCATGCGCAATTCATGATCTCTCATGTTATTTTCAGCTCGTTGCAACATCCCTACCCATTCACAAGGAACTTCAATGGAATTTCCTGGGCCTAGTTTTACGCCATTAATATGATGCTGGAAGTGAAGGGCTACAGTGGCCTTCTCCTTACCCGCTACAGAAGCTTCGTCAGCTTCTTTTTCTTTAGCAATGAAGTCTACGAATTTGTCCCTTTCATCAGGGGTCATCGTCACTTCTACTTTTGTTTCTTCGGTTTTCTTTGTCATATATCTTCCTCCTTAAAGGACTAGGGGAGGCAACCCTCCCCCATGCCCTAGAACAATTACTCGAATTGCGACAATACTTCGATGCGTTCCATGAAGCTATTGTTTTGAATAACGGGCTTGAACATCAACTTGTAACCGACAGTTCGGCGCAACAAGAGAGGGTTATCAGTGGTAGCTTCTGCTTTGCTGACCATAACCTGAAGGTTTTGGAGATCAACAGTACAGAAAGCTTGTTTACCGATAATCCATCCGGTGTGTACGTTTTTACCAGTTGCAGGGATGTCAGAACCAGCAATGCTTGCTCCAGATACTGGCGGAGCCAGGACCGAGATAGCAGCACCAGCGGCAATGAATCCTGAACCAGCAACAGCGTCAATACCTTGATACATTACGTCAGGAGCAGCCCCGCCAGCCAAGCCGACGAAGATTTTATAGACGTAAGAGGTATTAACAGGAGCAGTTCCTGCCAATTGATCCAAAGCTGCAAAGGCTACAGCAGTATTCTGTGAAAGCTTTTCGAGCATTCCAGTTTCTGCATTGTAGTATCCAGTGCTAATTCGGTAGCTGGCAGCAGCAAACGATCCACCAATTGGAGTCGTATACGTTTCAGCAGCAACACCCGAATTTACCGGAATAAAATTGGAAGTCATCCAACGAGCGCCACGCCAAGAACCAATCTCTCCATTATAGAGAGCCTTGATGTTGGAATAAGCAGCTGCTTGGGTGAATGCCGAGTTGGCAGATTGCGATACGTCTTGTTCCATCGACGGATCCAAAACACCAACATAGTGCTGCCCTTCATAGGGATGAGCGCCACGTTGACGTAGACGAGCTACTGCTTTTTGTACAACAGCATCAGACAACGAATCGGTCGATGCAGTGGACAAACCAGAACGCAAACTAGCTGCTCCACCGAAGCTAACATTGGTACCAGCTTGCAATACTTGAATGACTTCTCGGTCAACAAGTTCTGCAGCTTGGTAGCCAAGAAGCTCGATAGCAATCTTCAGCAACGGATGCTTGATGGTCAAGACAGCAACGTCTGATAGTTCAATGTACGCGCCCCATTGATCTGCAGTAGCAGAAACAGTGGACAGGCTCATTGCGCTCGAAGACGGATCAACGCCTTCAGACAGTGCTAATCGAGGGAGCGACAAACGCTCATAACGGTTAAATTGAAATGTTTTACCTTCACCGGAGGGCATCTTTGCTTTGCTGCCGAGTTGTTGGAAAATTACTGAGCGTTTAGCCAGCTCCAACAGTTCTTCTGCAATATGAGCATTGATATTCCCACCAGGAAAGCTAGATGATAGTTGTGTAGCCATATCTTTTTTCTCCTAAGTGTTTAAATCAAAATTCGACGTTTTCTAGCTCTTTGATTCTTTGCTCACGAGTTTTATCGCTTTGTCCAACAGAAGCACCGCCCTGTTGAATTCGCGTGACTGAATTAGGATTTTGATCTGGCGCATCTTCTGACTCATGAGCAGGAGAAGAAGATTGTACTATAGGAGCCGGAGCCGCTATTGTTTCTTGCTTCTGTTCATTAAGAAGACGCTCTTGGCCCTTAAGCCATAAAAAGACACCTTCTCTTGTCACGGCGTAGTTACCGCGTTGCCGTTCAGCTTCTACTATCTCTTCGATTCTCTGAATCGCTGTTTCTCCGCCCTTGCCGTAGACTCGAAGGAAACGGTCACGATCCTGATCATCAACAATAGTTTTAAAGCCACTGCGCAACTGTCGGAGTTCTGCTTGTTGTTTAGACACCAGATCTGCCAACTCTTGATTGCCATTTTCTCTTAACTTCTTAATCATAGGATCTTCTTCAGGGGGACGCGCCCTCTGAGGTTGTCGATTCTGTTGAATAAGATTCGTAAGAGAATTCACCGTCTTGTTTTGAAGCTCTCGCTCCTCACGCAATCGGTTACGTTCGTTCAAAATCTCGTCAAATCGTTGCTTGGGAATCATTTGCTCACCTGACGACTGCGGCTTTGGGGCTTGCGCTCCATTAACGTCATTATCTTGATCACTCATGGTGATACTCCTCCTATAGTCGAGGCGACTAGTTGGTTTTTAACGCGCTAACCACGCTTATTTAGAAAGCCAAAGACTTCCTACTATCTATTATTAAGGATTTGCTTATGAATTGGCAATGCCTCTTCAGGCTTTTTTTGTTCCACTCCAAGCGTAACCAGCATGTTATATACTTGCTTAATCCCGCGAAGCTGTCCTTGAGCGATAAGAAGACTTTTCTCTGAATCACAATTTGTGATCTGATCCATGATCACTGCGTACTCACTTGCACAAAGTTTTCTTAGAAGTCTGAAGGGTTCTGTTTGTCTCAACTGCCCTAGCGTTTCTCGCTCTTGATTCGTAAGTCTTCCTTCAAAAGTAATCGGTATTAAATCACTGCTCATAAGTTAGGTTGCATTCCTTTAACGCCTGTCATTGCACCAGCTTCTGTTGTGCTGACTTGGCCTTGATTACCTTCACTAGGAGAAGGAGGACCACCTTGTCCACTTCCATCAGGAGGACCCATTTGCTTCATTGCAGCAATCTTAGACTTGAGTTGTAAGACTTGCTGTTTAGCATCCTTCTGGGCCTTGTGGGTTTGTTGGTGATCCAAAATCTTAAGCTTAATTTCATTACTGATCTTAGGATCATCAAGAGCCTTGTCATGTGACATGATATGAGCATCATCATCATCCCCTGGATTAATAGTTACCTTCTCTCCAGCCTTAAACGCCAAGTTTTCGACATCAGCGTCAACAGTTTTCATTTCTCTGAGCGATTTGAAAATATCATCGACATCAGTAAGATTGAAAGCTTCTCGAGCAATACGCCTAAATAGACCAGGAAGATCGACCTCTCCAGGCTGCATCTGAGCCACTTGCATCGCTTGGTTGAAGAATGCAAGAAGTTGCTGAGAACGAACGGCTGTCTTGGCTTCATAGCTTCCACCCTTCCAAATAAACTCAACATTACCTAAGATGTCCTTAGGATCCATTCCCTTAGTTATCCATGATCCAGCATCGGGTCCTTGAATCTTGATCTGCCATTCGTGATCCTGAAATTGTTGCAACATAATGTGCGTCTTCATGGCCATGGGAACCAAAACGTTTACTTCTTCTTTTCCGCTTTGTACTTTCTGACGTACAGACACATTGCCTTGGACAATTGAGGCTTGGGTAGCTGATCGCGCCTTGCCTTCCAACTGGGGCGCCAAGCCTGGGGAATTGTCCGAGAACTGGGCAATCTGTCCTCTAATCTCCTGAATGGCTCTAAGACCAGGGCCTGAAATATCAGGAAACTGCATAGATTTAATTCCCTCAGGAGAGCCTAACCATTTAGCTCCTGGGTGGAACTTCATCGAATTCACATCGCCAGCCAATGCTGGATCCACAACTGTGATGGGGTTTAGCGTGTAGTTTAAGCTATCCATCGTGTGATTCGTGAGGTCGTTAATTTGATATTGCTGTGAACGAATACGATCAGGCAAAGAGAAACTGTAGAAAATTCCTCCTGGTCGTTTCAAATATCCATCGCCCACATACGGGTGATCTTGGAACCAGTACGGATTGCGACGAAGTCTAATTAGTGTGTTGTCATTAGCAATGAAGCCCTGAACGGGAACAAAGTTATTCTTTGTGATTTCAAACTCACAATAAACTTCAGTGATGATAGCCATACCTTTTCGTGCCTCAAGAAGCGCACCAAGATTTGCCATCTCTAGATTTTCTAGATCCGCCCAGTAATGATTAAGATCCTTGGAGACATCTTGAACCTTGTCTAAATTTACATAATCGTCATCTTCTTTTAAACGATTTATCTTTACAAGCTTATCCTCGAAGATCATCTCATAATCATCAAGCGTTGCTTTCTCGGGAAAGATGTACCAATAGAACAATGAACAAACGTCCCAACAAACTCCCTTGTTCTTTGGAACCATTGTCTTCTTGGTCTTGCCAGATTTATCTTTAAAGAAAACAACGTGTTCATCATTCTGGTAATGACCTTTGAACAACGAAGTACCTAACAATATCTTCTGTCTTTCAAACTCATCCCACTTAACAAACAGATTATTGCGATCCATTAATTCATATTGAACAGCATCTCTTATGTTGTCTGCCATCTTGATGTCTGTACCAGGGAGTGGAACAGCATGAAGAAGTTCAGGAGAAGCGAATAAAGCGGAGACTTGTTTCTCAACGCTAGACTCTACTTGGTTATGTAGCTCTGGGACGTAGATATTTGAGCGCCCTTGGTATCCACTCTCGTCTGAAAGGCAACTCCATGCCCTCATATCGTCGATCCATTGAGCTTCTAAGGTCCTACGGTTCTGTCTTGTGGCTGTTATTGTTCCCTGGACGTGCTCCATAAAGCGTCCGGCAATAGCATCATCACCTGCGTAATTCTTTTTGAAGGAGTTTTCGTTTACTTTTTCAGGTTTTTTCATCTTATTTACTTAGATTATACCTCAAAGTTCTATTCTTCTGCCCGTGACGGGATGCACAAACACGTTTTTCTGATCAAAACTGTCCGACATTCTGTTAAATCGGTGTCTTCTAACCAGTGCCACCACAGAATATCTCATTGCGTCCATGAGATGGTCGTAATATCCATCCTTCTCTGGGTTCTCTTCCCCATCAGCCCGGTGGTATCCTCCCCTTAATCCCTCAATTAGGTTCTTGCATCTAGGATGAATGGCGAAATTAGCCACCCCTTCCTTGCTCTTTGTGTTCATACACTCACGAATAGCCTTCACACCCTCTTGTATCTTAGTTACTCGATGCACAGGATAGATCCCAAAGTCGTTCATGATATCAACAGAAGTCTTTCCCTTATCTGTTTCATCGGATCCATGAGGGTCGCAGAAGTCCTTGAAGAGTACATGATCTGGGAAAAGCTCTTTCTCTAAACTCCTACACTCAGGAATGAAATTATCTAGGTAGATTTTCTTACCCAATTTCTCAGCCAATACTCGAAGCTGGCCATCAATAAACTGCATCCATACACAAGCCGGATTATTGTACCCAAAGTCCCACCCCCTAAATATTGCCATCTTTGGCGTAGGTCTAAGATCACTAATAAAATTACCACGACTAAACTCAGGGAATACTGGCCTACCCTTATGAACACGTCCGAACATCCCGTGAATCATTCGCTGTTGCATGTCAGCCGTATAAGTGTCTTTTAAGTTATCAACGTAGAAGTCCGGTAGATTCTCTAAGTTCTGGAGTGTGCTAGAATAGAAGATAGAATGGTTCTTGGGTTTGACCTGAGTGAATAGTTCAGGGATCCAATGATCTTCATCGCATGGGTTCAAACAAAGTATACCTCTATACCTTGGTGTTATTTTTACTCCATTTACTCTTAGTATTTGTCTCACTCGAGTTTTTAGAACGTCAAAATACATTTTGTCTATCTCTTCAGCCTCGTCGATCAGAAAGCCCGAAAGAGTTAGACTTTCTAACTTTTTAGGTTCATCCAAAGAGCGGCCAAGGAAGATAGAGTCGTTAACAAGAGTAACAATACGATCAGTCTTATTGTAGTCTTTAATGATTTCAGGTGGAAGGCAATCAATGAATTCACGCCATGTAGTGTCTTTGAGAGAGGGAAGTGTCTTTCGTCCGATGAGATAGGTGGTCTTGGGGAACTCAAGAGCACAAGCCTTAAGTTCTTCTGTTCCACTTCTAGTTTTTCCGCTACCTTTACCACCCACAAGGCAGCCCCAAGTCCAATTACTAGAGTGCATAGCTGACTGCCAAGGATTAGGTACGTACTGATTATAGACATCACTCATCTTCTACCTTCTTAGGCGTGATATCTATGGGCATCTCCTCCTTAGGACGAGGAGTGCTCATATGAATATGAATAGCTGAAGACTTATTCTTATCCCCAACCAAACCAATTCTGTTTAACACCTGTGCTAATTCTATCTCAACATCATGCAACCTGTCTTCTACATTGCTGAGTTCTCTAAACAAAGCCGGTGGAGTGTGCTTCTTCTCTTCCCTATAACTCTTCATCTCCCGTTTAATCATGCCAGCCCTGCGCCTAAGCATACGCACAGCCTTTTGACGTGAAGTAATGATGTCAATTCCAAGGCTCTCTAACTGTGGAACGTGGTTCTTAAACAAACCTCTTATGACTTTGTCCCAGATCTTCGAGTCCACCGTCTTGAAATGCCCCTGCCGCATCTCATCTATCGTGTATCCCTTGTCAGTAAGCAGCCGCACTTTCTCTATGATCTCGTGAGGCGGTTCCCAATTTCCATCATTGGCTTCCTGCAAAATAGAATTGGCCACCATTTCCGGAAGAAGCTCCATTGCTTTGGCATTAGTCTCATTTTTGAGCTGCATGCGCTTTACCGCAGCCTCTTGCTGCGCAGCCCTTAGCTTCTTGTAGTGTTCTATTTTCTGTTCAGGGGTGAGGTTTTGTAGCCAATTGCCTTTTCCAGCCATGGCTCTAGCCTAATACATTTTTTGCTTTTTTTCTTACTTCTAGTTCTTCTTGAATAGAGGCGAAGTATTTAGTCTTAATGAACGTGAGTGAATTAAGAGGTTAAGAATACTGAAGACTCCAAGAAGAACTAGGCGGTGATGAATCCGAACCTTTCCTTCTTCTTCCTAAACTTCTTAGATCCTTTTTCTTTTTTTTTATCTCGTGGTTGTTGGTTCCGAGTCTGCTTCCCCTTCGGGTCACTCTCCATCAGCTCTCGCTGCTGGTTAGTTAAGCAACCTCTCCACCAATCAACAACCACTCAATCATCTTCTATTATATTTACTTAGATCCCTATGATCTACTTTAGATCGTCCGTGCTGGTCGCACGTACTGGCAGGCTAGCATGAAAAAATACCGATTTAACGGTGTGTCGAATATTTATTTTGAGTAGTATGCTTTTTTTCAGAAAGTTTTTTCTTTCTTTTAATTCGATCCAACGCTTCATCGATCATCAAAGAAGCTTTTTTGCGCGTTAGGTATTGGTCAAAACAACACCCTAAATATATGAGATATGATTTTTGTTTTTCAGTTGCGGCAATCTTTGGGAACATCTCTTCAAGCGCACGAGCCTGCTCTTCTTCCATCTTTTCAAACTTATGTTTTAATTCAGCATTCAACGCATAACGGTTCTGCGAATCGCAATTATTTTCATTACGCAATTTTGCTTCTTCATGTTGAATACGTTTACGTTCTTTTTCTTTTAATATTTGATCGAAGGATAGACGCATGATCTTTTTGATATAGTTTAAAATATAACGCGAAACAAATTTATGATCACGACGCATTGCCCCAAAGAATATCCGTGAATTAGGACCCAATCTGCAAATCAGAAAAGGGGTCCCATGAATATTGAAGAAATTGCTACACGACTAGGTAGCAAAATGAAACTCAAATCCGGCGGCTATCTCTGCCGATGCCCAGTCCATAATGACAAACATCCTTCTCTCACTCTCAACGAAGTGGATGGGAAACTATTATGGCATTGTAAAACAGGATGCTCTCAACAGGCCGTAGGGGAAGCTCTCAAACCCTTCCTCGAGGTCCAAAAGAGCGAAGCATATCGTGAATGGAAGAAGGTGAAGAGCTGGGAATACACCTCCATAGACGAGAAGCCGCATCTCAAGGTGACACGTCTTGAGTGCGATGGGGAGAAAACATACCGCCAAGAGAGAGCAATGAACGGTATGTGGGAGTCAGGCGGGGCTCTCGTGGAAATAACACCCCTCTACCACCCGCTGTGGAAGCATGAACAACATGTCTTCTTCGTGGAGGGGGAAAAGTGTGCCGACGCTTTAATGGAACACGGCTGTGCAGCCACTTGTATTCCAGGCGGAGCCAATGGATGGAAAGAATACTACTCCAAATTCTTCATGGGGAAACAAGTAACCATCCTTCCCGACAACGACAAACCAGGAAAAGAATTCGCAGAAAAAGTTAAACACGCTTTATTTAATTCCACTATAAGA
>Ga0315284_10007365_pt1 | contig 15715 bp, 10 predicted proteins | sample YL17G09_16_MG_FD_203696 | JGI IMG/M metagenome (GOLD analysis project Ga0315284, IMG submission 203696) | Sediment microbial communities from Yellowstone Lake, YNP, Wyoming, USA - YL17G09_16 | ecosystem: Environmental > Aquatic > Freshwater > Lake > Sediment | place: USA: Wyoming | collected... | reverse complement strand
ATTGTGCCGGGCAACAAGTACCAGCCGTGCCGCCGCCCTCCGCGGCTGAAATGCCCTTCCCCTCGGCAGTACCCAGCCCCGCCCCCGTCGAATATGCCACACTCATCGCGCATAGCCCGGCCAAGTGAGGCATTCAACCCAGTGAGAGGCGACCTCCGTGGCTAACGATCGACCCGCCCCCGACCCGGCGCGAGCCGTGGTGGTGATGCCGACCTACAACGAGCGCGAGATGCTCTGGCAGATCGCGCAGGCCGTGCTCGCGCTCCCCGGTGGCTGGCGTCTGCTGATCGTGGACGATAACTCCCCCGACGGCACCGGCCAGCTCGCCAACGAGCTGGCCCAGCGCGAGGCGCGCCTCACCGTCCTCCACCGTCAGGAGAAGCAGGGCCTTGGCCCCGCCTACCTCGCCGGATTCACCGAGCTGCTTGCCCGCCCCGATGTCGACTTCCTGTTCGAGATGGACGCCGACTTCTCGCACAACCCCGCCGACCTGCCGCGGCTTCTCGAAGCCTCCCGCAACGCCGATCTCGTCATCGGCTCGCGCTATGTCCCCGGCGGCCGCACCGAAGGTTGGAGTCTCCGGCGCCGCCTCCTCAGCAGGTGGGGTAACGCCTACGTGAGACTCGTACTCGGCATCCCCATTCACGACGCCACCGCCGGCTTCCGCTGCTTTCGCCGCCGCGCCCTCGAGACCCTCGACTTCCACGCCATCAACGCCAAGGGCTATGGTTTCCAGATCGAGATGGCCTACCGCACCATCCAGGCCGGCCTGCGAGTCGCCGAAGTCCCCATCGTTTTCACCGAACGCCGCGCCGGCCAGTCCAAGATGTCCGGCTCCATCGTCACCGAAGCCCTCGCCCTCCCCTGGAGACTGAAAGCGGGAAAACGGGAATGACCGCCCCCGCCGCCGCGGCGCACGGCTCCCCGCCCGCCCTCCCCTCCCGTTCGGCAGGAGCTTGCTCCTGCCACTCCAATCCGCACTGTCATTGCGAGCCGCCTTGGCTCCGACCGGAGCCAAGGCGCGCGTGGCAATCTCGCTGTTCGCTCCCCGCGCCGCCCCCTCCGCCTCCCACCGGCCAGTGGCGTGGGTACGTCGTGAGCGCAGCGAGCGACTACCCGCGTAGGCACGCCCCCAGCGTGCCTCTCCCTTCCCCCGTTCATCATTGCCCTGACGCCGCGGCAACGACTGCGCCATCCCTCCCCTCCCGTTCGGCAGGAGCTTGCTCCTGCCAGCTATCATTGCGAGGGGCGGCCGCTGCCGCCCCGTGGCAATCTCGCCGTTGCCGTCCGCCCGCCGCAGGCGGGCGCATTTGCGCCATCTGCGCAATCTGTGGATGCCGCCGTTGTCCCCCCCGCCGCAGGCGGGCCCATCTGCGCAATCTGCGGATACCTGTTCTCAGGATGCTCTCACCATGACCCGGCGTGACTGGTTGCTGACCGCGGCCCTCTTCGCCATCGCCTTCCTCGCCGTCCTGCTGACCGACGCCGACTACGGCGCCACCTATGACGAGCCCCACTACGCCTCCGCCGGCAGCGCCTATGCTCGCTGGATCGCGCTCGCCGCCACCTCCCCGGACGCCTTTCAGCGCGACGCTATCGACGCCGCCTGGCGCCTCAACCACGAGCACCCCCCTCTTCAGAAGGTCGCCTCCGGTCTCTGCTATCGTTGGTTCGGTGGCCTCCTCCCCGGCCTGACCGCCATGCGCCTCCCGAGCGCGCTCTGGTACGCGCTCGCCGTCTGCACCCTCTTCCTGTTCGTGAAATCCATCTGGAGCTTCGGTGCCGGCCTCTTTGCCGCGCTCGCCTTCGCCGCCCTGCCCCACGTCTTCGCTCACGCCCACTTCGACGCCCTCGACATGCCCATCACCGCCTGGTTCTTCCTCACCGCGGCGCTGACCGCCCATGCCCTGCGTCGCAACTCCTGGACCTGGGCCGCGCTCGCCGGGATCGCCTTTGGCCTCGCGTTGCTCGCGAAGGTAAACGCCTTTTTCCTCCCGCTGCTCCTCGTGCCCTGGGCGCTGATCTGGTATCGCTATCGCTGGCCCAAGCTCCTCGCCATCCTCCTCATCGGCCCCGTCGTCTTCTTCCTCTGCTGGCCCTGGCTCTGGATCGCGCCCATCGCGCACCTGAAAGGATACCTCGCCTTTCACTTCCGACACGCCGCCTACAACGTCTGGTACCTCGGCAAGCTCTACCCCTACGCGCCCTGGCATTATCCCTTCGTCATCACCGCGGTCACCACACCCGCGCTCATCCTCCTCGCCTCGCTCCTGGGCATCGCCGCCTGCCGCCCTCGCCGCCATCCCGAGCAGGCGCTCCTCTTGCTGGGCCTGGTCGTCGCGCTCGTTCCCAACGCCCTCCCGACCAGCCCCAAGTACAACGGCGTCCGCCTCTTCCTCCCCGCCTTCCCCTTCCTCGCCGCCCTCGCCGGCGGCGGCTTCTCCTGGGCGCAGGGCAGACTCCTCAGAGCGCGGTTCCTCACCCGACCCGAGAACGCCGGACTCGCCCGCCTGCTCCCCCTCCTCCTCGGCGCGGGCCTGCTCGCCCCCAGCGTCAGCGCCGTCGCCCATACCCACCCCTACCAACTCGCCTACTACGACGCCCTCGTCGGCGGCCCCGCCGGCGCGGCCAAGCGCGGCTTCGAGACCATCTACTGGGGTCAGGTGCTTTCAGCAGGTGTGGACTTCGTGAACCGAATCGAACAGCCGAATCCGCGGGTCCTCGTCATCCCGAAGGGCGTGATCTACCTCTTCGAGCTTCAGCAGGTCCGCCCCGACGCCCGGTTCACCGGCGACGAAACCCAGGCCGGATCAGTCGATTACGTCATGTTCCAGTGCATGCAGAGCGACTTCACCGACCTCTGCTGGGACCTCTACCGCAACGCGGAACCAATCTATTCTGTCACCCTCGACGGCGCGCCCCTGCTCGTGGTCTATGACCGCGACGCCGTCGCTGCCGCTCTCGCCCGTCTCAAAGGCAGCGCCGCACCCACCACCAGCGCCAGCGCCACCAGCGACACGAACATCCCCACCCGATAGCTCCCCGGCTCATACCGCATCTCGATCCTGTGCTTCCCCGCCGTGACCCGCACCCCCCGAAACGCCCCCTCCACTCTCTCGATCTCCGCCGGTTTACCATCCACCCACACGCGCCACCCCGGGTAGTAGGAATCCGTCAACCGCACCTGCCCGTCGCGTATCGCGTCGACCCTCAGCGCCACCCCATCCGCCTCATCGCGCTCGAACTCCACCACCCCCCTCGCGCCCCCGCCCTCCGGCATGAAGTACGCCCGCGGCCACGCCCCGGTGTTCTCATAGATCGGCGCCTCGCTGTCATGCGCCAGCTTCCACTTCCCCGACAGCTCCCGCCGCGTCATCAGATACCTCACCCCCAGCGCGTCCATCAACGGCGAATCCGGCGGCGGATACTCGGCCTGGTTCGCCCCCGGTGGCGACACCAGCTCGAACGAGCTTCGCACCCGCAGCGAATCCGACCCGTGGATATCCCGCAGCCCGAACACCATCGGCGCATTGTGTGGCATCCAGTCCAGCCCGTGCGTCGCCAGCGACGTGAACCGATAGTGCCCCGTGTTCGCCTGTAACCACTGTGTGGAGTCCGTCTGTGGATAGGCCATCCCCGCGGGCAGGTACGGGTTCAGCCGCACGCCGAACAGAAACAGATCGGCCAGCGCCACCACCACCGCCGCCACCGCGAACGGAGTCGGCCCCAGTCGGGCCCGCGCTCGCGCCGCGATCAGCAGCGATGCCGCCATCACCAGCGCCAGCAACACGGTAAGCTGCTTGATCTGATACTCCGCGAAATGCCAACTCGGATCGAGCGCCGCCACCACCGGCTGGAAGACCATCCATCCCATCCACCCCAGCGCCAGTGCCGCCGCCCCGAACGCGAACGCGGCCCGCGGCGACTCCGCCTTCGTCCGCTCCATCAGATCGTCGAGCCCCATCGCCGCCAGTCCCGCCAACCCGAACGCCGCCAGGCACAGCACCCGGCCCAACCCCGCCAGCTCCCGGAACCCTGGCACGAGATAGAAGAGCAGGTAATACACCGGCGACCCCACCGCTGCCAGTACCGCAAACACCACTAGCGCCGCAAAGAACCAGAATGCCGGCTCCCGCCTCCGCCGCAGCGACCACGCCGCCAGGAACAGCGGCAGAATCCCAACGTAGCACGCTGTCTCGAAGAAGTTGAACGCCGTCTGGTCCCGGTAGTTCCCCCAGTAGTTGTAGTCCACCGGGTTCCCGAAGAAGCTCGGCGCGAGATACAGGATGAAGTGCGTGATCGGGAACGCGGTGCTCACCGCCCCTTTCGCCCCCGCCGCCACCCTCCCCGAATGCCCCGCCAGCTCCAGCGTCGGCAGAATCTGTCCCGCCGCCAGCATCAGTCCCACCATCAACGGAATCAAGGCCAGCAGCACGCGCGCCGGAGGTCGCGCCAGCCCTGACTCCGCCCCGCGGAAACAGCTCACCGCCACGTAGATCAGAAACGCCATCACCACATAGCCCGACACCTGCAGGTGCCCGCCGAGGAACTGACACCCGATCGCCAGCGCCGTGAAAATCGGCCACCCCGAGCGCGGGTTCCTCACCGACCGTTCGTAACCCAGCAGTATCCCCGGCAGCCACATCAGCACCCAAAGCGACAGCGTCGGGAACTCCAGCCACACCGCCGTGAACCCGTTGAACATCACCACCAGCGCGCCCAGCAGCGCCGCCGCCGGCCGCAGCGCCAGCGTCCGCAGGAACGCGAACGTGAACAGCCCCCCGAGTATCAGGTGCAGGATCGCCGAGACGCCGAACCCATGCCGCGCGCCCGCGATCAGGAACAGCGCATTCAGCGGATACAGCAGCGTCGATTGCAGATTCGCCAGGAACGGCGTGCCCAGGAACTCGTACGGATTCCACAGCGGCACGAACCCCGCGCACACCGACTCCACCGCATAGATGCGCCACGGCAGATACTGCTGGATCGGGTCGAACATCGGGTTGTATGGCTGATGGAACCCGGGAAACTGGCCCTGCAGCGCCCGCCACGGGAGCATCAACAGGCACATGTCCGCCGGCAGCATGATCCGCCCCGCGAACACCGGCCAGCAGAACGCGCACGCCGCCGCCACCATCACCAGCGCCGGATAGTGTCGCCGCATCCCCTTCGGTTGTGCCTTCTCAGAATATGTCATACAGCGTCAGATACCCGCGCATCAGCAGCGTCTGCCACACCTGCAGCGCCACCAGCATCGCGATCGCCATCGCCCGCCGCGGCCGCTCCGCCAACCGCGCCGCTCCCGCCAGCGCCACCGGCCACAGCAGAAACAGCCATATCCGCCCAACTTCCCCGCGCACTGTCCCTGACAGATCCAGCATCGCTACCGTCACCAGCCACGAGACCAGAAACGTGTGCAGCCCCGTCGATCCGACTCCACGCACCGACCACAGCGCCGCGGCCACCGCCGGCAGCCCCGCGAAGATCGCGAGTTCCACCGGGTCAATCAGTATCCACTTCCAGTAGCTCCGCGCCACCTCAATCGTCGTCACCCCTCGGTGCGCGAATAGCCCTGCCTGCGCCACCGCGATCGGCCGATAGCGCAGCGTCACATACAACACCCCATAGCACGCGACGAACCCCAGCGCAGCCGCGCCCGCTCCCATCAGCGCCCGCCGCATCGCCGCTCCCCGATTCGCCGACCGCACCACGCCCAGCCCAGCCCAAACCACTAGCCAGGCCACCAGGATCAGCAGCCCCAGCGTGAAGAACAGCCCCACCGCCAGCGTCAACCCCGCCAGCGATGCCCGCACCGGACACCCGCGCTGCCATGCTGAATACGCCAGCCACAGCGTCAACACCGCGAACGTCAGCGCCACCTGATCCGACGACGCGCCGAACAGCAGCATCGACGGCATCGCCGCCATTAGCGCCGCCGCGCAGATCCCCACCTCCGCCCCCGCCAGATCGCGCGTCAGCAGATACAGCGGCCCCAGCGACAGCGCGCCGATCAGCGCGAACAGAAACGCCCCCGCCATCGCCGCCGCCGCATCCGTCGCTGACGGCCCGATGCCGAACACGCGATAGCTTTCCGCGATCGTGCTCAATGCCGGAGAGCCCTGCGGCAAAGCCCATTCACAAAGGCGGCGCAGCCCCACGAACAGCAACACGAACCCCGGCGGGTGCGTCCGCGCGTGGTACGGCAGCGACGCCATCCGCTCCGGGTACGACGCCACCCACTCCGCCGGGTCGCGCACGTCGAGCGACACCGAGTAGTACGTCGTCGCCACCGGGCTGGCGATGATCGCCCCCGGCGTGATCCACGGCAGTCCCGTGGCGTTCAGCAGCCCCACCTGCATCGCGAACGACGCCGCCATCAGCAGCGCCAGCGCCGCCGCCCGCCGCGCCGCCGACAGCTTCGTCCACCATCCCGCCCGCGTCGCGAACCACGCCACCACCACCAGCGCCAGCCCCGCCCATCCCGCCGGCCCCAGTTCCAGTTCGAGCTGGTTCGGCCGCCACACCCATTCCCCCGGGATGCCCACAGGCACGCGCCGCGCCAGCGCCGCGCCCAGCGCGGCCGTCGCCAGCGCGGCCCCCAGTAGCAGTCCCCGATCGGAACGTTCCGCGGTGGAAGCCATCCTCTATCTCACCCGGTGGAGCGACACCTGATCCTGCGCGAAGACCGGCGACAACCACTGCGACCGATCCGGGTCGAACGCCCCCTCCGCCTGTCGCGACGGCGGCAGGAAAGCGTCATCATACACGCTTCGATCGCGCAGCAGGTAATCGATCCCATATTCGCGACAGAACGCGTGTCGCTGCTCGTCTGGCGTGCCCGCCTCGAGGAACTTCGACAACTGCCTGATCTTCTCCGTGTAGTGCAGCGTCTCCGACCAGTGCCCGAGGTACACTCGCACCCCCGCCAGCGACGGCGCGTAGTTCGCCACCAGCGTGTTCGCCAGTAGCACATCGGATCGCGAGGCCTTCCCACTCAGCGTCAGCAGCGCGCGGTACTGATCCGGCCGCAGATACAGCGGCGGCATCAGATTCCCGAGATAGGCCTGGTTGTTCGTCACCAGATCGCCCATCGCCCGCCGCACATAGAGCGCATTCGAGGGCGCGCAGATCACTACTAACATCGCTCCCACGATCGCCGCGCGCCGCGCCCCTGCTCGCAGCATCGGCTCGACTGCCAGCGCCGCCAGCAAGCACACTGGAATGTGTAACCCCTCCGCCAACTTCCGGTTGAACGCCACCGGCGCGAATACCAGCGCGAACCCCACCGCTAGCCAGATGATGAGCAGCCGCGCGGCATCGTTACCCCTCACCGCGCCGCGCACCGCCCCCACCACCGCCAGCGCCAGTGGCAATCCCAACCCCAACGCGAACCACCGCGCCGGCCCCGACGCCGCCGGCGGCCCCACCAGCTTCACGATGATAGTCATGTCCCCGATGCGCTGCAGCCACAGTTGGTACAGCACCGACGGCGACGCGATTGCCGCGATCAGGAGGACCAACAGCAGCGCCTGCCACCTCGCGCGCCCCGTGACCACCTGTGCGACTGCATACACCACTATCACCGCAGCCACCGGGATCAGATCGTAGCTATGGATGTTGCCCAGCGCCAGCGCCGCGAATCCCGCCCCCGCCGCCGTCCGCGCCGACCCCGTCTCCACTGCCTTCGCGCTGAGCCCGAACACGACCACCATCAGGAACATAGAGAACGCGAACAGCGGATTCAGCAGCAGCGTCAGAAAAGTGATCGCCTCCGGCATCACCAATCCTGGGCCGTAGTCGATCGGGTGCGGCTGCCCTCCCTGCGCCTGGAATAGCCACCCGAATCCCGCCGCCGTTGCCGTCAGGATCAGCGCCAGCCGCCGCGTCGCGGTTGACGCAATGATCTGCGACGCCAGCCAGTAGCTCGACACCAGCAACAGCCACCCCGACACCACCCGCGCCAGGTGATACACCACCGGCAGCGCCAGGTGCGTCACCTTCGCCAGCAGCCCAAGCGCCAGCCAGAACACGTTGATCACGCGCCCCGGCTGCGGCTCCGAGGTGAACTGATCGAAGAAGAACAAGTGCCCGTCGTGCGCCTGCCGCATATACGACAGGTACACATTGTGGTCGTCCGGGTTCGTCAGGAATCCTGAGTAGTACCACCCCGGCTGCCGCAGGAACAACCCGAACAGATACGGCAGGCACGTCAGCAGCATGAACCCCGCCGCGAACCATGCCGCCCACCGCATCTCCTCCCGCGGCGGCCACTGCAGGCCGGTCGGCCTCACTCTCCCCGACTCACCATCGCTGCGGGAAATCGTATTCCTCATCGCGGGTCATAGTACATCGTAATGCGCGGCGATAGATACCGCCAATCCGGCGGCGCCCACGCCAGCGGTGGCCCCAGCCAGTCGAATGGCGTGCCAAAATCAGAGAACATATGCCGCGACTTGTACACACCGCCGAGCGCCGCCACGAGGCTCACCGCCTCTGGCCGCTTCAGCCGCAGCAAGTCCTGCGACTCCACATCGGAGAGGAAGAACACGTCCGGCCTCTCCGCCCTCAGCCTCGCGGCATCCCATCCCGTCACCACCACCCGGCTACCGTTGCGCTGATTCCACTCCTCGAACACCCCCCGCGAGAACGGCCCCGCATTGTACGGTGAAACCGGCGGGTCCGAATACCACGGCGCCTCCACCAGACCCAGTCGACCGCCATTCACCGGGTAGTCGGACTGCAGCCCTATGTAGTCCCTCACGTCAATCACTGCTAGCGGCAGCATCCCCCCTATCCAGTACAGACCCGTCAACGCCACCACCGCCGCTGCCGCGGCCACCGCGCCAAACAGAGACAGATTGCTCCGCGTCAGACCCACCACCCGCCCCAGACCAAACGCCGCCACCACGCACAGGAACGGCGTCAGCGGGACCAGATACCGGATGAACCGCTCTTTCCCGAAGCCGATCGCGAGCAGATAGAACACGATCCACAGCAGCGATAGCCGCGTCGGCCGAAACGGCGCCCGCACCGCCGCGATCACCCCAACGATCACCGCCAGCAACAGCGCATATCCCAGCCCCACTGGCAGCCCATGGATGAGGTGATACCCCCACCCGTTCCCCGTATCGACGAACGCCAGCGTCCCCCCGATCCGCGCGTGTTGCACCTCGAACAGCAGCCCCTGCCGAAACTTCTCCGTCCAGAAATACGGGCACCCTATGACAAAGCCCAGCGCCGCCCCGCCCATGATCGCCGCGCACCACCCCCACCGCCACCTCCGCGGCGTCATCACCAGCGGCGCCAGCATCGCCGGCACGATGAACAGCCCCGCGTTGTACTTCGTTGCCGCCGCCAGGCCCACCGCCATCCCCACCGCCGCGCCCCACTTCACGTCTGCTTTCTCCGCGCCGCGCAGCGCCAACACGAACGCCAGCGTGATGAAGAAGGTCGCCGTCACGTCCACCGTCGCGAAACCGCTGTTCATCACATGCAACGGGCAGATCGCCAGCAGCGCCCCCGACAGCAGGCCCAACCCTCGCTGCTTCCGCCAGAACGGGACCATCACCAGCCCCACTGTCGCCACCCCCATCGTCAGCGACACCATTCGCCCCAACTCATACAGCGGGCTCAGGTTCGTGGGGAATTGGGATGACTGCGTCGTCCCCAGCAGCATCGCCGGCAGGCCGACGAGGTAGATGTACAGCGTCCCGTAGTTGAAGAAATGCGGGTTCCAATCCCCCTGCGCGAAGCCGAACGACGGGAGCAGCAGGAAGATCTCATCGGGGTGATATGAGAAGTAGTGCTGAGAGTTCGGCAGCCCCCAGCCCACCAGCGGCAGCCGCACCACCACCGCCGCGATCAAGATGACCGCGGGGGCGATGAACTGCGCCCAGGCTCTCCTCGGTTGTTCGGCCGGTCTCATGGCTGCCTACGGACGTTCGCCCAATGACATGACATTGGGCGAACGTCTTTCCCCTGGCACTGGCTGGTCTTCCGACGAGTTTGGCCCTTACTTTCCGGGGCGAAACTCCTTACAAGCTACCATGAAACCGAGCGCGGTTGCCAGCGCCGCCAGCCCCGCCAACCCCGCGAACAACCCCACCCGAAACGCCGCCGGTTCGTACCGGAACTCGACCGATCTCGCCCTCACCGGCAGCGCCACCGCGCGAAAGGTCACATCCGCAACCCTGATCGGCAGCTCACGCCCCTCGGCATAAGCGCGCCACCCCGGCGCGTAGCTGTCCGCCAGGAACAGATACCCTCCCCCGCCCTTCGGCAGATCGACGATCACCTCGTTCGGCGACACATCTCGCACCTCCGCCGGCGGACGCGGCCCCGGCGGAAGCTCCGGCAGCGGCTCATCCGCGCCGGTGATCACGATCAGGTCTTCGAAGCTCCCCAGCTTGGTCAGCGCCGCCACCGCCTCCGCGTTCGACGGCACCCCTACCGATGATGTCGCCACCCATGCCCGCGGCTTTCGATACGGGTTCTCGTAGGTGTCGAATGCCCCCGCCCGCTCCAGCTTCATCCCTCGCAGCGGCTTCGGCGAATACACCTGCTCGACTCCCGCCAGGCTCAGCATATCCAGCCCATAGGCCTGGCTAAGCCGCGCCATCAGCAGATTGCCATTGAGCGGCGGGCTCGGATCGCCGCCCTGAATCAGCGACGCGAAGTCCCGGTAGTGCGCCAGGTACAGCGAGTCATACCCGGACGCATCCCGCAGCCGGTAGACCATCGCTGCATTCGGCGGCAGCACCGCCTCCGGGAATCGATTCAGAGGCCAATCGCTCGCGTTCCCTAGCACCCGACCTGCCACCGGGCCGGGGTCCGCCCCTGCCGCATACACCCACTGCTGCGGCACGACGTGCGCGTGATGTTGCGCCGCCAACAGCAAATCGACCGCCAACACTGCTAGCAGCCCGACCTCCGCCGCCTTTCGCAGCCGCGGCCGTCCGAGCGCCAACACCAGCGCCACCGCTACTCCCACCAGCGCGAGCGCGCGCATCGCCTCCGCGTTGAGCGCAGGGCCCAGTGCCTGCTGTTCGTGCGACATCTCCGCCCCCACCGTCTGCCACCAGGCCGCCGCCGCCAGCGCCACCGCCGCGAGGATCGCCAGCGCGGGCCACACCGCCCCGCCCCGCTTGCCACCGGCTCGACGCGCCGACCCCGCCGCCTCTGTGCCGCGAACCAGCCGGTCCACCCCCACCCCCGCCAGCATGCTCAGCGAGAACACCGCCAGCACGATGATCCGCGCCGGCCCCCCTCCCCCGGACATCCCGGGCACCCACTGGTACAGCGGCCAGTTGAGCGGCGTCCCGATCGCGACCAGCACCGCCACCACCGCCGCGGCCGCCAGGAATCGCGCATGCCACGTCCGGCTCGCCAGCGCGCCGTAGATCGCGAACGCCAGCGCCACGATCCCGATGTACGAAGTGTATTCCGCGTAGTTCTCCGGCCCCACGTACGTCCCCAGCGCGGGATGGCCGAACGGGTGCGGCAGCAGCAGATTCGACAGCAGCGGCGCCGGCAGCGCCCGCGACAGAAACGCCTTGTAGCTCTCCGGACCGGGAATGAAAGCGCGATGCGCGACCCGCAGCAGATCGAGCGTCGACAGCAACTGCGGCAGAGACAGCGCGGTCGCGAACGCCCCCGCCACTGCGCCCGTCTTCACCAGTCGCGCCGCCGCGAGCCTCACCCCCTGCCCCCTCGCCAGCGCCCCCGCCCGCGCCACCAGGTAGGCCGCGGTGAACAGCCCGACGAACATAAACATCTGCGGGTGGCCGCCGAGGTAAGAGAGCGCCAGCGCCACCCCCGCCCCGACTGCATATCGCGCCCTTCCCCTGGTGACCGCGCGCTCGCCCAACAGCAATACCAGCGGCAGCCAGGATGCCGTGCACATCGCCGTCGGCAGGTGCAGCCAGGCCACGAAGAAGCTGTTGAGCTGCCACCCGATGCCCCCCGCCAGCGCCCCCGGCCGCCCCACCCCCATCCGCCTCAGGAACAGATACCCGAACCACCCCGCCAGAAACAGATGCAGTAGCGCCGACCAGCCGAACGCGCTCGCCGTCGGCAGCAGCCAGAAGAGGAGGTTCAACGGATACAGCACCGCCGACTGCCCGTTAGCGAGGAACGGTGTGCCGCAGAACTGGTACGGGTTCCAGAGAGGGAGGTGGCCCGCCCGCAGCGACTCACCCGCAAACTGGCGCCAGGGGTAGTACTGCGCGATTCCATCCCAGACCAGCGCATCCCACTGCGCCTGCGGCCGTGCCGTGACCTGCGAGCGCCACGGCTCGAACTGCACCAGCAGGTCGGCCGGGAGCAGCGCGCGCCCCGGCAGCAGGGCCGGCCCCACCAGCACCGCCGGCCCAACTAGCAGCGCGCAGCAGATCAGAAGCCGCCGGGCTGTGCGTGCAGACGCTGTCAGTGCGCGACACCTGTCGAAGCGCCGAATCTCGTGATGATCGCCAGGCCGCCGACCATCATCACGATGCCGATCCACTGCATCGGGGCCACGTGTTCCTTGAAGAGCACCCGCGACAGAAACACCACGCCTATGTACCCGATTGCGATCATCGGGTAGGCGAAGCTAAGATTCCACTTCGAGATCACAACCAGCCAGAAGCATGAACTCACGCCGTAGAGGATGAACCCCAGCAGCACATGCGGTGTGAAGATCGCGCGGGCCACCTGACTGACCAGCCCGAGGCCGACCCCCCCGATCGACACCTTGCTCATCCCGTACTTCAGCGAGACCTGGCCGAAAGCGCCGAGACCAATGGCAATCGTAAGAAACAGAGCGACAACGATAGACCGCAACGTCAGGCTCCTTTCACCGAAGGCGTGACCCCAAAATCTTGGTCGGCAACCTCACTTCGCTCCCTCGGGGGCACACTCGACCGCGACTTCACCAGTCTCACGCTGTTGGGCTCCGGCCCCGCCTTTCGCGGGATGATCTGGATGCGGGAGAGGGGGTAGATAATCATGACGGCAACGCCGTGGATCAGGTTGCGGTCGACGCCCGCGTACACTCGGCTGTCAACGCTGTCGTCTCGATTGTCCCCGAGCACGAAGTATCGGCCGGCGCGGATCGTCCTCGGCTCAAGTATCTGGGGGGACTTCGAGGTCGCATACGCCTCGTCATAGGGTTGGCCGTCGATGTACAACTGCCCCCCTACCGGCGCCGTCTTCGACCCCACCTTCTCCATCTTCGGCACCATCGAAATCCGGTCCCCTGGGAATCCGACCACCCGCTTGATGGCAATCTCCCCCTCCTGGGGGTCAGTCAGCACCACCACGTCGAACCGCTTCAGCCCGAGCAGCTTCAGCACCAGCACTCGATCGCCCGAACGCAGCGTCTTCTCCATCGAGCGCCCCTCGACGATCGCCACCTCCAACACCCACACCCGAAATGCCACGATCGCCACCAGCACCAGCAGCGCGATGGGCCACGTCACCCGAGTTCGCAGCAGAGACCTGCGTGGCGTTGGCGTTGGCAGCGATGGCTCGCCTATCTGAACTTCAGCCATGTCGCGTTACCTCACGCGAGCATCAACAGGGCCGACCACGCGGCCGGCCCTGCTTCAGGTTACTATGTACTGAATGCGGTCTTCAGGCGACCAGCAGCGACTTCGCCATATCGACCGCGCTCGCCGCATCCGGCGCATAGCCGTCGGCCTTGATCTCGCTGGCATAGCTCTGCGTCACCGGCGCGCCGCCGATGATCACCTTCGTCTTGCCTGCCAGCCCGGCCTTGCCCAGCGCCTCGACGGTGTCTTTCATCGAGCCCATCGTCGTCGTCAGCAGCGCCGACATCGCGATCAGGTTCGCGTTATTGTCCGCCGCCGCCTTCACGAACTGGTCCGGCGACACGTCCACACCCAGATCCACCACCTTGAACCCGGCGCCTTCGAGCATCGCCGCCACCAGGTTCTTGCCGATGTCGTGGAGGTCGCCTTTGACCGTGCCGATCACGACCGTGCCGACGTAGTCTACCGACTCTCCCGACATCATCTTCAGGCTTTCCTTCATCGCCCGCTGCGCGATCAGCAGCTCCGGAACGAAGAATTCGTTGTTCCGAAACTTCTCGCCCACCACTGCCATCGCCGCCGCGATCCCGTCCACCACGATCTGCTTCGCCGGAATACCCTCGCTCAACGCCTGCTGCGTCAGCGCCTTCGTCTGATCGCGGTTGCCTGAGATGATTGCTTCCCTGAGCTGCTCAAGCACGGCCATCAACGCTCCTCCTTGAACCTATACTCGTAGTCACTCTCTACGCAATCCGTCTATCCCATCGGCCCGCCGCGAACCGGATCACTCCTGCTCACCCGGTCCCGGCATCGGCCGCAACGCCATAGCTTCTGCGAAACGGTCGTAAAACCCCTCTTCCTCCGACAACTCTACGTGCCGCACCCGCCTCGCAATCCCCTCAGCCCGCCGCCGCAGGGAAATCGAGCACAGTGCCAACCGCGCCCCCAACCCCGCCGCGTTCCCGATCGACACGATCCGCTCCGCCGGCAGATCGGGCACCAGCCCGATCGCCACCGCACTCTCGCGCCGAATGTAGTTCCCAAACGCACCCGCCAGCAGCAGCCGGTCCACCTCCTCGGGACGTCTCCCGAGAGACCGCAGCAGCAGATCTACGCCCGCGTAGATCGCGCCCTTCGCCAGCTGCGCTTCCCGCACGTCGCGGGCCGTAATCGCGATCGGCCTGCCGGACCCCGATTCGTCACCTGCCGCCAGCACGAACTCCAGCCCCGATTCGTTCTGGACGATCCGCCGCCTCACCTTCTCCGGAGCGCCGTTCACATCCTCTTGGCTCCGCAGCCGCCCCGACTTATCCACCACCCCCATCCGCGTCATCTCCGCCACCGCGTCCACCAACCCCGATCCGCAAATGCCAGTGGGCCGCACCTCGCCGAGCACGTGGTAGGTGACATCGCCATCTATCGACACCTTGTCTATCGCGCCCGTCGCTGCCCTCATCCCCCGGCTGATCTTCGCCCCCTCAAACGCCGGCCCCGCCGCCGTCGAACACGCCCACAGCTCCCCATCTTGCGCCACCACGATCTCGCCGTTCGTGCCGATATCGACCGCGACCTGAAGCCCCTTCGCCTCGTCCAACTCACTTGCCAGAATCACGCCCACCGTGTCCGCGCCTACATATCCCCCGATGTTGGGCACGACATACACCTGCCCATCTCCATGGATGCGGATCCCCAGTTCCGCCGCCCGCACCGTTTGCGCTCCCTTGAACGCCGGCACGAACGGCAGCCGCACCAGCCCCACCGGATGCAGGCCCAATAGCAGGTGGCTCATGCACGTGTTGCCCACGATCACGATCTCGTAGATGTGCTCCCGCGCCACCCCGGCCTCCTCGGCCGCTCGGCCGATCAGCCTGTCGATCGCCTGCGTGATCGCCCCGTGCAGCCGCGCCAGCCCCTCCGCGCCCGACACCGCTATCTGCAGCCGCGAGATCACGTCCTCGCCAAACTGCGCCTGCGGGTTCAGCTCCGACGCCACCCCCACCAACTCACCTGTCGCCAGGTGGCACAGGTAGACCACCACCGTCGTCGTTCCGATGTCGATCGCGACCCCATAGGCGGCGTCACCGGTATCCCCCGGCTCCACCGCCATCAGCGTCTTTCCCGCCACCACCGCCGTCACGTGGAAGCTGCTCTGCCGGAGCACGCCTGGGAGATCGCGCAGCGCCTGC
>Ga0315284_10007362_pt1 | contig 15720 bp, 10 predicted proteins | sample YL17G09_16_MG_FD_203696 | JGI IMG/M metagenome (GOLD analysis project Ga0315284, IMG submission 203696) | Sediment microbial communities from Yellowstone Lake, YNP, Wyoming, USA - YL17G09_16 | ecosystem: Environmental > Aquatic > Freshwater > Lake > Sediment | place: USA: Wyoming | collected... | reverse complement strand
TCTTTACGTGAACGTTAGAACACTTTGCCGCTGGATTTTGCTTATTGCTGATTAATTTTTTGGCAATCACCCCCTTTATTATGGATTGAAAGAACGAATTCTTCCTGGCTATATTATACCACAAAACTGTCAATCCTGCCCTGTGGATAAAAAAATAAAGTTGGCAAGATGTCAAATATTCTGTATAATAACTATATAAATTTAAGCAATGAATATGGACGACCAAACACCGGTTTTTTTCACCAGTTTTGACGAATTAAGGCACAATCTGGAAGCTGACCAAAAAGAGCAGCCGATTTTAAATTTGGCTAAAAATGATCAGGGCCAGGATAATTGGTTTAATGAAGACTATGAGGGCGAGCTGGCAGTTGATGTTTACCAAAGCGGGAAAAATATTATTGTTAAGTCCACCATTGCCGGAGTCAGGCCCGAAGATCTGGAAATATTTTTGCATAATGATCTACTAACTATCCGGGGCAGGCGAGAAATCGGCCAGGAGGAAACTGGCAGTGATTATTTTTATAAAGAATGCTACTGGGGCGGATTTTCACGCTCCATTATTTTGCCGGCCGAAGTAATGGCCGACCGCGCTGAAGCCAGTTTGAAAAACGGCATTTTAAAAATTACCATGCCCATTGCCCAAAAATCAAAATTAATTAATGTCAGGGTTAATGAAGAATAATATGAAGCCGCTATATGTTGCCATTGATCGGTTTGAAGGCGACAAAGCGGTTTTAATTTTGCCTGACGGCCAGAATTTAGTTGTCAGCCGGCAAAGTTTGGGTCAGAATTTAAAAGCCGGGGATTATGTTGAAATAAATTTTTCTTACAGTAAAAAACAAACCTTGCTTAAGCAAAAAGTTGCCCAAAAATTATTAAATAAACTTAAAGCCAAATAGCATGAAACTGCAGGAAATTTTGGGACTTAAAAAACCCAAAGCCAAAACCAAAGAGCCCAAAAAGATTGCGCTAAATATTATTATTTTAGTTGTTGTTTTGGCTGTTTTAGTTTTGACGGTGGCGCCAGTTTTTGCTTACGAGATGATTTATCGGGATAAAAATTATATGGGTTTATTTATTGACGGGGTTAATATCGGCGGTTTGACTAAACAGCAAACCATTGATATTTTAAACCGCAATTTTGATAATATCAGAAATTCCGGCTTAACCTTCAGCTATGACGGCCAGAATTATAATCTGCCCATTACCGCAGTGTCGCCGACTGATCCGGATTTGGCGTTTGAAATTTTATCTTTGCACGTTGACGCCATGGCTGACTCGGCTTTTAAATACGGGCGCACTGGCCACTGGTATCAGCAGACTAGCGACCAATTGATTGCCGTGTTAAGTAAGGCGCAACTGCCCTTAAGTTACAATTTAAATGAAGCGGAATTAACCAAATCATTGCAGGAAAAATTCGGGTCCTTGGCCAAGCCGGCTCATGAGCCCAGCTTGTTATTTGAAGGCAGTGAAATCAAGGTTTTGCCCGATAATGACGGCTTTGACATTGATTATGGCCGGGCAATTTATGATTTAAAGCAAAATTTGAATTTAATTGGCATTAACGCCGTGCAAGTCAATACCAAACTGGAGGTAGCGCAAGTGCGGCAGCCCGAAGCTGAACTTTTACTGCCCCAGGTTCGGGAAATTTTAAAAACAGGCGACATAACTCTTAAATATCAAGATAGAAGTTGGATTATAAAAAGCGAAGAATATAAAAATTGGCTGGGTTTTAAAAAAATCGACAAGCAGGTTTCTGTTTGGTTTGATCCCGCGTTAATCGGCCCCAAACTTGATGAACTGGCCAAGGAAATTGATATGGCGCCGCAAGAAGCCAAATTCCAAATGGCTGACAATAAAGTCAAAGAATTTCAGCCGGCTTTGCCAGGTTTGGAATTGGATAAAGAAGTCAGTTTGAATAATCTCAACCGGGAATTTTTTATTAATAAAAATAAAACCATTACTTTGGCAGTTAAAGAATCCCCGCCTATCAGCAAAACCGAGGATACTAATACGCTCGGCATCAAAGAATTAATAGGCAAAGGCGTGTCTGATTTTAGCGGCAGCCATACCAATAGAATTAAAAATATTAAAAACGCGGTGGCCCATTTAAACGGCCTGATTATTCCGCCCGGAGAATTTTCCATTGTTGATGCCATTGGCGAGGTTAATGCGGCAACCGGTTATTTCCAGGAGTTTGTAATTAAAGGCGATCGTACAATCCCCGAATACGGCGGCGGCTTATGCCAGATTGGCACGACGATATTTCGCGTTGCGCTTTACAGCGGCTTGCCCATCACTGAAAGGCGACCGCATTCTTATATTGTTTCTTATTACAAGCCTTTGGGCATGGATGCCACGATTTACGGACCCCATCCCGATGTGAGGTTCTTAAATGACACCGGCCATAATATTTTATTGCAGATAAAAATTGAAGGCACGAAATTGACTTTTGAATTCTGGGGTACAAGCGACGGCCGCAAGGTTGAAATTACCGACCCCGAGATATATAATCGGACAGGTATTCCGGCGGACAGATTGATTGAAAATCCCAACCTTAAGCCTGGTGAAAAGAAAAAATTAGAAACCGGCCGCGGCGGCGCTGACACCCATTTTTACCGCTATATCACCAAAGCCGACGGCGCCAAAACTGAAGAAATTTTCCGCAGCCATTATGTGCCCTGGCCCAATATCTATGAAATCGGGGTCACACCCAAACCAGAAGTCCCTCCCGCTGACAGTTCAGCCGAACCCAGCACCTCTGATAGCGCCACTGCCGGGCAAAGCGGCGCAACCAATCAAAATACCAATAGCGCGCAGTAAAACTTGACAAAGTCTATAAATATGGTAAGGTTTAGGAAAATCTAAAAGGAGGTGACGGAAAATGCATAATGCCAGCGGATCCAGGAGGGTGATGTGCGAGGCAAAAAGCCCTGAAGAACTGCAAGAATTTCTTGCCGGGTATTTGAAGGAAGAGCATCAAGCCATGACCAAAATCGAGCACCCCGCGTATCAACTGCGTCTGGTGATCGAATTGCATGAAACCGGATTCTGGATGGTCTACACGGAAACGGTTCTAAAAGAGAATTTCGGCGGGGAAATTTTTCAGGAGCAGAGCTTTGAACATCATCAAGCCGTACATGAAGTTTCCCAAGCCCGCGTTCAGCCAGCCGGTCTTTAATTCTTTCTGAAACAAATCTATAACAAAGCAGACCCGCAAGGCAACTCGCGGGTCTTTTTTTTGCAAACAAAAAATCCCGCTACGCGGGATTCCTCTTCCCAAAATCTGCAGACAAGAATATCTGAATAAGGAATAATCTAGCCGGAGCCGGATTGGATCCTGTTTCAGACACCCATGCTTATCGTGCCTGCAGATTTTGAAAAACAATTAGGTTTAATTGCTTCCCCAAAGTCGCTCAAAAAAGTGGTCATGCTGTTTTCAGGGGGAATAGAAACAGCTCTAACCGCTCCTTGAGCGATACTTAAACTTATCATAATAAGAAAAACTTGTCAAGAGATTGGCAAGTTTTCTTAGTTTGGGCTTATTTTAGAGGAGTTATAGAATGAAAGTTATTGGCGACGGGTCATGCTTCGACCTGGCCTCGGCCAAGACGGGCTAAGCTCAGCATGACAATTATTTTTACTTAATAATTTTGTCCACTAACCCGTATTTGACCGCCTCATCCGCGCTCATGAAATAATCGCGGTCAGTGTCTTTATCTATTTTGTTAATGGGCTGGCCAGTGTGCTTGGCCAGAATTTCATTAAGTTTGTCCTTGATTTTAAGAATGTGTTCAGCTCTGATTTTAATATCAGTTGCCTGTCCTTCAGCGCCGCCCATGACCTGATGAATCATAATTTCAGAATTCGGTAAAACCAGTCTTTTGCCTTTGGCGCCGGCTGCTAAAAGCACTGCGCCCATGGACGCGGCAATGCCAATACAGATGGTAGAAACATCTGACTTGATATACTGCATAGTGTCATAAATGGCTAACCCGGCCGTGACTGATCCGCCCGGGGTATTGATATAAAGCTTAATGTCTTTTTTGTCATCTTCGCTCGCTAAAAAAAGCAACTGGGCAATGACAGTATTAGCCACAGCGTCAGTTATTGGGGAACCAAGAAAAATAATGCGCTCCTTCAATAAGCGGGAATAAATATCATAAGCTCGTTCACCCATGGATGATTTTTCAACTACGGTGGGAATTAAATAATTTTGGGGTTCAATATTTTTTTTAGGCATAGAAATAAGTTAAAAGTTAAAAATTTAAAGTGCAAAGTTACAATTATTAGTTAAAAATTAAGGAATTTTATTATTAACTATTAGCTATAAGCTATTTGCCATTAGTTAGTTTATTGATTATAGCATTTATAATAAAATTTTTCCAATCAAGATTGTCGCCCATGGTTTTTCTGTCAATTTTGAAGCCGGCTGCTTTTTTATGACCTCCGCCGCCAAAGGTTGAAGCAATGGTTGAAACATCAATATGATCCTTGGTAGTTCGCAGACTGCCTTTAATAAAATCTTCATCTTCTTCGGTAATTAACAGGATAAAATCAGTTTCGCCAAGCAGGCTTAAAAAATTAGCCAAGCCGTCCAGATCTTCTTTGGGAATCTGCTCTTCGCTCAAATCCTGTTGAGTAATTATTGTATGCGCAAAATTAAATTGCGGTTCAATTTCCAGACGGGACAGAATTTTTCCCCATAATTTCAAACTGGCCAGGCTTTTATTTTGCGTTACATAGCTGATGATTTGGGTGATTCTAGCGCCCTGATTCAGTAATTTAGCGGCAATTTCCAGGCATTCTTGCGTGGTGGCCGCATTGGTAAAATTCATGGTGTCAGTCACAATGCCGGTCAGCAAGCTGGTGGCCATGTATTTATCAATACTAATTTTTGAATGCACCAGGAATTTATAAATAATCTCGCTGGTTGAAGAAGCCGTGGGAATAACTAAATTGTGGTCGCCGTAAAAAGTGTTGGTTTGATGATGGTCAATATTGATCAGAGTAAGGTTGTTTTTATTGGCAAGTAACCCATCAGCTAAGCCCGTCCTTTTTATATCTCCGCAATCAAGAACAACAACCAGGTCATGTTCAGTTAAATCAATCAGGTTGCGATCAGAAATTATATTCTCAATTCCGGATAAGTATTGAAAATAGTCAGCCGGCTTATCCAGACAAAAATGTTTATGCTTGATATTTTGGTCTTTTAAATAATGGGATAAAGCTAAACTGGCGCCGAGGGTATCGCCATCGGGTTTTTCATGGGAAATTAAGAGGGGATAGTTGGCAGTTTGGACCGCCTTTAAGATTTGAGGCGCAGTCTGTCGGAAAATCATCTTTGCAGTTGAATTACATGAATTAGAACCGCCCCTTGTCTTTATATTGTCATTCAGAGCGAAGCGAAGAATCTCAATGTCAAACGAGATCCCTCATTTCATTCGGGATGACAAAGGGCGGGTGGATAAGCGGGACTTTCTAGATTATCATCCCTTATTAATTTCGTCAAGGATTTGCTCAACCTGGTTGGCAAAGAGCTCTTGTTCGTCAATAATAAATTTCAGGTTGGGAATAAATTTAGTCTGGATTTCATCTTTGAGTCTTTCATGCAAAACTCGAGCCTTTTTATTAAGCAATTCTAAAATCGTACCGCGCAGTTTGTCCGGCAAAATAGTAATATAAATTTTGGCGACTTTAAGGTCTGGAGTAGTTTCTACCCGAGTAATGGTAACCAGGCCATTTTCCGGCAGTTCCACTTCTTCCGCAATAAAGCGGGAGAGATCCATCCTGACTAGTTCGTTGATGCGTTCAGTACGTTGGGTCATATGGATAAGTAATAAGCAATTGGCGGTTTAATTGGGAAATTGGCTAAAATTAGCCTTTAAGTGTCTAGAATGGGATTTTTGACTCAATCTTAGCCTTTAATTATACACTATATGATAATAAAGTTCTTGACAATCCCCAGGGTCTTTGTTACTATTATAATACTAGATGATTCCCGCTATAGTTTAAAAAAATAAGCTGAAAATAGTGGGGTTAAATTTTACTTCTTAATTTAATATAATTTTTAATAAAACTCGCCAAAAAAGACGGGAGGCGGGGTATTTTTTATGTCTAGCAAAAAATCAACTTCTAGAGCATTAATTACTCCGACATTTAAGTCGGACAAACGTAAATATTTTACCACCAAAAACGCGGCCATGAATGTGCCTGATTTGGTGGAAGTGCAAAAAAATTCTTATGATTGGTTTTTAGAAGAAGGCTTGGGCGAATTATTTGCGGAAATTTCGCCGATCAAGGATTTTGGCGGGCGTAACCTGGAACTCAATTTTAAAGATTATTATTTGGATGAAGCCAAATTTGACGAAAAAACTTCTAAGGCGAAAAACATCACCTTTGAAGCGCCTTTGCGCGTCAAAGCGGTTTTAACCAATAAAAAAGACAATACCAAAAAAGAGCAGGAAATTTATCTGGGCGATTTTCCGATCATGACTGACCGCGGCACTTTTATAATTAACGGCATTGAAAGGGCGGTGATTTCCCAGATTATCAGATCAGCCGGCGTATTTTTTACTTCCAATTACACCCGCGGTAAAAGATTTTATGGCGCGAAAATTATTCCTAATCGCGGCGCCTGGCTGGAAATTGAAACTGATATCAATAATATTTTGTGGGTGAAAATTGACCGCAAAAGAAAAGTTGCCTTAACTTCGCTTTTGCGCGCTTTTGGCTATTCTTCCGATGAAGAAATTTTAGCCTTGTTTAAAGACACGGATAATAATCCCGGCGTAAAATTCATTCAAAATACTTTAACTAAAGATATTGCCAAAAACATGGATGACGGCCTGATTGAAGTTTATAAAAGAATCAGGCCCGGAGATCTGGCCACGGCTGATAATGCCAAATCCCTGATTTATTCCATGTTTTTTCGGTTTGAGCGCTATGATCTGGGCAAAGTCGGCCGTTATAAAATCAACCAGCGCTTTAATCTGGATCTGGCTAATATTCCGGACAACAGGATTTTAAGAAAAGAAGATTTAATCAATATTATCAAGGAAATTATCCGCCTGAATATTTCCCAGATTGATTCTGACGATGTTGATCATTTGTCCAACCGCAGAATCCGCGCCGTGGGCGAACTGATCCAAAACAGGTTTAGAATCGGCTTGGCCCGCATGGAAAGAATTGTGCGCGATAAAATGTCTACGGTTGATATTGAAACCATGACCCCGGGCAAATTAGTCAATGCCAAACCAGTCATGGGCGTGGTCAAAGAATTTTTCATGTCTTCCCAACTGTCCCAATTTATGGACCAGACTAATCCTTTGGCTGAATTGGAACATAAGCGCAGAATTTCAGCCATGGGTCCGGGCGGTTTATCGCGTGAACGCGCCGGCTTTGAAGTCCGCGATGTGCATACGACTCACTATGGCAGAATCTGCCCGATTTCTACACCGGAAGGCCCGAATATCGGCTTGGTTGGCCAATTGGCCAGCTATGCCCGTGTCAATGAATACGGTTTTATTGAAACTCCCTACAGAATCGTGGAAAGAATTGCTTTGGAAGAAGTAAAAAATCCGGAAACCGGCAAGATTGCCGTGAAAAAAGGGCAAAAAATCCCTAAAGAATTAATTGATAAACTGCGCGCTAAAAATTTAAGCTTTAAAGCTAAAGCGCGGGTAACTGATGAAATTGTTTATTTAAACGCCTTGTCTGAAGAAAGATCAATTACCACGGCTGCCACTACGCCCCTTGACGACCAGGGCTATTTTATCAAAGAAAAATCAGAAGTGCGCAAATTCGGCAAGCCTGACATTGAGTTGGCAGAGCAGATTGATTATATGGACGTGGCTTCCAATCAGATTGTCAGCATTTCCACCTCCTGTATTCCATTTTTGGAACATGATGATGCTGTCCGCGCCTTGATGGGCACGAACATGCAGCGCCAGGCAGTGAATTTAATCAGGCCGGTTACGCCGTATGTGGGTACTGGCATGGAAAAAAATGCGGCCTGGTATTCCGGCTATCTGGCCATCACTCCCCATGACGGCAAAGTTATGAATGTGGACGCGAATGGCATTGAAGTTTTGGAAGATAAGGGCGATTTAAAATACTATGACTTAAATAAATTCCAGCGTTCCAATGCTTCCACCTGTATTAATCAGCATCCGACTGTTAAAAAAGGCGAAGTGGTTAAAAAAGGCCAAATCATGTCTGACGGCCCTTCAATTACTGACGGCGAACTGGCTTTAGGCCAGAATGTTTTAGTGGCGTTTATGGCTTGGCGCGGCTATAATTATGAAGATGCGATTATAATTTCTGAACGCGTGGTGCAAAAAGACTTTTTTACTTCCATTCATATTGAAAATTACCAGGTTGAAGTGCGCGAAACTAAATTAGGCCCCGAAGTTATTACCGCTGATATTCCGAATATTGCCGAAGAAAAACTAAAAAATCTGGATGAAAACGGCATTGTCAGAATCGGCGCTGAAGTTTCTTCCGGCGATATTTTGGTCGGCAAAATCACGCCCAAAGGCGAAACTGAACTGTCAGCCGAAGAAAAATTATTGCGCGCCATTTTCGGCGATAAAGCCCGCGACGTTCGTGATAGCTCTTTATATCTGGAACACGGCGACCACGGCAAAGTGATTGACATTAAAATTTTTACCCAGGAAAAAGGCGATCGCTTGCCCCCGGGCGTGACTCAAATGGTTCAGGTGGCCGTTGCTGATTTAAGAAAAATTCAGATTGGCGATAAAATGGCTGGCCGTCATGGCAATAAAGGCATTATTTCTAATGTGGTCCCCGTTGAAGACATGCCGTTTATGGCAGATGGCACTACCATTGATATTATTTTAAGCCCCCTGGGCGTGGTCTCTCGTATGAACTTGGGCCAGATTTTGGAAACTCATTTGGGCATGGCCGCTCACCATTTAGGTTTTAAAGTTGCGACCCCTGTTTTCTTTGGAGTCAGCGAACAAAAAATCAAAGAATTACTGAAGCAAGCCGGCATTTCAGAAAGCGGCAAAATGGCTTTATATGACGGCCGAACCGGCGATGCTTTTAGCCAGAAAACTACAGTCGGTTATAAATACATGCTGAAATTGAATCATATGGTGGAAGATAAAATTCACCAGCGTTCTATCGGCCCTTATTCTTTAATTACCCAGCAGCCTCTTGGCGGCAAAGCGCAATTTGGCGGCCAGAGATTCGGTGAAATGGAAGTCTGGGCTTTGGAAGGCTATGGCGCGGCGCACACTTTGCAGGAAATTTTAACCATTAAATCAGATGATGTGCCGGGTCGCGCTAAAGCTTATGAATCCATCATTAAAGGCGAACCCATCAGAAAATTAAATATTCCCGAATCATTTAATGTTTTAGTGCGAGAATTGAAAGGCTTATGTCTGGATGTGGAACTTTTGGAAGGCAAAAACGTGATCGTTGAAGGCGAAAAAGAAGACCCCAGAAAATTCAGAGATAAGGAAAGGTAAATTATCCGTGCTATCCGTGAATTAAATCCGTGGTTCATAGCATTCAAATTTATAAATATCTTTAAATAATAAAATAATTCCATATGATTTTCAACCAAGCCAAGCCTCTGGAATTTGACGGCATCAGGCTAAGACTAGCTTCCCCTGAAGTAATAAAAGTCTGGTCTCATGGCGAAGTTACCAAGCCGGAAACCATAAACTACAGGACGCAAAAACCGGAAAAAGACGGTTTGTTTTGCGAAAAGATTTTCGGGCCGTCCAAGGACTGGGAATGCTATTGCGGCAAATATAAAAAAATCAGGTATAAAGGCATTATCTGCGATAAATGCGGCGTGGAAGTGACTCATTCCATGGTCAGACGCGAACGCATGGGGCATATTGAATTATGTTCTCCGGTTTCGCATATCTGGTTTTTGCGCGGCGTGCCGTCACGACTGGGTTTGGTTTTGGATATTTCCGTGCAGAGCCTGGAAAAAGTCATTTATTTTGCCAGCTTTATTATTACTAAGGTAGATGAAAATTTAAAAAATCAGGCCTTGGAGCAATTGAAAGAAGAATATAAAACCAAGAAAAAGCAAATTGAGGCTAATTTTAAAAATCAGGTCAATCAGATTAAAACCAATAAAAATTTAAAAGAAAAGGACATGGATAAAAAAATCATGGAGCTGAACAAAGCGCGTGATTTGGAGACAGTTGAATTTGAAAAAGAATATGTTAAAACCGAAACTGATTTAAAGGATTTAAAAGCCAGAAAAATAATTTCCGAAGACCAGTATCAGGATTTATCCCTAAAATTCGGCCATATTTTTGAAGTCAGCATCGGCGCCGAAGCAGTCAGAAAATTATTGACAGCTATTGATTTAGAAAAACTGGAAAAGAGTTTGGCCGCTGAACTGGAAGACGCCATTGGCGCTAAAAGAGAAAGAGCTGTCAAGCGTTCAAAATTAGTCAAAAATTTAAGCAAAAATAAAATCAGGCCTGAATGGATGATTTTAACCAGCATCCCGGTAATCCCGCCTGATTTGCGTCCCATGGTGCCGCTTGATGGCGGACGTTTTGCCACTTCTGATTTGAATGATTTGTACCGCCGCGTCATTAACCGCAATAACCGCTTGAAAAAATTAAAAGAATTAAACGCGCCCGAAGTTATTATCCGCAATGAAAAAAGAATGCTTCAGGAAGCAGTTGACGCTTTATTGGACAATAGCGCGCGCCATACTAAAACAACCACAGCTTCAACCGGTCAAAAAAGACAATTAAAATCCATTGCTGATATTTTAAAGGGTAAGCAGGGACGTTTCCGCCAGAATTTATTGGGCAAACGTACAGATTATTCCGGCCGCAGTGTTATAGTTGTCGGCCCGAATTTGCAATTGCATCAATGTGGCTTGCCCAAACGCATGGCTTTGGAATTATTTAAGCCTTTTGTGATCAGCCAGCTGATTAAAAGGGAGTTCGTCCATAATATCAGAAGCGCCAACCGTTTTATTGAAAGCAATCGCCCTGAAATCTGGGATATTTTGGAAGAAATTGTTAAAGACGCCCATGTGTTATTAAATCGCGCTCCGACTTTGCACAGATTAGGCATTCAGGCATTTAAGCCGACTTTGATTGAAGGTAAAGCTATTCAGCTGCATCCTTTAGTTTGCGCGGCTTTTAACGCTGATTTTGACGGCGACCAAATGGCTGTGCATGTGCCTTTGACTGAACAAGCCAAGGCCGAAGCCAGAGATTTAATGCTGTCATCTAAAAATTTATTAAAGCCCGCCACCGGCAATCCGATTACAACTCCGAGAATGGATATTGTCTGGGGCTGTTATTACATTACCCAATTAGAAAAAAGGGAAAAGCCCAGAATGTTTGGTTCCTTTAATGAAGCCATTTTAGCCTATAAATCTCAAATTGTAACCATTCAGGAAGAAATAGAAGTCCGCGAGATTTTGCCGGGCAAGAAAAAGCCGGAACGCATTAAAACCAATGTCGGCCGCATTTTATTCAACCGCATTTTGCCGCAAGAATTGCCTTTTTATAATGAGCAGATCATGACGAAAAATTTGGGCGATTTGATTAAAAACACTTTGGAACTGGTGGGTCGGGAACGCACGGCCAAGCTTTTGGATGATATTAAAGATTTAGGTTTTACTTACCTGACTTTAAGCGGCTATTCCTGGGGCATTGATGATCTGCCGGATTTGGTCGGCAAAAAGGAAATCATTGCTTCCGGCGACAAACAAATTGACGAAGTCAGCGAACAATTTCGCCAGGGCTTACTGACCAAAAGTGAAAAGCATTCCAAGATTATTGAAATTTGGACCGGAATTAAAGATAAGATTGTGCAATTAGGCAAAGACTCATTAAATAAGGAAGGCCCGGTTTATTCTATGGTGACTTCCGGCGCCCGCGGTTCCTGGACCCAGGTAACCCAGATGGTTGGCATGAAAGGCCTGGTGGCCAATCCCGCCGGTGAAATTATTGAATTGCCGGTCAAGGCCAGCTTTAAAGAAGGCTTTGATGTTTTGGAATATTTTATCTCCACTCATGGTTCTAGAAAAGGCTTGTCAGACACTGCCTTAAGAACCGCTAATGCCGGCTATCTGACCCGCCGTTTGGTTGACGTGTCTCAAGACGTGGTTGTGCGCGAAGAAGATTGCGGCGATAAAAAAGGCATGGTTTATATCAAAAAAGACAGTGAAGAAATCGGCGTTAATCTGATTGAACGCGTGTGGGGCAGAGTTTGCCTGGACAAAATTACTCATCCTAAAACAGGGGAAGTTATTATTGATAAAGATCAGGTGATTTCCGAAAATATCGGGCGCAAATTAAAAGAGCTTGATTTGCCGCAAATTACCGTGCGTTCAGTTTTAACCTGTAAAATGACTAAAGGCGTTTGCGCTAAATGTTATGGTTATGATTTAGGTTATAATGAAATGGTAAAACTGGGCGTGGCCATCGGCATTATTGCCGCCCAAAGCATTGGCGAACCAGGCACGCAGCTGACCATGAGAACTTTCCATACTGGCGGCGTGGCCGGCACTGATATTACCCAGGGTTTGCCTCGCGTGGAAGAATTATTTGAAGCCAGGGCGCCTAAGCGCAAAGCGATTTTAGCCGAAGAAGACGGCTTGGTTGCTGTTTCTGACGCGCCCAGACAAATTGAAGATGCCAAAGGCAAAGTTTTACTCTCAACCAGCCATGGCCAGAAAATATTAAAAATCAGGTTTGATGATGTGGAAGAAGATGTTTATTCTTTCAAGGGTCAGACCCCAAGCCTGAAAGTTAAAGACGGCGACAAAGTTTCCAAAGACGAGGTTTTATTCAAACTGGGCAAAATGGAAATGAAAGCCAAAAGGCCTGGTGTGGTTAAAGTGGCGGAAAAAAGCCTTAAAGTAGTCGGCAATATTTCCAAAGATAAAGAATATTTAATCCCATCCGGATATAAAACCTGGGTTAATAATGGCGACTTTGTGCGCAAAGGCGATCAGCTGACAGAAGGCAGTTTGGATTTACATCAATTATATAAATTAAAAGGCCGCGATGAAGTCAAACGTTATGTGGTCAAAGAAATCCAATATATTTACGCGTCTCAAGGTCAGCGCCTGAATGAAAAGCACATTGAAGTTATTATCAAACAGCTTTTTTCCCGCGTGATGATTAAAGAGCCAGGCGACACCAATTTGCTGCCCGGTGAAATCGTGGAAAAAGCGGAGTTTGACGAAGCTAATATTGAAGTGGGAAAGACCAAGGGCAAAGAGGCAACCAGCGAAGAATTATTTTTGGGCATTACCAAAGTATCTTTGACCACCCGCAGTTTCTTGTCAGCTGCTTCGTTCCAGGAAACTTCCCGCGTTTTGATCAATGCCGCTTTAACCGGCAAGATTGACAGGCTGGAAGGCCTGAAAGAAAACGTAATTATCGGTCGCTTAATTCCGGCTGGAACAGGGTTTAGGAAAAAGGTGGGAGAAGGGAAAGGGGAGTAAGTAAGAAGAGTAAAATGAGTAAGAAGGGTTTTATATAAAATATATTTAGATAGAAAAAACGCTCTGCAGTAATGTGGGGCGTTTTTTTTAGTTTAAAATTCAAAGTGCAAAATGCAAAGTTACAATGAAAAATTTTGGAAGTATAAGATTTGATTCTATGAAATAGAGGTTCATAGAAAGGGGGCGTTTTTGTGTTACTAAAAATTTATTAAAGGCTAAGCCTTGAGCAATAAATTTTTCAAATTGTTTAAATCGCAAAAATTATTCAAGGCTTAGCCTTGAGTTGATTTCAGTCAAAAGGGGCTGACAAAAATGGAGTAAAAAGGAGCAATTTAGCTAAAGTTAGCACAGATGTAAAGAGGGGGACTTGACAGGTCGCTTTAGATTTGCTATGATGCTAGATTAAAACTTGGCCAAGAATAGGCGCGTCTTGACAAAATGTATAAAATATGCTATACTTTTAAATCGTGACAATTAGAACTTTTAAAGTTTAGTCGGCAAAAATATGGGGGTAGTAGTGCGCGCGGTCGTAGTGTTTTCCGGCCTAGCTGGAAAATTTCTACATTGCGTGTTTAACTGGCAAGGCTTTGCCTTATGCCAGCCGTTTCGCTTCGGCGGGACAACACCTCCATATTTTTGCTCGCTAAAAGCGCACTTTACAATTTATATCTTGAGGCTCAAACAAAGGGCTATCAGAGAGTTCCATTAATTAAATGTACATTTTAAATATAGCGGGATTCATCTAAAGCCCTTTGTCTGGGTCTTGAGGCTTCATCCCAAGACGAGATAGTCTCTTGTAGATTATTTTGTCTTGGAACGAGGTTAAATTAAGTTAAAAGTTTATGCCGCGTAGCGGCATTCCGCTTCGCGGAAAAGTTAGTTGAAAGTTTATAAAGTTGTTTAGTTGTGGAGTCGTAAAGTTATCTTAAATTGTGGCTTTAGTTCAGGACGGGATAGTATCGTGTATATTATTTTGTCTTGAACTGAGGTTAACAATTTCAGATTGTACCTTTTTTATAAAGACAATGGGTTGATTCTGCGGCGTAAGCTGCGGGATCCAAATTTTAGGTTTCGCAACTCATGAAGGAGGATGATATCATGTCGAAAGTTCCCTTTACCGTAACGGCGATTATTCCGGAGCGTTGCCCCCAGCTCAAAGGAGTGCCAGGGGTGACGGTCGAAGGGTCCAGGACCCGCATGTACACCAAGTTGCGCGAAGACGACAACGGCCGTGTCACGCAAGCCGTGGCCTACCCGATCGAGGGGACGCTGATGGCCGAAACCGTCAACCTGAAATGGGAGCTTGGCATTGAGCCGGGTTTCTTCTTCAAGGACAACGGTTTTCGCAAAGCCGGTTTGGCCTGTTCGGCTAATGGCAAGTATCTCCCCGTGAAATGCATCAAGGTCAAAAACAGAGAGGGAGGCGATAAGCTTCTCCTCGTGGGGATCAAGGATGCAGTCGCCCAGGTCACGGTCATACTCGGACGCGACAAAAACGGCAAGGATCGGTCCGAGGCGTGGATTAACGTCTACCGATTCGGCAAGACCATCGAATTCGTCACCGTGGAAATCATCTCGGAAGTCCATCACTGGTTTTTCCCGCAGGAGCTGACCACCATGGCGCTGGTGACCAAGCCCGGGGAGCTGATGTCCCGCAAGCCGCAAATCATGGACATCATCAAAGCCGATGTCCTGGAGCAATGCTCGGCGGACAAGATTGCGGTCTTAAGGCGGTTCATCGAGCCCATGGCCGTCGCTTTCCTGCGGGCGTGTGGCCAGCAGGGTGCGGCGCTCACCAAGCCCGAAGCGGTCAAACCCGCGGAACCCCAGGCTCCGGCCACCAAGGTCGAGATCCCGGTTCCCGCGGCTTCGGAAGCGCCCGCTCCCGAAGCCAGCGCCCTGGACACCGAAGAGCCCATTCCCATGCCGCCCGCGGACGATGTTCCCGAGGAAGTCGCGACCGACGCGGACGACTACGAGCCGCCCGAGCTCACGCTGGTACCCGAACCGGCTCTCAACCCCGAACTCGACCCTCAGGTCATTGCCGCAGGGCAGGCCGGTGCGTCGAGGCAGTTGAAGAGTGGCCGTGCCCCCAAGCCCAAAATCGAGAAATCGGTCAAGGGCAAGAAGCGCGCCACCGCGTAAACCATCAACCCGGCCCTCCGTTACTTATCAAAGTGACGGAGGGCCCCTTTAACTAAACGCGCAATAATAACATTGTGCTGTTAGATAAAGGTATTAAGTTGTTC
>Ga0315284_10007360_pt1 | contig 15721 bp, 12 predicted proteins | sample YL17G09_16_MG_FD_203696 | JGI IMG/M metagenome (GOLD analysis project Ga0315284, IMG submission 203696) | Sediment microbial communities from Yellowstone Lake, YNP, Wyoming, USA - YL17G09_16 | ecosystem: Environmental > Aquatic > Freshwater > Lake > Sediment | place: USA: Wyoming | collected... | reverse complement strand
TCAATTCCGGCTCACTTGAAATTAAACCGCCGCCTAAAATCAGCCCCACACTATGGTCCAATGTGTGAACGGCGTCGCTCACGGATTTAATTTGCTTGTAAGAAGTGGAAAGTCCGCCGGTCAGGACGTAGTCATATTGTTTTTTAGAAAGAGAACGATTTATCAAATTTTCAACCGGGCCGTCGCAATGATTCAGATTCAAGCAGTCCACATCATGCCCTGCCTTTTTTAACACCGATGAAATATAGGCTAAACCGAGCGGGAAAAGATACCGATAATCAGCAGACAAATCTCCTGTACCGCTTCGTGGGACAACAATCAATAATTTCATGATTTTCATTTTTGTTTGTTAAAAAGTTGGTCAAAGACTGATACGACGTATGTCAGTTTTTCTTTATTTAAACCAGGATAGACACCTATCCAGAATAAATTATTCATCACAAGATCCGTGTTTTCAAGGCTGCCGCTGATTCTGTATTTTATTTCTGCGTAAGCGGGTTGTTTAATGAGATTGCCGCCAAACAGCATCCGTGTGGCGATCTTGTTTCTTTCCAGGTAACTAACAATATCATCGCGTGAAAAGTGCGTATTTTTCTTCACCAGAATCGGAAATCCGAACCAGCTCGGTTGGGCGCTCTTCGTCGCTTCCGGCAGGGCGAGATATTTTTCATATTTTTTAAGCGCCTTGTAAAGGCAGTCAAAATTTTTTCGTCTTGCGTCAACAAATACACTCAGTTTATCCATCTGAGCGACGCCAATGGCCGCCTGCATATCGGTCATTTTCAGATTATAGCCGATATGGGAATAAACGTATTTATGATCATATCCGGCCGGCAACTGGCCAAATTGTCTGGAAAATCGCTTTCCGCAGGTGTTGTCGCATCCGGGTTGGCACCAGCAGTCTCTGCCCCAGTCACGAAACGACAGAATGATTTTTCGCAGCAAGGAGTCATTGGTTAAGACCGCCCCGCCTTCGCCGGTAGTGATATGATGGGCCGGATAGAAACTGCAGGTCGAAAGGTCGCCGAACGTACCGGTATATCGGTCTTTGTATTTTGATCCCAGGGCATCGCAATTATCCTCAATAAACCATAAATTATATTTCTTTGCTATTTTTAAGATTAAACACATATCCGCGGGATTGCCTAATGTATGCGCAATAAATATAGCTTTGGTTCTCTTGGTAAGAGCCCTTTCGATCTTTTCAACCTGTATATTATATGTCCCCAATTCTACATCAACAAACACAGGCAGGAGATTATTCTGCAAGATGGGATTAAGAGTAGTGGGAAAACCGCAGGCCGTGGTAATAACCTCATCGCCGGGTTTTAACCGTCTGCTTTTTAACAAAGGAGAAGTTAACGCGGAAACTGCCAAAAGATTTGCCGAAGAACCTGAGTTTGTCAAAAGACAGTACTTCACTCCTAAGAAAGCGGCAAAGCTCTTCTCAAATTTATCTGCATACCTGCCAGCAGTAAGCCAGAAATCAAGCGCCGCATCTACTATATTTATTATTTCCTTCTCATCATAAACTCTTCCGGCATAATTAATGTAGGTCTGACCGGAAACAAATTTTTCTTGGCTCTTTATTACCTGATAGAACTTTTTAATACTATTCAGAATCTCGTTTCTAATCTTATTTTTATTTAGCATTGTACGCCTTGCATTTATAATTTAATTAAACTGCTTATACTCTAAAGGTTTATTTATTTGCTCAGCAGGTGGTATTTCAAGAGATCCAAACGGCCGGCCATTACAATAATTGCACACCTTAAGAAAATCTTTTTTTAAAAGAAATGCTCTGATTCTATTTTTCATTTCAATGACACCAATGCCTCTCTCAAAGTTTTGAAGAATATTTATATAATCATTATCCTGCTCAGGAATTGCCCATAGCCTATCTGTATTTGCAGAAAAAGGGCATCTATAAAGCTTGCCATCAGATAAAGTGGCAAGATTTTTAGCACAACAATCCATGAATATTTTTTTCAGTTGTTGAGTATTACGACAATGCTTTGATATTTTTGCGCAATCGGTCCAACCCTGGGCTTTTGGCGCGTAAAAAGCGATATTATTTTGTTTTAATAGCTGCACTAAACCCGCAATTTTTTTTGAAAGCGATCCATAATCAGTAATAATTATCAATATCTTTTTATGCATTAAAGATTTCAGCTGATCATCATTTGGAATAATTGTTCCATTAGTATAGAAAACCACTTTCTTTACTTTGGGTTCATTAATAAGCCTCCTGGCTATTAGGTGGAACTCTTTATTCATAAACGGCTCTCCGCCAATTACCCGAAACTCGTTAATTTCATCCGTGAAAGCACAGAATGCGTCTATAGATTGCATTAACTCCACAACAGTGCAATCTTTAGGAGCTTTATAATACTGCATAAGATTAGAGCAATCCCTGCATTTTAAAGAACAACGTTCGGTAATAATAATATCCACGCTTCTTAAAAAAAGTTTATCAGGATTTAAATAATTATCATGGCACAACAGGCATGTGCTAACCGTATATCCAACAAAATCTATCGGAGCACTAAATTCATATTGGTATATATCAAAATTTCTTAAAAATGAGCTGGTGGAATACCATTTAGAAAATCCTAAAGAATTTAACTGTTCAACTACATCTTTTATATCAGCAGCAGATATTAAAAAAATAGCATCTTTATATTTATTTTTCAATTCCGGTGTATAAATTATTTCCAACCCGCAAATAGGATGTTTTGTTTTATTAATATTATTGTCACAAAAACAATCCACTCTAATCCCTGCATTAACACAGGCATAGAACACTGCCTCCCCGACAGTCCCGGAACCGAAAATTACTACTGGAATGTTTTCTTTTTTAATCTTCTCAGTAGTTTCCTGGCTTAATAATCTCTTAGTTAAAATCACTTGGCGGCCCTCTTTTTATGCCATTGGGAAGCCTTAAGCTTACAAACTAACATAATCGGTAAAATAAGTTTTAATTTTATTAAAACGGGAAGAGCCCTGCTATCGCCCTTTGAAGGAGTGTAAAATCGCAGGCTATTCCTGATATCTTGATCATTAACCATATTTGAAATCAAACCATAAACGTCTTTTAAGCCGACATTGCCGTTAAACATAAAAAAACGAACCATAGTCCTTATTGTAAAAGATATACGCGCATGCCCAAGCTCTCTTTCAATTATAGCCTCATCAAGGCCATTGTCTTTAAGAAACTCTCCTATGATTTTAAGGGCTAACTTATACCCAAGCGGGTTTTCATAAATCTTCATACCTGCCGAACCAAAGTTATTATCAATAAAATATTTATAGATGTGTTTTTTAACATAGTAAGCTGAATTAGAAAATTTTAAATACTTAAAAACAAATGCAATATCTTCAAATATGCGTAAATTAGTATCAAAATAGATACTATTGTCTTTAATAATTGACGACCTGAATAATTTTGCCCAAGTGTAAATAAAAATTGAATATCCTGTCGGTTTTTTCAAATACATTCTGGTATATTGAACAATATCCTGCTTTACTAATAGCTTATTGCCCGGGAAAAAAAACACCTCCTCAGAGGATAAGCCGCAATTATGATTTTCAATTTTAAAATCTCCCACAATAACATCTGCTCTTGTTTGATGATAACTCTGTACTAATAGATCCAACGCATTAATCTCAAGTAAATCATCGGAATCAATAAAAAATATAAACCCCCCCCTTGAGTTCTCTATGCCTATATTTCGTGCGGCTGCCGGGCCATTATTCTGGGTATTTATCACCCTGATCCTGCTATCGCTAAGCCCGTATTCACTACAAATTTGACCGCTATCATCGGTTGATCCATCGTTTACCAGGATCAATTCAATATCTCTATAACTTTGATTAATAATACTTTCAATACAACACCTAATATAGTTCTCTCCATTGTATACGGGAACTATAACGCTAATCAAATTAATCAATGAAATCCTCGCTGGTAAATACTTCAGTATAAGGCACGGGGAGAGGTTTTCCGCATATCTTTTTAGCCTCATAGTCATCAATAAACTTCCTGTCCTCTGCAATAAGGCAAGTATCAATATAATTCCTGAAATATTTGATTTTCATGCCTCTTTTAATAATCTCTTTTAGCGGTTCTTCAAAAAAGTTCCCCAGGGAAACATGAATATACGGACAAGGCATCACATCGCCATATTTGGTAATAGACACCATTCTTTTTACGGCAATACAGCCTAAATTAAGCCCATATGACGGTGTTAAATGAGTAAATATATTATATTTCTTTTCAAGTTCACGTATATAGTCCATATCATCTTTGCTGATAAGGACATCATAATTCCCTTCCCAAGCGCCAACCGGCTTTGCGTAAGTAACAAATACACCAACTCCTTTATTCTTGGCAAATTCTAGAAATTCAATAAATTCCTGCGACCTGACCCTTTGCTTCGTAACTACAGTAGCTATTATAATATTTAAGCCAGCCTCTAAAGATGCGTCAATTGCCCTTAAAGCCCTTTCGTATGAACCGGGTTTGCGCCTAAAATCGTCATGATCAGCCGCCGAAAGGCTATCAAGACTCAGCTGAATCTTATCAACACCAATATTTTTTAAATGCTTTGCCCTTTTTAAATCTAAAAACCATCCATTAGTATCCGAAGTTATGTAAAACTTCTGAGGATCAATAGCCTTAACTATATCATCAAAATCCGGAAATAGTAATGGTTCGCCTCCTGTAATTACAATATGCGCTAAGCCCATTTCATCAGCCTGCCGCGAAAGCTCCTTTACGTCACTGATTGTAAAAAATCTTCCTTTCTTTTTTCCTTGAAATCTCTTTACTGAACAATGGCTGCAACGAAAATTACATGTATAATCGTATTGAAATTGAAGTATGGCTATGCTTTCTCCATTTTTAAATTTTTCATCATATTTGATAATTTTTTCATAAACATACGGTTTTTCTTTTTTTAACAAATTCCTTTTTTCTGTTTCACTTAATTTTAATTGTTTTTGTAGAGTTGACATGATTTTTCTTTTCTTAATAATTAACGCGCTTGTTTTTCAAAATCTCTTAATATAGTAATATTTGTATTTCCACATTCATCGAGTCGCTATTTCACTGTAGAATTACCGGATTAAGATCCACTAGCCAACAAATGTCAATTATTTCTGTTACTTTTTTATGGTTTTCCTTGATTTGACAGGTAATCTGGCGTCCAGATGGCGGGACGGCGATTATTACAACTCGAATATCTTCTTCGTTCAGTATGGCTGGAGGATAGATTTTCTTACCATAAAGAGCCATTTCAGTTTTGCTCTCGGAAATATCCACAGGAAACACGTTTGGATTATTAAGTATCTTCGATCTCCTGAACAGATCCATGACCGTAAGCGTCATCCCCCAAACAGCAACCTTATTATATTTTTCCAAAAGTATGGCAATATTCTTATCAATATTTTCCCGAAGAGTATCCGGACAAGGTATATCATATTTTTGGCCACAATTGCTACAACAAATATAATCATTGGCAAACAATTTGATATTTTCCCAAATATTCTTTTGCAGGCAATTCGAACAAACACCAGATATCGTCTCCCGTCCCAATATTGGATCCACCCATTGCAGCTCAATAGAATCAATCAACTTAGTTAAGCTCTGGGCTTCGGATAAATAACGCACAACTTCTGAAAACTCAGAATCTTTCATCTTAGAAATATTAACTTGTGGACAGCCATCCTTAAGATACTTTATTTTATCCTTAATCATTCCATTTTGACAGGCATACTGATAAATAAATGATCCCGGGAAAGGCTTGATCAGTGTCAAATGAATATTATATTGAGGATGTTCTCTCCACCATTTCAAAGTATTGTTCACGGTTTTAAGTGTTTCTTCTATGTCGCCAAATATAAAACAGCCATAAAGAGCAATTCCAGATTTAGACACCAGCTTAAGTACTTTTTCAATTAATTCAATTGTAATACCCTTGCGCATACTCTTCAGAATCCGATTATCAGCACTTTCTAAGCCAAAGAACATAGTATCAAGTCCGCTACCTTTCAGGGTTTCAAGTAGTTCTGAATTGATCATATTAATTCTGAATGATGAAAACCAATGAATTTTGTATTTTTTAATACGAGCACAAAACTCTTTGACTCTATCGAGTTTCATTGCAAACAGCTCATCGACCATATAAATATATTCGATGTTGTAGCGAGAAACCAAATAATCAAGTTCTGCAAAAAAATCATCCCAAGATCGCTGACGATATTTACTGCCATTTGTATGAAAACAAAACGTGCATTTGTATGGGCAGGATCTACTTCCCACCATGCAGATCATCCGTTTTTTGCTCACCCCGGCAAAATTTACCGGCGGCGCCTCAAGATACTTATCTATATCAAATCCTTCATAATCGGCCCATGGAACCTTATCAAGGTTTTCGATTTCTTTACGTTGATTTGTCTTTCTATAGCCTGTTTCATCTTTGTATACGAGGCCATCTACAACGGATAAATCTCCTCCATTTTCTAATGTATGAGCCAATTCGTTCATCGTTATTTCGCCTTCACCTATTACTCCAAAATCCGCATACATCAATGCTTCCATAGCCGTTTCAGGGTCTGCGGAAATAAGCCCACCACCAACGACAGTTACGATATTGCCATTAACTCGCTTAGCTGATTCTATCACGCTCCGAACAATATGGAACTGCGGAGAAAGACCACCTGTTGCAACCACATGAATATTATTCTTTTCTATCGTGCGTTTAATTACATTTAAATCATCATCCTCATGATGATTTAAATTCAGTGTAAAAACATTGAATCCATTTTTTTTCATACTCGAAGATATATAGGCAATACCAAGAGTAAACACATATCCGTCGCCAAAGCTTTGTACCAATCTAGGCATAATTAACAAGAAATTAAGCTTTCGCTTATGCTTTTTTTCTAAGTTATTTAACGATGAATACACCGATTCTTTAATGATTTTCATGCCTTTGCTAATTTCCATATTATCAAGATATCACAGATATTTCCTGTACATTCCATGCACAGGAATCAAATCTTTAGGACAAGTATCATGCCATGCCCATTCTCCTGGTTTGGCAATACCACTTTTATACTTGATCTCATTATTAAGAGGACTATTCAAAGTACACTCATATAACAATGAAATAAAGTGACTTCTGTTCATCATTTTTGGAATTATGACTTCATTTACTGCTAATGGCTTTGTCTTAAAAGTTACCTTGGCTCCTAGCTCAATCAAGGCAACAGCTTTAATCCTATCAGATATAGTTTCTTTATACCTTATTATGCCTCCTGGTACATGCCAACCAGAATAAACAACCCCGTCATCTCTCCAAGTAAGTAACGTTTGGCTACTTTTGTTCTTTATCAGCAAATCCACATTAATCATTGGGGTTACCCTGGTCAAAAAAAGAAATATATCTTCCGGCAAACCATCTAAAGAATTTTTGATTTCTGATTCCAATAAATCTATCTTCTTCTTATTAATATTCAATTGCACTCTCACTTTATTATAAGTAGTTATGGTCTATATTCTGGGTCAATTAATCTGCAAATGTCAATTACAGCTACTACTTTTTTGTGATTTATTTCTATCTGAGATGCTATTTGAGTAAAATACACCGGGATTGAAACAACAACCGCCAAAATTTCTTTATTATCTAAAACTGTTGGAGAATAGATGCTTTTTCCATACAAGTTCATCTTTCTTTTTGTTTCAGAAATATCTATTGGATATATGTTTTCATTTTTTAGTACAACGGAATTTCTAAACAAATCGGATGTGTGATAATTTATTCCCCAAATTGCAACTTTGCCATATTTTTCTATGAGTTTTAATAAGTTATCTTCAATATTAACACGGAGTTCGGAAGATAACGGAATGTTGTATCTTTGTCTACAGTTGTTACAGGAAAGGAAATTTGTTGCAAACAGCTTAATATTCTCCCAATTGCTTTTATGCATACATATTACACAATCTCCAGACACACCCAATCTGCCAGTTTCATAGTCAACGTCCCTGATCTGCATTGAAGAAAGAGTTTTTGCTAGCATAAATGGGATTTCCATAATTTTCTTTACTAATTCAGACAACTCATCGTCTGTCATCTTGGAAACATTTATTTGAGGACAGCCGTCTTTTAAAAACTTAGCCCTATCATCTATTATTTTTACTTTGCATGCATATTTGTAAAGAATTGAACCTGGATAAACAGTTATTAGATTCAAATTAATTTTATATTCTGGATGCGCTCGCCACCAATTAAGAGTGTTATTAGCAGTTTCGTTTGTTTCCTCAATATCACCAAAAATAAAGGCCCCTTCAAAAGATATTCCTGAATTATGAACAAGCTTTAAGGTATTTTCAATTTGTTCAACAGTAATATGTTTCCCCATACTTTTCAAAATTCTGTTATCTGCACTTTCCAAACCAAATGTCATAACATCACATCCACTGTCTTTTAAATTATTCAGTAACTCTGGAGTTATATCATTTCCAACTCTGAATTGTGCCCACCATCTAATTTTATAGCTCTTTATTCTTTCACAAAATTCCTTAACACGATGAATATTGCTAGAAAAAAGCTCATCTACTAAACAAATATAATCAATTTTATATTGTGAAACCATGTAGTCAAGTTCATTAAAAAAAACATCAAGAGACCTTTGCCGGTATTTTTTACCTATTGTATGAAAACAGAAAGTACAATTGTAGGGACAAGAGCGGCTTGTCAGCATAAAAATGATATTTTTCCGGTTCAAACCGCTAATTCCGGGCGGATTAGTCTTTAAGTATTTATCTATTTCAAACCCCTTATAATCCGGCCAAGGGATTGAATCGATGTCCTCGACTTCCCGGCGTGGCTTGGTTACGATATAACAATCATTTTTTTTAAAGATTATCCCATCAACTCCATCCGGCTCCCCACCCTGTTCCAGCACCCGACATAGTTCAACAATGCTTACTTCCCCTTCTCCAATTACTCCATAATCCACATATTCCAAAGCTTCCATGGCCGGCTCGGGATCCCCGGATATAATACCGCCGCCAACAATCGTAATAATTTTGTTATCAAATCCCTTCGCCGCCTCAACAACGCACTTAACCGTGTTATATTGAAATGATAAACCGCCGGTCGCTACAACATCTATTTGTTTCTGTTTGATCTCATTTTTAATGAGATCGGGCACATTGCCGTTAAGATGATTCAAATTGATTGTAAAAACATTATAGCCGGCTTTTTTCAGACTGGCAGAAATATAAGCGATCCCTAGCGGAAAAGAATAGCCGTCACCAACATTTTGCACCAACCGCGGCATAACCAAAAGATAGTTTAGTTTTTTTGTGTTTTTGGCTTGCATTGCACTAATGTTTTTCATATCAAATCACCAATTCCAATCCAAAATCTCTCAAAATAGAAATGTTTATTTTACTGCCATACTTCTGTCGTATAATTTTTGCTACTTCATCAGAGTAACTCGCCGACATAACAATAACAGCATCCACCGGGTCTGAATTAAGCGTATCCGGAGAAACTATCGGAATATGCGTGGCAGGAGTATATTTACCCTGTTTAAATTCCGCAGAATCAATAACATACCTTATCTTATCAGCTAAATTCATTAGTGAAATAATTGCAAGCGCTTGATGACCAGCCCCCCATATTGCTATCCTTTTATCCTTAAATCTTCGGATATATCCGTCTATTTTATTTTTAAACTGCGCTTGGTGTTCATAAAAATGTGAAACATCCAGTTTATTTCTTTTTCTTACAATGGCAGAAATTATATATTCATGCCACACCTCATCGCATTCAATGACCTCAAAACCATTCAAATTCAATGCCAAGCTTAAGGTTTTCTTGGTAAAATAAAATAAATGATCCCGCATAAATTCGGAAAATAACTTGTTTCTTAAAATCATATCTAAGTTTGGCACCTCAACAAACCCAATTGCATTATCTTTTAGGTTATTATATACCCCCCTTAAAAATAGATTTGGGCCAGGCAAATGCTCAAGAAAATTTAACGTAAAAAAAGCATCAAATGGAGCATGCTTTAATTTGTAGGAGCCTTTTTGAATAAACCCCTTGGAAACGTTTAATCCACTCCGGTTGCAATGAGTCACGGCGCCCCCTGAATTCTCTAATCCATAAGCGTCAACATCAAACTGCTTCATAATAGACAGGTACTCCCCATTGCCGCAGCCAATCTCAATAATTTTCTTCTTTTTAAGTGAAAATTTTTGTATAAAACTGCTAAATTGCTTCTTTCGAAACTCCTTCATCTCCGGTGAGATACCTGCAGCGCGAATGACTTCTTTATAATAACTAACCGGCCTGCTATTTAATTGTACCAAGCCGCAGCCCGAACACTGGCAAACTACTAAATCAACTCCCTTATCTTTTCTAAGTGATCGAGCAGTCGGTAGAAACTGAGCCACTTTGGGCATATTAACATAGCGCAATAGTGGTTCCTCAAAAATTTTATTACCGCATACCCTACATTTATTTATTGGCATAAAATACCCCTCAGATATCTTTCCATTTCTTTTGAATACCATATAGCGGATGCATCTTGAAATTTTGCTTGACCTGCTCTATCTTTTCACCAACCAGGCCTTCCAAAGAATAGCTGCCAAAATCTTTCTCTTGAAGGTAATAAAGATAACCGATATCCTTCGGCTCAAGGCCTAATAACCTGGCACCAATACCATCCGCCTTGAGAGGATCGGTCGAACTCACAGCTACTTCTAAAGTTACAGGAAAGCCATCTACAGGGCCATTCCCATCCATGCAATAAAAACCATCCAATACAACAAGATCCGGCCAAGTGAACTTCGCAAGATTAGCTATATTATGATGAATAACTTTTGTCGCCCTAAGATAAGCAATAGATTTTTTAAAAATGAAATTAGCCAAACCGGGCGATTTTCGCCGCAACCAAGAAATCCATGATGTCGGTAAATAGGTAAATACAGTCTTAGAATTGGGGGCGCTGGGAGTACGCAGTCCGTGGAGTAAAGATTTATCTTCCTGCTTAATTAAACCGGCCATATTCTTAATTCCAAAGGTAGCGATGGCATAGTTATGTACTTTTGGTACCGCAACCGATATTCTAAAATCAAAATCAAGAAAACGTCTTATAATTTTTATTTTTTCATGTCCAGCAATAGACATAATTTGAATCTCGGAAAAATCGGTAAAATCTTCAATAAATTCACATCTTACATTTTTATATTTCTGGCATAGATCTAAATAACCAAATTTTTTAAAAACTTCTCGAGTTGTTATCTTTTCATAATAAGCACTTCCACTGCCTTCCAATATTGTAAATTTACTATTGGATAGCTCAGGAAAATTATCTAGTAAAAAATCTATAACCGCTTCCACAGCTTTTACATCCGTATTAGCAAACTTATTTTCAGTGGCAGTTAAATTAGGTTTTATAAGAATGTTCTTCTTCCCCCTAACGCTATCTAAATCTAATTTTATAAGATTCAATGATTGTTTAATATTTTCGTAATTATTTTTACCTTTTACTAGTGATACTTTTTTAATATTATTAGCCACGCCGCACCTTTTCGATTATATTTTATTTGCAAAAATTTGCTTATTTAGATCGTACCAACTATACAGCTGTTTAATGGAATCCTCTATTGAATTAAATTTAAAACCATTCAATTCTTTCAAAAGTAACGCATTATCTCCGCTGTATTCTCTACCAAGGCCATCTGACTCAATTATTATATTTAATTTTTTATTTGATATTTTAACAATCATTTCAGCTAAAGTTTTAAAATCAACGACTTTCCCCGAACAAACATTATAAACTTTGTCCTGCGGCCGATTGCTAATAAACCAACTGACAATTTTTACCAAATCATCAATGTAGATAAAATCAAAAAACCTATTTTGATTCATGGTAACAGGTAACCCCAGGATCGCTTGGCAGCAGGCATTTGGGATGAAACGAGTGCGCCAATCATCATATTTGCCGAATACTCCGAAAAGCCTAAGGTTATATATATCACTGCTTGACTGTACATATTTAGTCATTATATATTTAGAAAAACCATATTGATCTTGCGGAACATGCTGATCAAAATAATCTTCTCTCATTTTGGGTATCCAATTTTCTCTGTCAAACTCTGCGCCTGAACCAAAATAAATCAACTTACCAAAATAATCTTTACATCTGGAAATATTAAAAAACATCTTTAAATTATTTTCCAGGACTTTTGTAGGATCTTTTAGGGAGTGTTTTGGCGCAGCGTCATAAGTAGCCGTATGGATTATACAATCGAATTGATTACTCTTTATATAATCAAAAACCTTTTGCGAATCTAAAAGATTAAGTTCTTTGCTATTTAAAGATACGATATCGTATTTATTATGCAATTGCTCAGATAAATTTCGAGCAATAAATCCGGCGCCTCCGGTTATTAATATTTTCATGATTCTTCTACAGGCCTTATGATCATATTTGCTTTAAATTCTTTTCTATCCAAAAAAGGCCAAAGGTCTTCCATCGGCTTTGAAACTATTTTTCCATCCGGTTTAATTCCTGATGACACCTTAAACTGAGTTAATAAATCAGGGTTTATCATAACCTCACAAATAACAGGACCGTGATAATTAAGGATTAAACTAATTTTTTCTTTTAGCCTTTGATGATTAACAATTTTGAAAGTTTTCAAACCATAGGCGTTTGCTATTTTTATTGTATCCGGTAACGTCAGGCCGCTTGAGGGGTCACATGCTACTAAACGCCCGTTAAAAAACTTTTGGTGAGTCGCCCTGATTGATGCATAAGCATTATTATTTAAAACAAATATTTTAACCGGCAATTGATACCTGTTTAATAATTCTAATTCCTGAATATTATGCTGTAATCCTCCGTCTCCTATTAAACAAATAGTCCGCCTCTTACCGCTGGCAATACAAGCCCCGATACTGGCCGGCAGACCGAACCCCATGGGACCTAAGCCCGGAGAATTAAAAACCCTCTGGCCCAATTTTACCTTAAAAGCCTGCGAGGTAATTTCACTGCAGCTGCCTGAACTGCCGGGAACGATTACATCATTGTTTCTCAATAACTTTGACAGCGCATCAATTAATACATAAGTATTTACGTATTTCTTTTCATTTTTGTATTCGGATGGGACAACCGGATATTTTTCCTTCAAGTCGCGACATTTCTTCAACCACTCTAAAGTATTTACGCTTATTTCGTCAATCTTTCCAAAAAAAGCATCTAAAAACTCGCCGGCATCAATATTAAACGCAATGTCAATTTTGGTTGCGATCTTCTTTATTTCATTTTTGTCAACATCAACAATGACTTTTTTTGCTTCTCTGGCAAAATTACTATAATTATAGGCTACTTGTGATACATCTAATCTGGCTCCGATACAAATGATTAAATCAGCATTCTGTTGAGCAAAGTTCGCCCCTCTTTGGCCTATAGAACCAGGCCGGCCGATATATAAATCATTATCCTCCGCTAATATATCTAAGGCCTTCCATGTAGTTAACGTGGGTATCTTTATTTTGGCAACTATCTCTCTAAATCTTTCAACCCCTTTAGCTGATCTAATGCCATTCCCCGCCAAAATGATAGGCCTTTTGGATTTATTAATTAAATTTATTAGGGCAATAATTTTACTATTTAATTCCTTTTTTTTGACAATCTTCTTTGGCTTATTAAAAACTCCTATTTTATTTTCATCAATAATTGCCCCTTGTACATCTAAAGGTATATCTATCCATACAGGGCCAGGCCGGCCATTCTTGGCTAAATAAACAGCTTTGTCCAGATGGAACCTTATTTGATTTGGGTCAGTGACAATAACCGCATATTTGGTAATTGGTTTAACTAATGAAACAATATCTACTTCTTGAGGGCCCATTTGGCGGACTCCTTTACCAGTAAGTAAATCCGCTCTCTTTACTTGTCCAGAGATAATAAGCACAGGGATTGAATCAATCCAGGAAGCTGCGACTCCAGTAATAGCATTGGTACCGCCCGGTCCGGTAGTCACTAAAGCTACACCAATGTTATCGGTATATTGACTATAAGCATCCGCAGCAATTGCACAGGCCTGTTCATGCAAATTAACAATAAACTTTAATTTCTTATTTCTGCCTAAAGAATCAACCAGATGCATACACCCGCCGCCGGGCAGCATAAAAACATTCTTTACGCCTAAATCGGCGATATACTTCATTACATAATCAGATAGTTTAATCATAATAATTTATTTATTTCTACCAAAGCATCTTTAACGGATAAATTGCTTTTATTCCAGGGCTTCGCCACTAATATGCCCCTTATTCCTAATTCTTTGGCCTCGCGGATATTTTCTTCGTTATCTTCAACCAAAACATCAATTTTATTTAACCATTTTAAATAATCGGTTTTGGTATGGTCGTATTCCGGAATCTTTTCCCCTGTTCTTACAGACGGGACAAAGTTAAAACTCCTAATCCATTTTCCAAAGTTCCTTACAACCCAGTCAGCGGATATATGCGATGCTTTTATTGGAACCGAGGTTAAAGCAATATGTCTGGCTTTGTTCCCAAATTTTTCAAACCATACCATGACTTCCGGATTAGGTTTCATATCAAGATACGCTTTAGATAATCTAAAGCTATCCAATGACACCCAATATTCTTCTTTAGTGCTATTAATAAGACGTTCAGGCGTATTTTCCGTGATTCGCTCAAAACTTACCCGGCAGCCAGGATGGTCCACTAACCATTTATGGGTTAACCAGCAATACATCAAATCGTTTAATATATCATCAACATCCCAGGCAATAGTTATCATTGATTACCAAATCTATTTTATTGACTCGTATAGCCAATCTGACCTAAAGGTCATCACCGTTTTTCTGTCTTTATTATTTGCTATTGTTTTATCCCCATAAAAAGAATCGTCTTTATAATGAGTGGTTGATACTTCTTCAAAAATAACGCCTTCCTTAGAGGAAAAATCATGGTTTACGCCTCTTTCAACTGTTAACATATCGCCGGCCTTAAGCAATTTAACTTCATTACCGATTGTAACATTCATACTCCCGTATAAGACCTGAAATGTTTCTTCTTTCTTCAGGTGATGGTGAAACGGATGTTTCTGTTTAGGCAATAAAATAATCAGTTTCTTGCAATATTCCCGGTTAATGCAATTTAAAATTGCCGCGCCCCATTCCTCAAACCTTTCAATGCCATAATGATGAGAAAGCTCCAAATCAACCTTGTCTGGTAAAGCGATATGGCTTTTTAAGATCACCTCTTTTAATTCTTTAATAATCTTTAGTACCTTTTCACGCAAATTCCTGATTTTTAGATATTCAAAATTGACAGCATCGTTAGCCTTTAAATCCTTATCGAGGATATATTCTACATATTTTGATATGTCATTGGCTACAAGCTGGCCTTCTTGGCAAGGTATCGCGTAAAACACATTATCCGGGGTTAATTTTTCTCCCTTTTCAAGGTTAACCTTGGCAAATACCCCTCTTTTTAATCCCCTTAAATCGTTTCTTTCTTTTTCGGTTATCAAATAACGGTCGCCTTCTACTCCACCCATCTGATAAGCATCCCGGGCAGCTTCAAGCCATTTATTAATTTGAGCTGGAATAGAAGAATAAGCATTTATTGAATATTTGCCTGATTCAACAGCAACATGC
>Ga0315284_10007359_pt1 | contig 15721 bp, 10 predicted proteins | sample YL17G09_16_MG_FD_203696 | JGI IMG/M metagenome (GOLD analysis project Ga0315284, IMG submission 203696) | Sediment microbial communities from Yellowstone Lake, YNP, Wyoming, USA - YL17G09_16 | ecosystem: Environmental > Aquatic > Freshwater > Lake > Sediment | place: USA: Wyoming | collected... | reverse complement strand
CCTTTTGGGGGAGTTCCTTCACCGATCCGATCTTCTCGGCCGCAAATAGAATGCTGGCGAACCTTTCCACGATCTCGACCTTGTTGAACGCATCCTCGAGCGTTTTCCCCAGCGCCAGTACTCCGTGGGCCTCCAGCAGGAAAACATCGAAGCGGTCAATCAGGCCGGCCAGTGTCTCCGGCAAGTCGCTCGAGCCTGGGGTGCCATAGTGGGCCAGGGGTACACCTCCGATAGTCCCCACCACCTCCGGCAGGATGGGTCGCATTAGGGGAATGCGGGCAGTAGAGTATCCCGTAGCGTAAACCGGGTGGGCGTGGCAGATAGCCATGATGTCGGGGCGCCAGTTGTAGATTGCCCCATGTAGCTTGATTTCCGATGACGGTTTTCCGATGCCCTGTACTTTTTTGCCGGACTGGTCGCAGATAATCATCTCCTCGGCCTTCATGTACCCCTTGTTGATTCCTGACGGGGTTATCATGATTCTGCCATCGGGAAGCCGCACCGAGAGATTGCCTTCCGCGGCGCCTATGTGATGGCGCACGTAGAGTCTGTGGCCAAATTCGACCATCAGGCTGCGAATTTGAAAGGGAGTGCTCAATTGAAGCTCCTTCACATTTTCTAATATTTGCGCGCTGTCATGTCGTCTAACCTGACAGCCTGGTATTATTCATGCCATTAGTGTCGGATTAGGCCGGCCGACACCACCAGGAAATTGGCCGACAGGGTCTCAGGGCGCTGCCACGGAAGAGTTTGATATCAGGATCGCGGAGGCTATGGCGTATTCCTTCGTATGCGCAAGCGAAATGACAATCCTCTTGTCGCCGATATGTTTCCTGATACCCTGCCCCAGCCTGACCTCCGGCTGGCCGCGCTTGTCGTTGACCACCTCCACCGAGGTCCACTTGACGCCCTCGGAAAATCCGGTGCCAATGGCCTTGAAGACTGCCTCCTTGACTGCGAATCGCGCCGCAAATGACAATTCCGGATTGATCTTTGAGCTGCAATACTGTATCTCCCAGGGGGTGAAGACACGCGAAACAAACCGCTCCCCGAAACGTCTGACCGCCTCCGCTATCCGAGGGACCTCGACTAAATCTATTCCAATTGCCTCAATATTGGTCGCCACTGCTCTTGAATATAGGCCCACCCCCTTGGATTGTCAAAATTTAAATGATTTTACGGCCGCTCCGCAATTTCGGAACCCGTTGTCCTTTTGGCGAATTGACTGATAAGTGGGGGGCGCATATTGCCCCACGGCACATTACGGGATGGAAATAGGGCGCGATTTTCATTGCGTTAGCGAAATATCCGCCCAAAGCTATCGGTTAATCATATTTCAGGAGAGGAAGATGTCTGTAGGATTTATCGGACTTGGCAACCTGGGGAAGGCTATAGCCAACAGGTTAGTATCAGAAGGGGTCAAATTGACAGTTTGGAACCGAAGCAAGCAGAATGCCAGAGATTTCGGCGTCCCACTGGCCGAATCGCCGGCGGCTGTCGTCTCCAGCGCCGATATCACATTCCTCTGCCTGGCCGACAGTAACGCCGTCAAGGCCGTCCTCGAGAGCCCTGGCGGAATCCTGAGTACCGATTGCGCTGGAAAGATCATTATCGACACCACCACCAATCATTTCAATTCCGTCCTGCAATTTCATCGCCACTTATCCGAGCGCGGAGGCTCTTACCTGGAGGCGCCGGTCCTGGGAAGCATCATCCCCGCCTCCCAGGGGAACCTGACTGTCTTGGTCAGCGGCGATATTAAATCATATGAGACCGCGCTGCCGCTGTTGAACAAAATCGCCAAAAAGATATTCTTCCTGGAAAAACCGTCGCTGGCCACCAAGCTGAAACTTGTTAACAACTTCGTGCTGGGTTCTTTCATGGCCACAATCGCCGAGGCCCTGGCTCTGGGAGAGGAAATGGGCGCCAGCAAGCAGGTGATCCTGGATATTTTCTCCTCCGGACCGGCCAATTCCGCCATTTTAAACAGCAAGAAGGATAAGCTTCTCGCCGAGGATTTCTCACCGCACTTTTCGATGGCCATGATGAATAAGGATCTCAATTACCTCGAGGAAATGGCCCGCTCGATAAACAGGCCCTTGTTCAATGCCATGGTGGCGCGCGAGCTCTTCTCCAAATCGATATCGGCCCGGCTCGGCGAGCTTGACTTTTCGGCCATATATAAGGTAATTAAAGAAATGCAATAACGTCAAAGGTGGAAAAATATGTATTGTCCGAATTGCAGAACCGAATATAAGGAAGGGATCACGACCTGCGCCGATTGCGGAGCGACCCTGATAGTCCAACTTCCGCCCGATGATACCGACCGCTCCGAGCTGGTGACCATTTACAGGTCGCACGAGCTTTCGGAAATCGCCATCGCCAAGTCGATCCTCGAGGAGGCCGGCATCGCCTTCGCATCCAAGGGAGGGATGGCGAAAGAGATTCTCTCGATTGGCCCGGTCGAAATACAGGTGGACAGGGCCGATGCCGAACAGGCTCGCGAGCTCCTCTACGCCCTGTCCGAGGACCTTCCCCCTGAGGACTTCATCGAGCCGATGCCTGATGAAGGCGACACGGAAAACGAAGGCAAAGGCCAGGAATAAGGCCATTACTGGGTGTCGTCATCGGTAGACTATCGTCTGTGGTGATGATGCTACGGCCGGATGTGCCATCTCTTGATATCCTTAATATATTTCCAAGTCTCTGACTGTATTCTTATCTTTCGGCAACTCACCTCATTCACCCTTTGACTTTCCAACCGTTTGCCTTATCTTGGGATATGATTCTAATAAGCATCTTCGTGTTACGGAACTTTAGACGCGGCCAGATGATTCGATAAAACGTATAACGGATAGAATGCAGGCCCTTATATTATTGTGAAGACCCGGCCAAGACCCGTAGGGATACGGCCCCGCACAGGGCAGGGGTAAACATGCCGTGTCCGTTTAGATGCAGAACAAACAATGAAAAAACTCGTGCTTGTCTCTTCAGCATTTATCGCGCTCGCGGCTCTCGCCCACGCCCAATTTCCGCAGCAGAATCAGCAATTTCCGCAGCCATTTCCCCAAATCCAACGTCCGGCGCAGCAGCCCGCCACGCAGGAAAATCCCTCGGCGGTCACTGTCGCCCGCCTGAAATACGACGGCGGCGGCAACTGGTATTGGGGACGCTCGGCAATCCCAAATCTACATAAATTCCTGAAGGAAAATACAAAGATAGCGATTGAGGATAAAGAGGTCGTGGTCACGGCCACCGACCCGGAACTGTTTCGTTATCCATTCCTATTCCTTACAGGGCATGGCAATATCCGATTCCCCGATGATGAGGTCTCGGCCCTGCGGACCTATCTTGAAAACGGCGGTTTCCTTTTTGCCAACGATTCCTACTCTCTGGCGGAATCTTTCCGGCGTGAGATGGCACGCATCTTCCCCGATAACGAGCTTGTCGAACTGCCGTTCTCGAATCCGATTTACCACACGCTTTTCGATTTCCCGAATGGCCCGCCGAAAATTCATCAGCACGATGCCAAGCCGGCGCAAGGTTTCGGCATCATTCTCAAGGATCGGGTGGCGGTATTCTTCGCCTACGAGTCGGATATAGGCGATGGCCTGGAGGATCGCGAGGTTTACAATGACCCGCCCGAGAAGCATCAGGCCGCGCTCAGAATGGCGGCTAACCTGGTCGCCTACGCCCTGACGCATTAGTAGGTCGGGTTCCGATTCTGCCGCAGGCGGATGAGAAACCCGACAATAACCGACAATTTGATTCTTGGAGATATACGTGCAAGATCAGACACGCTACAAAGGAATAGTCGAGCGGCTCAGGGGCCTCCAGGCCCGGATGGCCCGCCTTGATTCGGCCCGCGGCCTTTTATGGACGGCCGCGCTGGTCCTCCTTCTGTTCGGTGTTCTGATCGGCATAACAGTCATAAGCTGGCTTCCGAAAAACGCCAGGCTTATTATCGACCTTGTATTTCTTCTGACATTGGGGGCATCCGCATATTTCTGGGTTGTCAGGCCTTATGTCAATCGCCGCTCGTTCTTGAAAATTGCCCGCATGCTTGAGGCCAAGTACGGCAAATTTCAGTCACGCCTGATCGCCGCCCTGGAGCTTCATGAAAAAGCCGCCCAAAACCGCGAAAACTACTCCATCGAACTAATCGAAAAAACAATCGAGGAGGCCGGCGGCATCATAGGGGAAATTGACACCGATGCCGTGATAGATTACCGTCCCGCAAACAAGGCGCTCGTTCAAGTAAGTGTCCTGCTGGCGGTGGTGCTGATTGGCTTTTTTGTCAATCCCGGAGCGATCCACAACGCGTTCCTGCTCTATTCTCAGCCCCTGGCCGATTTCGAAAAACCACCCGAATTCCAGCTCACATTAGAGCCGTCAAGCGGAGAATTTTTCCGCAACATGGATTTGGCAGTAAAGGCCAGTTTTGAGGGCAAGGCCCCGCGCAAGGTCGATTTGCACTATAAATTTGAAGATGGCAGTTGGGCCTCCGAGCCGATGGCAAAGCCCGAGAGCCTGTCACGGGCGGCGTTCACCTATACTTTCAAGAAAATAAAGCGCTCGCTCGAGCTCTACGCCAAATCCGGTGGCGTCCAGTCGCAGCGAGTCCATCTCGACATTGTCGATCCACCCCGGCTGACTGACATTAACCTGACGTTTGATTATCCCGATTACGCCGGCATGCCGGATGCCCGCGGCAATCCCAACGACGGTAATGTCACGGCGCTCAAGGGAACCAGGGTTTCGGTCGAGGCCAGGGCCAATAAGCCGCTCCTGAAAGCGTTTCAACTCTATGCCGACTCGAGCACCGTCCCGCTTACTGTGGACGGCGATCACATCACCGGTCAGTTCACCGTCAGGGATAATATCCGCTACACTATCGGCCTGGTCGACCAATCCTCGCGGGTTAATCCCGAGCCAATCTGGTACGACATACAGGCGGTTGAGGATTATCCGCCGACAATCAATATCCGTTTCCCCAACGCCGATGTCGATCTCGACGAGCATATCACGCTGCCGCTTGAAATTGCTGTCTCGGACGATTACGGATTCGGCAAGCTTAACCTGGTTTACTGGGTAGTGTCGGAGGGCCAGCAGACCGAGCCGGTCAAACAGCCACTCGGAATCCCCGACGCCGGCGGGCTCGATCAGGTGATCGCGCATACCTGGAATATGCAGAGCCTGAATCCGCTTCCGGGTGATATGGTCTACTACTTCTGCGAGGTCAGCGATAACGATATCGTCTCCGGGCCGAAATGGTCCAAGAGCAAGGTCTTCAGCGCCCGTCTGCCAAACCTCGATGAAATTCTCGCTGACGTGCAAGGCTCGCAGGATGAGCAAATGGAAACCCTCGAGGAGGCTCTCAAGGACCAGAAGGAACTTCAGAAAAAAATAGATGACGTCTCCCGCGAAATGCTCAAGGCGTCCGACGTCAATTGGGAGAAGCAGCAGGAGGCCAGGCAGGTCCTTGAAAAGCAAGATGCCCTGGCCAAGGAGCTCGAGAAACTCTCTCGGGAGATGCAGCAGAACCTCGATAAGCTCGAGGAAAACCGCCTCATCGGCGAGGAGATTGCCGAGAAGATGCAGGAAATCCAACGCCTTATGGAGGAGGTGGCGCCGCCTGAGCTAAAAGATGCCATGAAGAAACTCCAGGAGGCGATCCAAAATATGGATCCCAACGAGCTAAAGAAGGCCCTGGAACAATTTCAGATGACCTCTCAGCAGATGCTGGAAAACCTCGACCGGACCCTGGCGCTTCTCCAGAAACTGGCCATAGAGCAGAAGATGGACATGCTCGTGCAACTGGCCGAGAAGATTGAGCAGGAGCAGGAGAATATCAACGAGGCGGTCGAGGGCGCCCAGGATTCATCGTCGCTGGCGAAAAATCTTCAGCCGCAGAAAAACGCCTCCAATGAGTTCGACGTCCTTAAAGACCAGTTCAGCCAGCTCCAGGAGATGGATCAAGAGGCCAATATGATCCCCGCGCCCGAGGAACAGGCCGCCGAGGAACAGGTCAACGACCCGCAGGTCCCACAGCAGTTCCAGCAGATGCAGGAGGGCATGAAGAATAACAACGGCGGTTCCTGCAAGAGCCAGGGGAAAAAGCTCAGACGTAAACTTTCAGACATGGCCGGCGCCCTCAAGGCGGCCCAGAAGGCCATGCAGGATCAGCAGAAGAGCGAGATCGCGCGCAAGATGCAGAAGGCCGCCGAGGACCTGCTCTACCTCTCCGACCGCCAGGAGAACCTGCTTGATTCCACCAGGTCATATCAGCAAACCGGCGACGGTCTTCGCGCGATGGCGTCGAACCAGCTCAATATCGCAGGGGCATCGTCGCGCGTAGCCGATTTTCTATCGGACCTTTCCAAGGAATCGGTATTTATCAATATCGCCCTCATGAGGCTCATGGGTCTTACTCTCTCTGACATGAACGATGCCGTCGGCCATCTCGACAAGCGTTTTGCCCAGGGCGCCATGCAAAGCGAGCAGTCGGCCATGTCGAATCTCAACAAGACCGTCTATCTCCTGCTCCAGGCCCGCGACAACGCCACGAGCTCAAGCTCCGGATCGGGCATGCAGGAGATGATGCAGCAGATGCAACAGATGACCCAGATGCAACAGGGTATAAACAGCCAGACCATGATGCTGATGCCCCAGACCGGCATGCCGATGAGTATGGGGCAGCAGCAGGCGCTTCAGCAATTGGCTGCCCAGCAAGAGATGCTGCGCAATCAGCTCGATGAAATGAACGACGAATTCGGCAAGCGGGGGGAGATGCTTGGCCGCCTCGACCAGCTCGGCGAGGAAATGAAGAAGGTGGTCGAGGACCTGCGGCGCTCAAACATCAATCAAAAGACAATTGAACGTCAGGAAAATATACTCTCGCGCCTTCTTGACGCCCAAAAATCGGTGAATCGGCGAGAATACTCCAAAAAACGTCAATCCGAGCAGGGCATCGATGTTATGCGCAGAAGCCCGACTCTGCCCGAGGATTTTACCGGCCAGGACGCCTGGATCTCGGAAATGATAAGAAAGGCGCTGGAGGAGGAATACCCCAGGCAGTACGAAAAGCTAATCAGGGCTTATTTCAAATCATTCCAGAATCAAGGGGATAAGATTGAAAAAGAATAAGGCCGCCGCCATCCTGCTAATCGCCTTATCGGCAGCGCTTCTGATCTCAGCGGAATCTGGTGCCCAGGGCGTCTTCAACAATCCCCAGAACGACCAGATTAACGACGGACTCCGCATTGCCGGCAGCATGATCAGGGCCGGCGAATATGTCCGCGCCATCGATTTCCTCGATCGCCTGAGCCTAAGCCATGGAGATGACCCCCGCATTATCGATCTCTACAAGCAGGCTTTCAGGCTGGCCAAGATGTATCCCCAGCTTGAGGAGCTAATAAGAAAGGCGCTGGTTAAGGACCCTAAGAATCCCATCCTTATCGGCGACCTGGGCGAGGCCCGTTTCCTTCAAAACGATGAGGCCGGCGCCGATACGCTCTGGAGGCAAGCCGTCGAGGTCGGGCGAGGTAACGAGATGGCATACAGGTATGTCGCCGACACCCAACTACGATATGGGCTTTATGATTCCGCGATTGGCATCTTTCTGCTTGGCCGAAGGAATCTAAACAAGGCCTCCCTCTTCTCGCCGGAGCTTGCCGGCATTTATGAAACCCAACGCGATTATGCCAAAGCCATCGACGAATACATCATACAGCTTTACGAGGCCCCGGAACGGATCGGCTTTGTTTCCACCAGGATCAGGGGACTTGTCGAGGACTCGGAGGACTCCCGGGAAATAATCAAAATTATCAATTCAAGGCTCGGAGAATCCACGGGACGAACCGAGCTTTATGAGATACTTGGCGATCTTTATATCAAGCTTGGCCAGATGGATAAAGCGCTCGATTGCTACAAGACGATCGGTTCGCGGCTCAACGACGATGGCCAGTCGCTGATCCGTTTCGCTACCCGCGCTCACGACTCCAAGGCCTATGGCACCGCCATCAGCGCTATCGATGAATATTTCAGGGTCTCCAAAAAGAAGAGCTTTGCCGAAATAGCGCTGCTGACCAAGGCCAGAGCCCAGTTGGCCGCCGGTCAATACGAAGAAGCCCTGCGCAATTATCGAACCCTGTCCTCGAATTCGATAGATTTCGCGGTCAAGGATGAGGCCGGTTTCACCAGTGGATTGATATACGCCGAGCATTGGAGGGATTGCGACTCTGCCATGGCCGTCTGGACCGCAATGCTACAGGATGCCAAAGATCCCGTCATGGCAAACAGGGCCAGGATTGAGATGTCGGTCTGTCATATCAGGAAAAATGAATATGGCCAGGCCGAGCAACTCCTGACAACTGTGGCCACGTCCCCCATCCCCGACCCGAATATCGAGAAGGCATTCTTCCTTATGGGAGAAATTCGATTTTACTCGGGAGATTTTAAAAAGGCCGATGAGATTTTTAGAAAAATGGTTCGGCAGTACCCCAATTCCGCTTACTCCAATGACGCTCTCATGAGAATAGATGTTATTTCCCTGGCCGGCGGGGAGGAGGCCGACTCAGGTTCCCTTGCTCCTTTCGCCGAGGCCATGAAGGCTCGCCTGACCGGCAATCCGATCCAGGCCGCGGAGATTCTGGCCAATCCTTTATTGGCCGCATCTCCGATCGCGGAGCAGTCTCTTTTTTATTCGGGGATATCATTTGCGGCGGGAAATGATGCCGCAAGGGGGGTGGACGTCCTCAGGAAATACATTGATAAATACCCGGATGGTCTTTATACCGACCGGGCCTACCTGGAGATAGGGGATCTTCTTCGCCTACGGCCGGAGACCCAGGGCGAGGCCATGGCGGCCTATAATAAAATACTCGAGCTTTACCCGGACGGCCCGGTGACCGAAATCGCCAGGCAGAGACTCAGACAACTAACGACTCCGGGTAAGGTGGGCTAGCGGACCGCTTCCCTTTCCTTGTGTTTCCCGGGCTCGGTAGCTCCTGCTTTGTATCGGGCAAGTTGACCCTCAAGGTCATCGACCTTGGAAATCAATCCTTCAATTCGGCGCATTTTCATTTTCATGCTGGTTCTGACCAAAAGACCCAGCGAAACCAACATAAATACCACCGAGTTGACCCGTCTGAAAATTTCCCCGTAATTGTAGATGGTATCGAGGAATGCCAGAATCCCGAGAGCGAATAAGATTGCGCACCACGCGAGCATACCGCCTCCTTGCTTATAGTTTGTATATATTTATTTCGACAGGGGTAAGGCCGACCTTAAGCCCCAATTTGAAATTGACAAAGGCAGGCCGGTCGAATATCTTGTTTACTTAATTAATTTTAAGGAGGTACCAGATCAATCAAGTTGAAAACCATAATAGGGTTGTGAGGATCGTTTCGATCCTTCTGGGGGGCTTAAGTTTTCTCATACCGTTTATCGTCTTTTTCAAAACCATGGCTCCCACCCTCTCATTTTGGGACTGCGGCGAATTCATCGCCAGCGCCAACATTCTGGGAGTCCCACATCCCCCCGGCACTCCATTTTTCGTCATAATCGGAAGGTTTTTCATTGAGCTCGGCTTATTTGATAATATCGCCATGAGAACCAACTTCATCTCGGTCCTTTCGTCGGCTTTCACGGTTATGGTAGCGTTCCTGGTCATTGTCCGGGTATCCCGAAAACTGCCCTTTGGCGGCGGTGATACCCCCTGGCTCGGCCAGATTGGTATCAGAATCGGCGCCTTTGCCGGGTCGATGTTACTGGCTTTTTCCAGCACCTTCTGGTTCAACGCTGTCGAAACCGAGGTCTACGGTATGGCGATGCTCCTCATGGTGCTGATAATATATCTGGCTATCAGGTGGGCCGATGACAAAGAAATCAACGGCTCCGACAAGCTTCTTATCTTGATCACCTATCTGCTATTTCTCTCGATCGGCATCCATCTCACGGTATTCCTGGTGGTGCCGGCCCTGTTCTTGTATTTCGTTATTATCGATACCAGCAAGCTGAAGGATCCGATGTTCTGGATTACCTGGGCTATCCTGTTTTCCATAGCTGTTCCCGCCTACTTCTGGCTGAGCATGATGATCCCGTGGGTCGAGGACAATTCCTATTGGATTTGGGTATTCCTGATGTTTGCCGGACTTGCATATTCCGGCTTAGCGGCCCTCACCAAAATCAAACTCCCCAGATTCAAATCGGCCGACTATCACCTGGCGTTTGCTCTTTTCGCGGCCGCGATAGTCGGCTACTCTACCCACGTCTACATACCGGTCCGGGCGGCCCAGCATCCGGCCATAAACGAAAACGATCCGTCAAGCCTGGGGCGTTTTGAATCATACCTCGAGCGAAAGCAATACGGCCAGGAATCGATGATCGCCAGGATGCTCTACCGTCGCGCCCAATGGAGCAGCCAGATCGGCCGCTACGAAAACATGGGTTTTGGGGGATATTTCTGGGATCAATATGCCTCAACCAGAATCAATAAGTTTTTGCCTCGTCGTGTCTTCGATGGATTCGGGACCCTCCCGTATCTCATCCTCGGGCTTGGAACTTTTGGCCTGGCTGCGGGGGCCTACTATGCCTATAAGAACAGCAAGCTCCATCCGGCCATCCTCCTCTTCATGATATTTTTCATCGGCTCGGTGCTCATGATTTTGTACCTAAATTTCTCCGATGGCACCCGCCCGGATCCTAATAATCCCGGCCAGCTCATCCAGCTCGAAGTCAGGGAACGCGATTATTTCTACACGCCGGCTTTCGTGGTGTTCGCCATTATGATTGGCACGGGCATGTCGGCCCTGATGTATTTGCTGGGCAATGGGATTCGATATTCGAAAGACAACAGCAGGAATTGGCTTAAATACTTAGTCTTTGGGATCGTGGGTCTGGTCTTGCTGCTGATACCGCTCAACCCGGCCAGGGCTCATTATAAAATTCACAATCGGGCCAAAGACTATGCGCCCGCCGACTACGCCTACAACATCCTGAATTCCTGCAAGCCCAATTCCATCATCTTCACAAACGGCGACAACGACACTTTTCCTCTCTGGTACCTGCAGGAGGTGGAACGCGTCCGCAATGATGTCAGGATTGTCAACCTGAGCCTGCTCAACACCGACTGGTACATCCTGCAGTTGAAACACCAGATGGGGATCAGGTTGGAGCTTGAGGATGATCAGATTACCTGGATACCCGCCGGCCGCAGGGGCTCGATCATATATTATCGCCCCGACAAGAAATATTACGATAAGGTCAGGAAGCAATGGCGCTACCTGACCGCCGAACAGGATCCGCGCAGCGGGCAGATCATCAGGGTCCAGGACCAGATGATTGAACAGATCGTAATATCAAACCTCGATCAGGTGCCGGTCTATTTCTCCGGTTCGGTGCCAACGTCGAACCGCTGGAGCCTGTCCGAGCGACTCATACGAAAGGGGATTGTCCTCGAGGTCGATCCCGATACATCCAAGCCCCGGCTCGATATCCCGGCCACCGATTCGCTCATCACGCAAGTCTATAAATACAGGGGCCTCGGCGACGTGGATGCGTTCAAAGATGAAAATAATGTAGGTTTGACCACCACTTTCCCCGAGAGATTTTCGGAATTGGCCGACGCTTATGCCAAGGCAGGAGACACCACCCGCGCTCTTGAAATCCTCCGGATGAGTATCGAAAAACTGCCCTTCTACCACCAGACATACATGGATATGCAGGATATTTACAGGGCTTTGGGTGATTCAGCCAAGGTCGACTCAGTTCAAGCGATGGGGATTGCCAATCTCAAGGCCGCGGCGGACGCCTGGCCGATGGTCATACTTTATCATCAATTCCTTGGGGTATTGTATTTCCACGCCAATAATCTCGACAAGGCGCTTGAGCGCTATAAAATCGCCTATGAGCTTCAGCCGAATAACGCCATCGCCTTCAGGCTTTACCGCGACTTGAATTACCACATGGGCAAGTACGAAAAGGCCCGCGATCTGATGATCGATTGGACCAGCCGCCATCCCGAGGACATGGAGATAAGGAATCAGCTCAATAGAATGCCAAGGTAAGAAGCCTTCCAACGTCCACCTCGATTTCAACAATTGGAGCCCAACCCGTTGGGCCCCAATTTGTTATCGGGTTCGGCAGGGGGCCGCGGGAACGCGAAATTGCAGTTAAAATCGGGTTGACGATTCGCGAATTTGCTTATATGTATAGACAATGCAGCTTGATGTTAACCAAAGCATATTGATAGTCGTCGGTACCGATCTGGGGCCGGAGGAATCCGATCGCCCCTTGGCCTACAGACTCAAGGCGGCCATCGAATCGTCTCCGAACTTTGGAAATCACCCTTTCAGAAAGTGCCTCGTAATTACTGATACACTCTACCGTCATGATAAAATTATCCAGGTTTGCCCTACGATCGCGGTTGGCGGACCTGGCGTGAACGCCGTCTCAAATGAGCTGGTCGAAAGGCTTCCGGTATACCTATCGAAGGATAACCGATATTTTATCCAACTCAACAAGGATTTCGCCGATTCCAAAATAGCCATCTGGGGGATGGACAAGGATTCGACATCGGAAGCAATAGAGATGTTCATCGCCAACGGCATCATGGACGATTTCCTGAAGACGATATGGAAGTAACGGGGCCGATTTTCCTCGATGTTGAATTCACTGATCTTCGTCATCCTCTGCCTGATATGGGGATCGACCTGGCTGGCCATAAAGATCGGCCTGGAGGGCTCACCGCCTTTCCTGGGCGCAGGTTTTAGGTTCGCCATAGCGGCTGCCTTCCTCTTTGCGCTTTCGGCTCTCACCGGCAAATTCGATTTTTCATTCGATGGCAAGTTGCGCAAGGTGGCGCTTGCGGCGTTCATGATTTATCCCATTCCATACGGATTGGTCTATTGGGGTACCCAATATGTCGAATCTGGAATGGCAGCGGTCCTGTTTGCCACCATGCCGTTTTTCGTGGCCGTCCTGGCGCATTTTTTCGTCGAGGGTGAGAGGCTGACAATTCTGAAGGTCTTTGGCATGGCGGTAGGTTTTGCCGGTATCGTGCTGATTTTCGCCGATAACCTCGGCGCCAAAGGTCTCATCGGAATGCTCGGCATGGCAGCCGTAAGTTTCTCGTCATTCTTTTCGGCTGCCGGCACCGTATATTCCAAGAGGCATTTTCGTGACATCGATCCGGTGCCGATGACGGCATTCCAGTCCTTCATCGGCGCCATCGCGCTTTCACTGTTTGGATTCGCATTCGAATCCATTTCGCAATATCGGTTTGATATTAAGACGGTCGGCTCCCTCTTCTACCTTGGGATTCTGGGTACCTCGCTGACTTTCACCCTGTATTTTTTTATATTGAAAAGAATGGAAACAACCAAGCTTGCCACGATCGCATTTATCACTCCGGTTGTGGCCTTGATCTTGGGCAATGTTTTTTACGGCGAAACGTTTGATATCCTCAGCATCGTGGGAAGTCTCATGGTTGTGGTCGGAGTCTTCATAGTAGTCATGGGTGATACAATATTCAACCGGCGGCCAAGAATTCTCAAATCAGCCGGCTGATATATAAAATTACCCCGTCCCGGCCGCCTACCAATCGTACCCTATATCGAGGTAGAATGCGTCCAGGCCCTTATCGGTCCTGCCATACCATCCCTGGATCGGCCCGACAGGTGTTTTCAGCCCCATGCCGATGCCGCCACCGTGGCGAAGCTGCGAAAATTTTATGCTCTCGAGCTTGCTCCAGATGTCACCGATGTTGTAACTGGCCATGACATAAAACCTGTCGCCGATTTTATTCCTCAATTCGATCGAGCCCTGGATGGTTTTGTCACCCAAGTATTCGTCCTCATGCAGGCCCAGGAAGCTTCCCAATCCGCCGAGCGAGAATTCATCGAAATACGGCATGATGCTGCTGGAGGCCCCCACCATTAGCCGGGGATGAAAATTGAGCCTTTTTGTCAGGCGGTAATAGGCCTCGATTGAAGTGACGACTCGGGTATAAGCTGTTTTCTCATCGCGCGTGTCGCTCGCAAATTGCAGTTCGAAAAGATGACACTTGCCTGTCTCCGGGAACGATATCGCATCCCGTGTGTCGACAATTGATCTGGCCCCGAGCGCCAGCTTGTTGAACTCCTGCCTGTCATCATGTCCCGGCTCGCTCCACCCTATATGCCTGATGAGTCCGAGCAGATAGATTGTTCCCAACTGCGGAATCTGCCGGCCGGGGGTCAGCTCGCCTCCATGCGATATCAACTTGTAGTAGCCGAAATACTTGTGGTTTATATAATGATTGCGCTTCAGTTCAGCGTAGTCGATCGACAGCGAATTCGTAAAAAGCGTCTTAAATAACCTGTCTGATTGCATATGGAGCGCCAGGCTGCGCCTTTTTTCACCTATAACGGTCGAAAGATATATCTCCTGTCCGCCGCCAAAAATGTTATCCGCCACCAGGTCGACAAAGGCCATCGACTTGTATTCCAGGTCGAACCTGGCGCCCCCCCTGACATAATTATATGGCTTTTCCACGACCTTTACGGCCAGCTTGATTCCGGATGATTCGGGCATGGCGATCAACTTGGCGGTTTCAAAAAGCCCCGTACCATAAAGGTCGTCTATGGCCCGCTCTCCTTTCTCCCTAATGAAAACATCGCCGCTCTTGAAAGGGATATGGCGAAGGATAGCCCACCTGCGGGTTCTTTTTGCCCCCTCGATGCCGATGTCGATAATCCGGCCTTCGTCGACATGAAAATTGAGAGCGCCGTCAGCCTGATCGAAATCGCTCCCAACCCTTACCAGGCTATACCCCTTTCTTATATATAGATCCTCGATCCGTTTGCGATCTTCGGCGACGGTTTTTGTATTCAGGACCATGCCGGCCTTCGTTTCCACCAGACCATACAGTTCTCTATTCTCGAACAGCGTCGTGCCCTCGAATTTTACAGCATCGACTCGGGGGTTGTCTTTCAAGTGATAGACTATGGAGCAGGCCGAACTTTCCGGCAATATCTCCGCCCATGCCTCCGATAAATAACCCGATTCGAATGCCCTCCTGAGATTGTCCTCGATCAGGTTTGGCGTCATGGTCTCCCGCTTTTCGAAAACAGAGGCGAAGAAAGTCCTGGGCATGTTGGAGAGATCACTGATCTCGCTGCGCGAAACCATAAATTCCGGTTTGTCCCCGTTTTTGCGAGAATCGGCCTCCAACATCTTCTTTATCGTTGGTATCGAGGCTTTGGCTGCAGCCTCTCCAACCCTTATGAGGCTGTCGATCCTGGAAAAATTGGTGTTGGTGAATCCGGTCAGGTCGGGGGTGATGACCAGGTCGGCCTGCGCCAGCGATAGGCGCTTTCTGTCCATCGTCATAATGGTTGTGGTTTGATCGGCGATATCGACAATGTCCCCGATTTGCGAGGCTGGCCGCAGGTCTGATGTCATATCGACGGCTATCACGGGGTAAACCTCAGCCTCCTTCACGATATCGGTCGGTATCGGATCAACAAGGCCACCGTCGACAAGCAGTCTGCCATTCATCTCTACAGGCGTGAAAGCCACCGGGATAGCCATGCTGGCGCGCATGGCTTCGCCCAGGTTGCCTGATGATAGAACTACGCGGCTGCCTGTCAAAAGGTCGGTGCAGACTATTCTTACCGGTGGGTTCAGGTAATCAAAGCTGATATTGGCGCGAATACCTGCCCGCGAGGTGAGGCTTTCG
>Ga0315284_10007356_pt1 | contig 15723 bp, 22 predicted proteins | sample YL17G09_16_MG_FD_203696 | JGI IMG/M metagenome (GOLD analysis project Ga0315284, IMG submission 203696) | Sediment microbial communities from Yellowstone Lake, YNP, Wyoming, USA - YL17G09_16 | ecosystem: Environmental > Aquatic > Freshwater > Lake > Sediment | place: USA: Wyoming | collected... | reverse complement strand
TATATTAATTTGAGTGAATACATTGTCTCCTCTACTGTATACACCTTGTTCCTTTGTCTGTGTAATCAAATACCGTTTCATTCCAAATTCCCCCGATACTTCCAATTATATATTGTTATTGCAGCAAGAAACACTGGAAAATAAACTTTCATTATTTCATCTCTTGTTTTTATTATGAAATTAGTTTCCCCATCTCTTATCTGTAAAATTCCAACGCCTTCAATTTTTAATCCGGTTAATTCTTCGAATGCTTGAACATATGCAGCCATCTGGAGCCAGTATTCATCGTAAATCCCTCTCGATGTTTTCCAATCAAGAATATAAAGTTTACCATCGAACATTCCAATATAATCTGCCGTTCCAGCGTATTGATATTTATCAGACCATAGATGTTGTTCCAATGCATCTGGTTTTACTTCATGTTTTCCTTGCCATTTCTCGAATAATTCAATACTCTCAATTAATGATGGTTCGTAATTCGATTTACTCAATACCTCATTTTTCAAGGTTACTTCAATCAATTTATGTAGCGTTGAACCGAATCCTGCACGTTTATGTAGAATTTCCTTTGCTTTTACTGCACCGGTCTTTGCGTACCAATTTCGAAGTTCTGGTTTGTCAATGATACTATTGATCCTAGTTACTCGTGCAAATTTCTTCCCCTTTATCAGATAATAATTATCTGTACATATGAACTCCGCAGGAGTTTTAATTAACCATTTGGTTTCTGTCATATATTCTTCTCGGGTGTCGAACACCGATGTATTCCACTAAAGAATTAAAGAGAGGGAATTACCCCTCTTTGTTTTAGCAACGCAATGGTGTTTTAACGAACCCAATTGCACCGGCATCGAGTTCATCGATACCCACGTACATGTGGATGGCAACAGTGGTTGAATCACAATCGATATTGCGATCCTGTTCCATCTTGGGTTTCATACCCCATCCTTCTCCAACGGCTCGACTTGAATCGATGACCACAGCGATTGTGTAGTCCGTTACAGTTGAGCAAGCGTTGGCACAGGGGAATTCAATAACACTCAAAGTTCCGATCTTGGAAAGTTCATTTCCGTTCATGGAAATTTGAAGTCCTTTTGAATTTACTGCTTCCCTGTATTTGAAGTATGCGGCAACAGTTGGTGCTAGGATGATAAAATCGGGATGGTATCCAGACTCTCTCATTTGTGCTTCGAGTTGAACGATTGCATCGTATATATTAACTGCTTGCATACAGCAATCATCGAGACTCGGACCAGAGCAACACTCTGCCATGTGGATGTGACTACCGGCTGCGGTTATTAGTTGACTGTAAATTTCAACATCAAGTTGTTCCGCAAGACCAGATGCCATATCTTCTAGAATGCCATCTTTCACAACATCTCCAGCGAGTTGAAGATCGAGTTCACAAATTTCAGCGAGATCACCGTATGAATCAAGTTTCAATTGAACTTTGGTGAACGAACTGGAAACACAACTTAAACACTCACACGGACTCAATGGACCTTGTGCGGTTCTCTTTCCTCGGATACGGATAGAGACTGTATCTCCCTTTCCTCTGGTGAAGTCAACGCCACGTACTGTCACTTTACCGGCAAGGAATCCCTTACAGTAGAATGCAGACCAGATCAGGTCAGAGAACACTTCATTTGGTGTCCAATCAGATACGTCATTGTCACAACCGGTGTCGGAATCACTGAATTCATATCCGGTTTGCCAGTTTACACTACCGTATTCAACGGGTTTGTAATTGTGGCGTTTCAGAAATGAATTTCGGAAACTTCCGAGTTTGTTCTCCGGTTTTTTTGTTAATGAACCAGATTCAACAATACCAGATGGTGTTTTTGAGTTGATTTCCTCTGCGACTTTGGCTCGGATTTTTAACTCCATCGCCTTCTCCGCTTCAATGCGAGCACTTTCAGCCATCTCTACTTTCATTTTATCTGCCTTTGCTTTCGTCAAAGCGAGTAATTCTTCCTCTGCTTTGGCTAATTCATCGTTACTCATGGTTTTTTTCCTCCTTAAGTTTATTTATTCTGTTTTTCAAATACGCAAATTTTTCTGCGTCTTTGGAATCACACTTCTCGTCAGCACCGCTAACGGGAGTTTCAACTTTGCATTTGCCATCTTTGCATTTGCAATCATCGCACTCATGGTTTACTGCAAGACCACAACCCTTGGTGCTATTGCATTCACCTTCTATGCAGGTTGTGAGTGCCTTCGGATATATATCATATAGACAGTCTATCATATCATCGTCTTTAAATCCATATGATGAGGCATCGAAATTTAAATCCTTTGCCCTAATCCTTTTTGATCTTGCCATTATTGACATACTTACATTAGGTATCTTATTCGCTTCTTTATTTATGTCCACAAAAGATTTCCATGAGGCATATTTAGGTGAATCTTTATTAATATTCACATTCATAGAAATTTCCTTTGTTTGGTCATTTGCGAATGCGTTGTTCTGATACCCAACTATGTAATCAATATTCTGACGTTTGAATGGATACACAGTATCCGGGTACGAAGTACCCATATGATTAAGATCGTGATATGTACCATTCCATAGGTCTATTGTTTGTTTCAAAGATTCGTATGGTACATAAACATTTTTCATCATTCGATCACCAATTACCGCAACTGCCTTAAAAGTTGTCCATCCTTCTTTTGGTGTTTCGGTACTGGTTGCATTTTCTGTTTTAAGTGAAGCATGAACTGCGAATTCATGTAATGAACATTCGAATGTATATTCCTTCAATTCCCCCATTTCCTCCACTTTTTCTGTCTTTTTTTCACTATCTTCTTGATGTTGTTCCCACATCGAATGACATATCGCTGCTGCTTGAGATGCATCCTTTGCGGTTCCTTCCTTAATAACAATTGGAATACATCTTGAAACATACCTATCTTCCGATTCCCCCTCACTTGGTTTTGGCATTATATCACCTTATTTCTTTAATAATTTTTGTAATCGTTCTTTTTGAATTCCCGGTACGTGGACAGATTCGGCAATTGATACAGTTCCGGGAAGAATTTTTCCTTCCTCTAGTTCCTTTCTCGTTTCATTTTTGGAATCTATCCAAACATTAACATGCCACTTTTCCGGTGGTTTAACATATGGTTTTATTTGTTTTCGTATTTCATCTGCATTCTTACATATTTCATCCAATATGTAGAAGAATATATCACGGTATGCGGTATCTTTATAACATACCCAAAGACCGAATTCACTCAAGTCAGCGACTATTCGTTTTTGCCAATCACACTTTACAAATTCAGATGCTTCTGTTATTATACTTGAAACTTTCCGTACTCCAAGATTACCACAGTTCTTCATATCATTGTGTATTGCTTCCGCACTTGCTGATTCCCCTAATTTTTTTCGTAGAAGATACATGGCAATTTTTACCACTCTCTTATCCGACTGGCTTAAGATCATTTCCATATTATTACATTTCCTTTTTTAACATTTTATTGAATTCATTTTCCATTGCTTTCTGTTCGGAATCTTTCTGTTCTTGTGATCCTGGGTATATTCCAGTTACTTTTTTAACTTCAAAATCTTTTGATTTTTCATTTAATAATTTTGAAACACGTAGTAATGATTCAACGAAATTATCTCGTCTGTATTCCAATGTTCCAGTAACACCCTGTTTCGCAAGTTCCAATCCTCTCAATTCGTCATCTAAATGTTTTAGAACTTTTGTTTTATCTGATTCAGCGTATGATATTGTTCGTGTTACTTGTATCATAACTGGTAATTTTAAGGTTCCATTTGCAACCTGTTCACGCCTTATTTTCAGCATATGTATTGCAGCATCATATTGTGCCTGTTGTTTTAATAGTGCCGCATATGTGTTACTGACATTAACCATTTCTTGTAAATTCTCACCGTCTTGTGATGTCAATGGTTGTACTACAACTGGAGGTTCGTTTGGTGCGATCTCTACGGATTTCTTTTTGTGTGCCATTTATTTCACCCACTGTTTTACGGAATCCACGAGAATATTTAATTGAACTTTCGTGAAATAAACTTTTTGTCCTTTGTCACTTATTGAATATTTCCTGCCTTCTTTTGCCAACACCGGGCAACATTTTCCTGGTCTACCACAAAGCATTATTTCTTCCATTTTATTCATCTCCTTTTGATATTACACTACCGAAAAATATACTATTTATTATCTTATCTAATTCATTTAGAACCTGATAAGCAGCAGGTCTTAAAAATGGGCGATACGCCGATTTACCAGACGTACTCGTTATATTTAACGGGTTATCTTCTGTCCCTGCCGGCATTCTATAAGTACCGTATTCATTATAAATAGCATAAGGAATATCACAAACTAATTCGTATTCTTCCCCATTTTTTTGCCATGTGATATTACTTTCCATTTTTCCAGTATCCTCTGGTGCATATTTAAATGCCAATAACAATGTTTTTGATATTACTATGTTTAAAACCTGATCTGCTTTTTTTGGACTGGATATTTCCGATAGGAAATTTATGACTTCGTTTACTCCATCCATTGTAATTCGTACCATTCTATTCCTCTTTCTTTTCCTTCTCTTGCTCTGCGAGGACTTCTTCCCCGAGTTTCCGTTCTTTCTGTGCTTGCAACATTTTTAGTGCATCTATCATATCCTGTTGCCATTCGTCATCGTCTGAATCTTCTCTCTTTGCTGGCTTAACTAATCGATCAGGCGGGACCGGTCTTTCCGGTTCCGATGGTCTACGAGGAGGACTTTGTAATGGTTGTTCAACCGGTTTTACTTCCGGTTCAACATCGGGGTCTAAATCTATTTGACCTTCGGATATCATTCTTCTTGCCTCTTTTAATGTTATAATCGGTTGTTGTGCACTTCTTGCATTTACCGCAGCAGCGACTCGTTTTCCTAGTAGGTCTGCCTCTGCCATTTCATCGATATACGTTGTTTCCCATACGATTTCGTATTTATCAAAATCCCTTCCGTATGATTTAAACAACAGATCATACAATCTCTCAATGTGCGGTGTGTATACCAAATCTTGATTATCTTTAATGTCTCTATAATAATCTGAAAAACCTATCTCTGCACCAGTCACTCTACCTATTTCCACACCGAGTAATACTTGACGGGGTATGATTAATGCGGCAGATATTGCTTCCGTTATGTGGTCATAGAAAGGAGTTGGATTTATCGCTGCTGGATTTGTTACCTCAAGTTTGTATTTTTCAGAGAATGCGAAATAATTTGGATGTTGTTTTAATAGTTCCAATGCTTTCTTTCTCTCTTTCTGTTGCATTCCTTGCTTTGTTAATATTTGTGTTCCGTGTGAGAACCATTTTAAAATTTCACCGGTTGCTATGTCTATATCGGCAGATGATATTAATATGTTTCTTAATATATCAACCTTCGATACACCGAATGGACTGAATGGTAAATCAATTGTTTTTATGTGGATTAATCGATCTGGATGAATTGGAAAATCTTCTGATTTTTTAGAATTAAAATAATGGTAGTATACTTGAGTATCCTTACCATCTGGATAATACATTTCAATTATGTTTTCAGGGTTCAATACAATAACATCAATTGGTTCCGATCCGTACTCTACCTCTCTTTTTAATTTATCTTTACCTTCGATGTCCTTTTCTATGAATTTTATCAATAGATATCCGTCACCCCAAATATCTGCACACATACCGCCTATTTTAAATTTTCTTTTTATTTGGGTTCTCTTTTCGAATCCTCTAACCAATAGTAAATCCTCTTGCGGTACTTTAATTCCATCATCACGTTTTATACTATTCCACGCCCGGAACGTGTCTGAATTTTTCTTTGTTATTCCCTTCATAAATAATGCAGACTGTAGTGCGAGTTCTCTACGTTTCTCTGGCGTTAATTCTCCATCGTATCTCGATCCGTATTCTGGAGGCAATGATAAATCATCCTCTATTGTCTGCGGAACCGGTTTATCCTGTCTTGTCTTTCGAATATATTTCGTTGCGAACTCATCAATACGATCTATCACTGTCATGTTGACCTCTTTCTTATCCAAAATCCACAACCGAATTCGGTATCATCGATTATTGGATCATAATCGGTTAATGCGTATCGAAGTGAGTCTGCGGCATGGTCATCATCTTTTAATGGTGTTTCACCATCTCCTTTGTATCTATATGATAACAAACTTCGAACAAGATTTACACATGATGTGTTAATGGTTATCCTATTGTTTTTAAATGTTGATTGTAACTTTGCTATACCCGGCGATACCGCATTGTTTGCGTATGAGTGTACTTCCCCATTGTCGAATCTTCCAATTGGAACACCCAAATCAAAACATTGTTTAACTAGGTCTGCTGCCGATGGATCGCAATATACTTTTGTAAAATTATATTTTTTATGAAGTTGAGCAATTAATTTTGAAGTCTCATATGATGATTTTTCACTCTCGTAGAATTCCTCAAGAACGAATAGGTTATTATCTTTTGTTCTCATAAGAACGAGAATGCAGCAAGGATCACGAATACCCCAATCAACACCTGCGAAGTATCTGTCTATATTGTTGAAATTTTTAATATTGATTGGTCTTACGTGTTTATCTTGATTAAATACTTTATATATTTGACCGGAGAATGCACCCCATTTTCCTTTTAAATATCTCCTAACCCAATCAGAGTCATAACGTGATTCCATACTTTTAATATACTCCTCTTGGTTCGGGATTAATATGTTATCATAGGTGCTTGTATCTACTGCGAAATACCCTGGTTTTTTATCCATATAGAAATATTTATAAATCCAATGGTTCTCCGCACCTGGATTTGTTGCGAGTAAACCGAAGTGAAACGGAATATTTTCACCACGTAGTCTACCAATTAATTGTGTCATAACACCCTCTGGTAGATCAATTGGTTCATCCAATGCAAACCAGTCCAAATCCTTTCCAGCAAGATTTCTTTCGTTATCGCATGAACGGAACCATATTTCAGAACCGTTATAAAATACTATGTTCATCTTTCCCGGTGAGATTGTGAATGTTGCCAATTTAATTGGTATTCCCGCTTCATTTAATACTTCTTGATATTTTTCTATTTCCATGCAGAATTTCCTAAATACAACATCTCTAATTTGATTGTATGTTAACGATCCAACGAATCCAATCGATTTGGGGTAGTCGATTGCGGTCTTAATTCCAACGTGGGCTAGAAGCATTGTTTTCCCACTACCGAATGCACCACTGTATAAACCATAGTTGTTTATACATTTTCCATTTTCCCCAATTGTCTCTTTAAAAATAAGATCAAATACTTGCTTCTGCTTCGGCAAGAATTGCCGTGGTCTTGTTAAAATTATTTCATCTACTAGATCAGACATATTAACCTGCAGGTTATTTCGTCTTTATGGATAAGAATAAATCTTTCCTTAATAGTAATGTGGAAAAAACCATGTTTTTTCATGTTGTTATTTCCTTACCTACTATTAAACCACATTTTCTACAAACAACCTCACCATGAATTTTATCATATTCTATGTTTTTTTCTTCGATTTTTATTTTACAAATAGCACATTCATCATCAATATCCCAAGTTATGTGTAATATTTTATCATTTAAATGTTTTGATTCATCGTGATAATTTATATTTTTTTCATTGAACGAATGACCATGTCTTGATCTTTGTATTTTTGATAATTCCTTATTTTGTTCTTTTTTTATTTTTGAACCGCAATCATTACAATATTTTCTATTCCTTCCGGTATGTTTTCCAGGTGGTAGATTGCACCCACATAGTTCACAATAAAATTTTATATTTTTCAATTGATTTAAATCAACACGTATTACTTTTACCTCAAGTCCATATTTTTCCAATATTGATTTCATTTTTAATTGATCTTGTGTTAATTTTGAATCAAATGTTTTTACCTCAACAAAACATAATATCATTTTACCATTTTCTTCTTTGTAGCATAAAAAATCCGGATATCCTCTTTTTAGGGTGTTCCAACCTGCTTTTTGCATTCCTTGTTTTACATATTCTTCAGATGCCGTCATGTCCATCCCTTAAATTGATTTCGATTGGTCCTTAACGTACTCCTCTAATCTTTTATGTAATTGTTCTAATATTTGACAGTCCTTCCTATTGTGATCTAATACATACGCTAATGCTACCGGATCGCCTAGTTTTGCTCTCATCCAATAATTTCCTTTGATGTGGTTCTTACCTTTTATTCCTAGTGCTGCACAAGCGGAGTCTAATGAATTCCTATGTAACCGCATTTTGAATTTCACCATGAAATAACAGTCCTTATGTTTTAATGCACCAAATGGGAGGAAATTTAATTTATGCATCATCGCACGAGTTCGTATGAATGGTATATCGAATCGAGTTCCGTAGTATGTGACTATTTCATCGTAATCTTTCAGTGCTTCAATGAGTTCTTTCAATATTCTTTTGTCCAATGTATAGTTATTGATATCAACAACTGATATACAACCGGTCTTGTATTCTTCTTTGTCTCTAGTTTTAATCACCCATGTCAACATATAGTCGAAATTTGCGGTTAGTCCACCGCTTTCTATATCGAAGTATCCTATCCGTTTCTCTTTGTTTCTTTCCTTTAAATAACAATTTGGGTGTGCTAAATATGAATGCCCATGCACACATCGTTGTGCCGCCATTTGTAAAAGTTCATCTTTCTTAAATTTACTAATGTTCACCATATTCTTTCATCTCCTTTAACTGTACATACTTTTATCTTCTTTATTGTCCTGTTCTTGAGTAATTCCTTTTTTTGATTCCAAAATCTTTTTTAATTCATCAACTAATAATTTTTCAGTTTGATAGTGTTCGAGATCACTCTCTCTCATTCCTTCGAGAATAGTTATAAGTTGAAGTTGCAGGGTTGAGAATTCGTATTTATTTATCGGTCTCCAACATGTCAAGTAAAACCATAGTCTTTGACCAAGTTTCGGCGTACCTATAAATATTTTACTGTTGCTCATCTTCATCATCCTCTTTCTTTGGTGGTAATTCTGCTTGACCATCACCGGATTGAAATATTGGTTTTGTGTTCTTAACAACAGTTGGTTCTCCAAATTTTACAACATACTGTGCTTTATTGCTATTTGAAGTGATGATCTCTATTTCTCGGAGGGTTTTCTTCATCTTTAATTTTGATTCTTGTGCTGAATCTATTTCATTATTTAATTTACACATTCTTGTATCATCCTCTGATTTTTCTGCCGATTTGAATGCCTTCTCCAATGCTGCTATCCTGCCGTTTATTTTGATGATCTCCGGGTGATTCTCATACTCCAATTCCAGATCGGATGATTTTGTTTTTTCTTTTATTTTTGATACGATTGATAGTAGTGTTGGTTTTGAAATCTCTTTGTTATATTTTTCTTTTAATATTATATCTATTTTCGCCGGACTTGTTTCTTTTTCTTCCATTATTATTTTTTCTATTAATGTTTTAATGAATGAAATATCTTCTTTTGATCTCCTTCCCATTAACACCTACTCCTTGACATCATACTGTTCTTCATCATGTCATCGAATATTTTAATTAATTCTTTTTTTGTTATTTTATCTCTTGATGCTATGATGATTAATGTGTATTTATCTACAGTTTTGAAAACTTCTGAATCTTCTGATGAATCATCGTATGTTATTTCTTCTACGTGGAAGTTTATTGTTCGCATTCCATGTGAAAATTTTTTAAGGAATGAGTGTAATATCATTGCAACTTCATTTATATCCAAATCAAAATAGATTTGTTTATCAATAATCAAGTGCTACACCCTCTCGCTGCGTTTATTGTTTTTCTCATGCACATTATTCTATCGTTAACTGTGACATACGGGTATCTCCTGTTCTTCATTGGTATGTCCACAATTATTGTGTAATTTATCCCATTTTGTTTTAATGGGTGCTCTATAAAAGATACGAGTGATCGGTGTTCTTCTTTGGCAATGTGTATTTCAATTTTCTTTTTTGTTACCATCGTGTTCTACCCCAGAAGTTCGATCCACCCAATCTGTTTCCTCTTTTCGAGTATTTGGAGTATTTAAATCGTAAATAATAGATGCATCGCACACAATACATAAAAGTGTCCCTTTGATCCATGCCATAGTCCTGCCACACCTGCTGCACCGATTCGTAATCTCGTCTGTCATTCATTTTCCTTCCTCTGTGCATTTTTCCAACGAGCAACGATGAATTATTGTACCATCCGGTAATTTGGTTTCAGAATAATTTGGACACGTTAAGCAGTTTGCCATTTTTACTCCTTATCACTATCTATTATGTCTTTCATGCTATATAAGCCTTTCGTCTATAAAATGTCATCGGGATCATTATCCTCCGATTCTCCCTTTTTCATTTTAACGTACTTCATGTAACAATAAATACAACCATGTAATATTTTTTTACCATCTACCCAACATTTTTGTCTTGGCTCTCGTTTTCCGCACGTTGGGCATTTTCTAATTGACCACCCCAATCCTGGACCGTCTATTGATCGTTGTTTGCATGAAAAGCAACCGCATAGTAGATCATCTCCCTTCTTCCAATATTCGAATGCGCCCTGTACCCATCTACCGCATATTGGACATTTTCGTCTCAATAGTGATGTCATAGTTCACTCTCCGTAAAGAATTCCAAACGGTTGTTGCACCGATATAATCTAATTCCTTCCCAAATCCAAACATGGTAATCATTTATTCTGCATTTTGGACAGTCTAACGGAATCGGAAGATCGCTATTCATTTTAACATCCTTTTTATTTTTCTAATCCATCTTCCTTTTTTTTCCCACACTATCCTTTTCATCATTTTACGCATTATGTCCTGTTGTAAATTCAATTGTTCTGGTCTCTCTCTAATCCATGATCCCAAATCAACAACTCCGAAGTCCTCAATGCATGATGCTTCCGCTAGTGTTAGTTTGGTGCTTGTAAGTGCGAGTTTACGAGGACACTTTATACAATTCTTTCTTCGGCATCTGTCCTCCTCTCCGCATTGTATAAATTCCTTCTCTTTTCTATGCACCAAAGTTAACACACTCCAATTGTACCATCTGGTTTTTTATGAATAATTTTTCTTTCGATACATTGTTTTATGAATTCATCATCGAAATCCTCATTGTTTAAATCGTTTTCCGTCATTCCTTGTTCGTGTGTTTCTATACAATTTAGTAAACTTTGTATTCTATCGGATAATGACTCAACGAAGTCTAATTTTTGTTGCGGTTGTGTTACTTGTGAAATTGGTGTAAGTGACTCACTTTGGTCACTTTCATTCTTTAATGCTATGTTCATAAAAATTGGAATTTTGCTATTATCATCCCCTGGAATTGCTCTTAATCGTGTTGGATAACATCCTGGTAATGCATCTTTTAATTTTTTTGTGAATAGAACATCATTAACCGATGGTAGTTTTTCTTTTTTACACCAATCACTATATATCTTACGTAGAATATCCTTCGGTATATATTTTCCATCTGCATATGTTAGTATATCAATAACAAATCCTTTAACCGGGTCTGACTTTCTTTCATATGCCTCTCTGTTTTCTTCTACTGTTTTGTTGTATGAAAACTTACCATTCGTTTTTAATCGTTTTAATCCTTCCATTGCCCAATTAAATAAACCTGACATCTCCTCTATTGTTGTTAGTTTATCAAGAATATGTGGGTCTGTGTTTATATCGATATCTAAAAATTTATTTGGAAATGTAATATGTATCATTCTATTCCACATTGCGTCACTCTTGTCTTTAATATCTGGTGGATCATTCATTGCATATATTAATTTAGCATAATTTATGAATTCGAATGGATGACCGAACTTATGTTGAGCCATCACCGAGTCACCACCGGATAGTCGTTTTAATATTCCAGCATCCTCTATTGCTTCCATTCCTATATCACCACTAATGTTCGCTAGTTTACTAAAAAGTTGTGCTGAATTAAACGTATTCGTAATTAGATCGTTCACTGTTGCAGATGCTACATTACGTTTACCTATAAATCTTGTCAATAAATTTAATTCTGTTCCCTTACCGTTACGACCCGTTCCAAGCATAAAGAAAATTTTATGATAAATATACTCTGGATACATGCAGTAACCGAACATTTCTTGAATAATTGGTATGTCACAACTGACATGAACTTCTGAAAAGAATTTTAATATATTTGGACATTTTGCGTCTTTATTATAAATAATATCCATTTTATTCGTAAAATAATACTTTTTATCATGTGGTAATAGTTCTCCTGTTTCTGTGTTAAAAATACCATTCTGTAAGTTTATAATAGTTGTATACTTATTTAATTTTTCACGTTCAATTAATAATGAAAAGAACTGTCTTGCTGCTGTTACAATTTCAACAACTCTCTGGTTAGTTGCCTTATCTCCTAAAATCTGTCTCGTTACCGCTTGAATGAATTCTGCACCGTCATCCAAGTATACTCCGTCTCGGTATCTGTAAATTTCCCTGTCCTTTGATTTAATAACAATAAATCCACGATTTATTCCTGTAAAATTCACGGGGTCGAAGTTATCAAAGATGATATCCCCTGCTAACTTATTGGGAATAAATTTACCGTCTTTAAAATAAATATTCTTCTTGTCTCGTATTTTATTTACGATATCATCTACAGATGCGTTATCATCGAATTCTTCTTTATCTGCAACCATTTATCCAACTCGCATACTAACCATTATGTCATTCATCGTTTATAAACCTTTCGCCTATCGCTGATTTCTATATATCCAGTATTCCTTCTTTGATTTTATTGTTTTTATAACACGACCCGGAACACCAACCACAACGGACCAGGGTGGTATATCGTGTATTACCACGGACCCCGCACCGATCACGCTGCACGACCCGATTCTGACCCCACCTAGAACGCATGCGTGTGCCGATATAATAACACCCCATCCTATGGTTGGATATTTTCCGTGTCGTACTCCTAGTGTCACATTCTGTCCAATTATGCAATGACCGCCCATCTTAACCTGCGGTGCGATAACAACACCTATTCCGGCGTGTCCGAATATGGTACTGTGTGGTACTTTGCATCTGATATCATGTCTTAATACAAGGACCATGAATGCAAAGAGTGTTTGAGTTATTGTTTTTATGATGTGTGTTGATCTCTTATCGTTTATTTCGTTAACTATGTTAAATGTATCTGTTATTTTATACGATAGTAATTTATCTACTTTAATGTCTCCTTTCATCGTGGAAGTTCTCCTCTCCTTCAATTACCCTATCTAGTAGTCTTGTTAATTTCGCTGCCTTTGCCATGTTTACAGATTCCTCACCGAATATTAACCGCAACTGTATCATCATAATCTCAACGTCTGCGATCTCCTTCACTATTGAATCTATATCGGACCCGTTCTTGTTTCTCCCTAGTTTTGCCAGTTTAACGATGAGTTCCGCACACTCCTCTATTGCCATCTTTATTTGTGCTTCCTCACCCCAAAGAATGATTGCCCGTTCAAATACGGTCCTCACCATCCCACAAACCTCCGTATGATATGAATCACACTGTTTCGTTTCGGAGACGTTGTAATACAACATGGTGATGGTTGTTCTCCGTTACCGCCCATCCAAGCGAAGTACATCCCCTTGAATCCTCTATCGTTGAAGCAATGGTTTGAACACCACCCGGCGATCACCGAAACTCTCCGTATTTTGTTACCAATATATTGAAAGTAATCAACGTGACCGGACCAGAAATTCGCAGGTTTTCCGCAGCGTACACAATTACCCGTTTCCCTAATTTTTCCCATATCACTCACCATTCCCGGTGAATATTGCGAGACCAATAAAGACCACGCCCACGGTGCAAATCCCGAGACCCAATGGTACATTAAAGATCGTTACAACATCACCCACTATTAATAGATAAATACCCAATATGAAACTCACAACTGCTGATTGGTTATTCATTTTACCGACTCCTGTGATATCCGATGGGTGGGTTAGAGTGTTTCCCACCATACCGGTTCGTGGTCTCCGGGCATAGAACGATTCCCGTATTAGACCAACTGCACCGGACTTCGTTCCATCGGTGATATCTATTATGTCACTCATGGTTTATATACTTTTCGCCTATAGTTCTAGTATATAAACTTTTCGGTTGTGTTCTAGTATATATACTTTTCGGTACTGATAAATTGACGATGTGTGGTACGGCAAAGTGCTATGTGGCGATTGGTCTCGGAGGTCAACAGGAGGGCTGGACAGGGGTGGACTGTCTGGACATAGATTTTCCCTATTTAATACTCCACAAACATACCATTTAACCTTTCACCTTTATTAATAATGCTATTACCCCAAAATTAACTTTGTTAATCATTCTAATGAGTTAAATTAAGGAAACCTATGTCCAGGCGGTCCAACTAGGTCCACCAGTGTGGTTTCTGGACCGGGTCAATTTCATGGTGTTATACTGTGCGATCATCAAAAACTGCCCATTTTCGTTTCGTATTATACAATATTATGCACTATTCTGAACGATTCGGAGACCGAAAGGTTTAAATACTAGAACTTCATAATACGTAGCAAAGGTTTATATACTAGAACATATTGTTACATATTGCAGATGGTAAAATTAATTTGATCTTCCGGGATTCCCGGTAAATATAGGCGAAAAGTATATATACCAGGAGTGAATAACCGAAATTACCGAAATTCAATTTTACCGCAGAAATTAATTTTCGACCCAATCCGCAGCCATAGCACTATTCCAAAAAGATATATAAATAGTTCGCAGAATTTGACCCACGGATGCAAACCACTACCCAATCACTCATTTTTATTTTGCGGGTTTTATAATATGGGGTATATGTTAATCATTATATATTAATCATTTCATATTATGTATTATATATTAATCATTATATCGATCCGATTAATATATAAATGTAAATATAACAACAAATAAATCCCTCGCATAGTATTCTGATCGAGTTATATTATGAGTTATATAATTAGAGATATATATTACTACTCATATTTGGGTAGATGTATAATAAATGATGGATAAAAATTTGCATCACTCTCGGAGACCATGCACCACATACTTAAAAATGAGTACATACTTATTAGTACGTACTTAAGATATTGATTTTAAGCCATGTACGCACACTTAAATATTTTTAGTGGTGTACCTATGGATTAACATTAATAACGCTACAGTGCATAGTTCTTGTACCATCAGGCATGTACTATAGCATACTACCTCCTGTAGTGCACACTTAACCTTTAATTCTTCTTGTGTGTACGTGTCATAAGTATAATAGCATAACCCAAACGCATTAAGTTTATAGCACTCATCCGTAAACATCGCTATCCTTAATGGCGTCATGTGTGGGTCGATATCATCCTGTAACCAGTGTAACCCTTCATGTAAGGGAATGAGTGCCACATAGAAGGATAGCATAAGAACGGAGAACATGATAATATTAAACAGGAATCTTAAGTATGACATGGTTTTAAACTCCCTTAAAAAGATAATTCTTACGTGCGTTACATGGTTCGTTATAATTATTTGTTTGCATTCGGTCCTTTAACTTTAGAGATTTTATTTTTATTTCCTTCTTGTTTAAAGTGTATAATTCCAGTGCGTTTAATTCCGTTGACGTTACCATAATTAAAACACTCCGTAATTTAAAAGAATAATAGAGATTTTTTTAAGGTTCTCTATGTTACAT
>Ga0315284_10007355_pt1 | contig 15723 bp, 29 predicted proteins | sample YL17G09_16_MG_FD_203696 | JGI IMG/M metagenome (GOLD analysis project Ga0315284, IMG submission 203696) | Sediment microbial communities from Yellowstone Lake, YNP, Wyoming, USA - YL17G09_16 | ecosystem: Environmental > Aquatic > Freshwater > Lake > Sediment | place: USA: Wyoming | collected... | reverse complement strand
ACCCACAAGGTCAGCACCCTCAAGGTTAGCACCCTCAAGGTTAGCACCCACAAGGTTAGCAAAGGGTTTGATTTCGTATCCGTTGATGTTCATCAGGTTTCTGTGTGTATGAGTTAAGTATAGCGCGTTTTCGCCCCGAGCGAAAGGGGGTAAACCGCCCTCGGAGGTACGGGAAACCGCCCACTCACGCATCAGACAGCTCGGGTATAACCTCCCAGTGCCCGTCAACTTTGCTACCGAAGCGATTGGATCCAGTTCGTGTGCTCATCCAGAAGGCGTAGAGACGGCTCTCAGACACAAGGAAGAGTTCGTCCCCGGTATCTTGCTCCACGAAGCAAACTGGATTGCTATCCATTTGGTTGGCAAAGCGGTTCTTTGCCTTTGAACTCAGGGGTTTTACTCGCACGGTTCTCATTCTGGCGCCTCCGCAGTTACAATCTCCCAGCCTTTGTTAATGTATAGAAACCCGTCGTCCTCATTCAGCCAAAAGTCGCCTTTCTTCGGGAACCACTCGCTGACTTCTTCACATATTCGGTCCGTGAGGTAATCGGTCATGACCGGATCATCAACCGCTTTCTCCAGGGCGAAGTAAACTTGATTCCAAAGTGTATCGCGGTCAAACACCCCACTCCCTCCCTTCCCAGTCCATAAGGAATAGGTTTTCTCGTTCTGTGCTAGTGAAGTAGGACAAGGCGTACTCACGGCATTCAACTTCTGTACCCTCGTAAATAGCATCCCAGTACCCGTGGTCGGTGCGGTTGAGCGACCATTGATCGTATACTTCAGTCATTGTGCCAACTCTTTCAGATTAAGGCGTTTGCCGTCGGCAGCATAGTGAAAGAAACCACTGTTGGTTCCTTGCCACATGCGAGTTGGGTTGGCCGCATGTTTGTCAGCGAGGTTATTCGTCAACGCACGCATTTTCTTGAGCGCACGGGCACACTCGTCATAGTTGACATTCAAGTCGGTGTCGACACGCCACAGCAACCGGTAGGATTCGCCACCGTTGGCAGAGTCGTTGCTGAAAGTGTAATAGCCAAGGAAAGGCTGGAGGCCGAGGTATTGAAAGTGCTTGCGCATGTCGTCAGCAGAAATATGACAAACGTCAAAGTCAAGACCGACAAGTTGCTGGGTGCGCCAGCAGAGTTTTTCAAATTGAAGTTCTTGAAGATCGCGACCGTTAAGTAGTGCGCCGTAAAAAGGGCAACCTTGCTCAGTAACAGCACGCACAAAGTCAACTTCGCTGAGGCTAACCCAGTTACGCTGAATCATGCGCTCACGCAGTTTTCCGTACTCCTGCAGAGTTTCGGGCTTGGATTTACGGGGATCGCCGAGGTGGCAGAGGACTTTGTTTGTCATTTGGTCAGAAAAGTAGTTTGACTTCGGTGACGTTTGGTGTCTGTTTCAGCAGCCGGTTGAGCAATCTTTTTCGGTTGGAATTTTTACTAAAATCAGCATTGTAATTTACATGAATAGGGACTTCTTCAGAAGCTCTGTCTTCGTAGGAGAGTCGAACATAAACGATTTGAGTCATGATATAATCATAGCGCGTTTCGGCCGTTTTCGAAAGGGGGCAAACCGCCCTCTCAGGTACGGTTAACCGCCCGACGTAGTGTCACCTGTCTCCCCCGAGGTAAAGAAGCCGGAACCGTAACTTACTTCTTCTGTCAAGGTTTTTCTGAGTACCGGATCTTTCCCTGCCTTTCTTTACCCATGCAATGTCCCCGTCACTGTTGTCGGTCATACATGAGTCACGTTCTCCATCGGCTAGGAATCCCCCCACAGTCGGGAACCCTGCATTATACCTTGGAGACTCAAACATGTGGTACACAGTTACTTTATCGGTCTTACCGTCAAGGTAATCTTGCGCCATCGTGTCGGCACCTTTGGCGTCACCGACCACAAAAGAGTGACCGTAAGAAAGTGCTTCGTCAATTAAGGGTTTATAGTAAGCGTCAAACTCACCTTGTGTGAGCGATAAATGCCCGCTGATGAAGTAAATCATTTGACTATGTTGAGTTGTTTCTTCAGAGCGCGAAGCGCCTGTTTGCGGGCACGTACTTGGCCCTTGCACAGACCCTTGGTCTGCTTAGGCTTTCCTGAGTTGTGTAGCCAGTTCGGTACTCGTTTCATGCTTCAAGCATAGCTCAAAAGGCGGTCCCCGTAAAGCCGGGAAACCGCCCAAAGAAGGTAGGGGAAACCCTACCCGTCGAAAACAGCTTGCAGCGGGCCTCAACCGGTGGCTAGGCCCACCGTCCCTCACACAGCGGCAGGCTCGGCTGCGGGCTCCTCGGTGAGCCCAGGGGCAACCAGGCCGAAGGCTTCCAGAATGTCTGGGTAGCCGGCTTGAACAATAGCACGGAGAAGTCCGTCGTCGTCCATTTGACTTACAGCAGCCTGGACAGCTTCACTGTAAACGCGAATCATTTCGCGCAGGGGAGCATTTTCACAAACGCGGGAAACCAGAGTGTTTACCACGTCTTCACGATTGGTCATTTCAGTCATAGCAATACATGTAATATTTTGCAAACGGTGTTGAGTGTTTGCTGATTTGATGATAGCAAGTTACAGGTTTCGTAAACCGTGTAACTAACGGAGAGAACAGGAATCGAACCTGCGAAGGGTTTCATCCCCCAGCCGTTTTCAAGACGGTGTCCTCGACCAACCGGACTCTCTCCAAGGTGTCCCCTGCCGGACTTGAACCGGCACGACGAATGTCAGCGCATTTTAAGTGCGCAGCGCCTACCAATTACGCCAAGGGGACAAGGTGCTCAGTGCGAGGATCGGACTCGCCTGTATCCGATTATGAGTCGGGTGCTTTCACCAGATAGCTAACCGAGCAACACCCCGTGCTGGATTCGAACCAGCGACCGACCGCTTAGAAGGCGGTTGCTCTACTCCGCTGAGCTAACGGGGCAAGAACAAAACCAGTTTAGCTTGAACTCACCAATCGGTAAATTGGGCCGATGCGACTCCGAAACATTAGCTCGATCGTTGCAAGTTCAGCGGATCCTTCAGCTTTTTTGCGTGAAGGGGAGTCTTTCCAGAAGATTATGGTTTCAACCATTCCGCCAGGATTGACCGAGTGTGTCTTTCGCAAGAACCCAGTCTGCCGCTGAAGCCAGGGGAGCCACACTTGGTTGTCGGCGATAATGAAATCTTCAACAAGGTGTGGTGTAACCTGAAAGAGCAAACGTTCAATTTCCACGTTTCCACTCCTCCCACTTGTCGATTGGGCATCGCATATTTGCCGACGCAGTCTTCAGGGGCATGAAACAGCCACACATCTCGCAAGTTTGACTTTCGTTACGGTAGTGATCGCACTCTTTACAAATCGCCATCCGATCTTGCGCCACGGAGCGAGGAGCGATTGTGGGGTCTTCAAGAAGCCGTTTGGCTGTGTCTTTGATCGAGGCGGCAAACCCTCGGCGGCAGCAATCTGGTGAATCACTCATCTTTGTCCTCTCTTTCCTGCCAACCCATCGGCCAAACATCAACTTCGCCCATGTCCAGCATGGAAAGCATTTCTTCCATCGTCAGGTTTTCGTAGTTCTTTCCGTCTGGGGTTAGCACTCTGTACACAGGTAGTCTTGACATCAGTCCCAGTGAGCGTTGAGTGTCCTTAGGAGACGAAGTATTGTACCCGAATCAACCGATCTGTAAACTGATTGGAGTTTCCCGTGTTTCTGATAGTATTCTAACTCACCAATCGCAGCGCGAGTTACAGAACAATCGGCGACCCATTCCCGAAGCCAGAAAGTGTTAAATTTCGGAATGTAATGCCATACCGGGTCTTTACGCACCCACGCTCTTCCGAAACCGGAGTACCTAAACTGTCCGAATCCGCACTCTGTGTCGATCCACTTCTCATACTTTTCGGGATTATCGACGGTAAGTACATAGTCGTACTCTTCACTCTCCCCCTTGGCTCTCTGCCAGACGTCTGACCCGGGATCCACCTTAAAAGTACAGTTGACGATAATGTAAGGAACGTCGGATTTCGAGCCAAGACGTTCATCCCACCGAAGGGATGTGATCTCTAGTTCAAGTTTATCAGTCATTGCTTTAGTTGCTCCAATGCCGGATCACGCCGGCCACGATGAAGGTGTTGGTAAGCAGGTAGCTGCCGAGGATGGCCAAACGGACCAGCGCCACCCGATCAGCGATGCGTGGGTCAGGATGAGCCTTCTCGCCTAGGGCAAGGGCAAGGACGCGCCAGCGGGTCACAAGTCCAGCTCTGCGGCGATGGCTAAGATCTCGGAGCGGATCCGAGAGTTGGCGTCGGTAAACCCGTCTTGCCACTCAGAATCATTCGGGAGGCGGGCCAAACACTCTTCCGGCACCACTTGATCCGCAACAGCACGAAGGGCGGTGGCAATAACGATCCCGTCACTGATGTATGGCGACCCTGTGGCATCCAGCACCGCCTGAGCTGCGTGGGAAAGCGGTTGGTCAGTCATTTGGCAGGGCCTCCAGGGCGCGGCGGATGGTGTCGCAGTCATTGGTAGAAACCAGTGACGGAACTGATCTAGTTGACTGGCGTTTCAGGGCTTCAAGCGCCTGCTCCTTCAGGGTCGGCGGTTTGGGGCGGCGGGAATACCGAAGATCCGAAGCCAATGAAGGCATATCGGCCGCACAAGGATCTGCTAACCAATTCACACACGCCTCCAGCTCTTGGTCGGCGCCCCATTGGGCTGCCTGTATGGCAACGTAGATAGGATGATCCCCTTTGAACTTTTCGATCCACTCATCGATCAGCCCCGGTGGTGGTGTAACTGGATGTTGTTCAGTCATTGACAACACCTAGCAACGCCTTGAAGAAAGCTAGCCGATCCGGCGTGTAAGCCCCGTCAACACCATAGCTAGAACAGAGTTCCAGAAGTTTTTTGTCCGTGCTCGAAACGTAGGCATTAGTGAAGATCCCGTACTGAACGTGCTCAAGGAACTGCTGACGGAGGAGGTCGTTGAGGATAGCGAGGTCGGCTTCGTCAATGATAACCGAGCGGTCAGCGGAAGCGTGGCCTTGAAAGGTGATTTGCATGGGGTGCCCTGCGCCAGTCATCCGATTGCCTCAGTAACGATCTTGGCACCCTTGAACTTGGAGCGAGCGCCTTTGTTCTTGGTGTCCACGTCAGTCACAATCGCAACTTGAGGCGTGGAAGAACCCGTGTACAGCAGGATATCGCCTTTCGCCAGAATGTCGGGAGTGCCGACGTAGTGGGTTTCGTGGCCATTGATAGAGGCGCTGAAGGTGTAAGGCACAACTTCTTCCAGTTGGTCCTTGTCCAGAACGTGGATGGCACCGGTGGTCTTTTCCTCAATCAGGTACTTGTTCTGACTGTTGGTGCCGATGTGAATACCGTATGCGGTCTTTCCGTCGACGGAAAAGGAGTACAGGGCTTTGGTGTCAGTCATTTCAGATTCTTGTTCGTAGGGTTTCAGATTGGTGCCGTATTCGCGGAAGGTTCGGCCAGAGCCCAGGTAGACGCACTTGTAGTAAGGGGTGCTAACATAGTGTTGTCTAAAAACTACTTCCGCAGGTTTCTTGCCGTAGAGCTTGGTGACGAGGTCACCGATTTGAAAGTTCATCTTCTTGTTATAGAGGAACAAAGGGGAAGATTTGTCCCCCCAGTAGGGTCACACAGCAGCCAGTTCGGTCAGAACGCGCATCGCCCGCTGGTTAACGCGGGAACCTTGACCAAAGTTGGCGTAGTTGAAACGACCAGCCTCAGTCTGCCGGGAGTAGTTGGAAGCGTACTCCGTGACAGCGTTGAACGCATCGTAGAAGGTGCGACCGTCGTTACCGCGACCCGTGTAGAACAAACCGTTCAGCTGGGTTACGAAAGAGTCACGCATGGTGTCCACATCTTTCTGATAGATGGCTTCCAGAGCGTTGCGGAATTGAACCGAGGAGCAAGGCGTGGTAGCCAGCTTGTCGACGTACTCGGCGTATTTCTTCATCGCGCCGTTGACGTAATCAACCACAGCGGTGGATTCAAGTACACGCTCGTTCACACCGGCTTGGTGACGGTACTTCTCGCTCAGGTCAGAGTAGGCCATTGCGAAGGTGTTCCCGCAGATTACGCGAGTGGCCGAAGGACCGATTGCGACACTAGCGTTACCAACGTGACCGTTCAGAAGAGTGACGTAAGCGTTGTAGTTCTCGCCAATCACTTGGAACTCCTGGTTAACCTTGGCTTGGGCAAACACCCGAGCGCCGTTATTCAGGTAGCCCATGTTTTCAACGGTGAGCAGACCTTCGTCAACCATAGGGTTGATCAGTTTCAGCAGATCGTTGTTCTGAACCGTCTCGTAGTTAGGGGAAACGGAACCGAGGCACTTACCGTTGTCATCGCGAACTACGGCAACTTTCTCGTCCCACTTGATGGGCTGGCCATCGTTACCGGTGAAGAACAGGGGACGGTGGGAGACGGTCCAGTCGAGGTTGTTGGTGACAGCAAAAGCAGGCATTTTGTTTTCGGAAGTAGTTTTGAACTGTAAATATTATAGCCGATTTTGGCTAGGAAGTAAAGCGGGCAAACCGCCCTGCAAGGTACGGGAAACCGCCCTTAACGCACGCAGTAGTCGCGTGACCGAGTCCAACCGATGGGACAGGTTTCACCCCCGTTGTAAAACACTTGGGTGTTTCCTTTGGGGACGCAAGCTCCGTTAGACGTAACCGTTCGGATTGGGCAACCGCCGTAGTTTCGCACGGGAACGCTCTGAGCCAGGGCAACTTGGCCGACAATCACAGAACCGAGGCAAAAGAGGAACGCTTTCATTAAACGTACTTGAGGTCTTTAATAAACAGAAAGGTGTAAGCGGAATCACAGGCTTTCGCTAGTTCAAGAGCCTCTTGATGAAGTAATTCTGCCTCAGCAAGATTGCCCTGGTTAAAGAGAGACTCAACTTGGTCAGCCATGTCTTCTAGACGACTCGTCACAAGAGCTTGGAAGTCAATTTCGTGCATGTTTTCGAATTCTTCGATGAAATAGGAGTGTTCGGTGTGATTCAAAGGTACTTGAGCTCTAGGTTTTGTATGATCGGCTCAATCTCGCGAGCGGTGTAAGCAGTGGCGCTGTAAACACCGTCAACGTAGATATCGTAGCGAGGGCCGAGGTGGGTACGGCGGACTTTGGTGGTGATTTTCATGTTATAATTATAGCGGGTTTTGCCGGTTTTCGAAAGGGGGCAAACCGCCCTCAAAGGTACGGGAAACCGCCCTCAGGCGTCTCCGAACTCTTTTTTCATACGCTCATATACTAGGCGACGATGGTCCTGGTAGGACTTTTGTCTCCGCATTCGTTCGTTATACTCTTGTTCGGTTTCCTCCCTGGTTTTCGTAACCGTGAAGATTGCGCTTTGGCTATCATAGTAACCTCTTTCAACTTCAAGCTCGACTCCCGTGAAACCTTCTTTCATCGCGTTAGTTAGTCTTTCAATGGCCACATCAAGCGACACGTAATCCAGGTTGATTTGACGAGTATCGGTGACAGTTCGGCGTTTTTGTTCAGTCATTGTTTTGTAATTTTCAGATTTCGTTTAATACTTGTGTTTGAGCTTCAAGCCACACGCCCGCGAGCTTGTCCCTCACCACATCGCGAAAAGCGATGATGGCTTCTTGCTGGTCTTTGCTGTGCAAGGACTCAGCCAACATGGTTGCGTAGCGGTGCACCGCGCCCTCGAAGTCTCTCGCTCCGGCGTCGTACCCCTTTACGTAAAACTCTTTCAGGTCGGATTTCATACAATAGGTAGCGTCAGTCATTGTTTTCCCAATCAGTAACTTTGGTGTAGGTTTCGAGGAGTACAAGGTCTTGCCCCCAAGGGCAACGGTCACCACTCTCAAGGGCTGCAATCGCTTCTTCGCGAGTCGGATAACCGAATGGGTTGAAGACGTAATCACCCCAACTGGTTTTGGGGTCCGACAGATGCCCTTCTCCAGAGAGAAGCTTCCAGCAATAGCCAGCTTGAATCTTTGTTTTCATTTTGCAGGGGTCATAAACAACAAGTGGAATTGTAATCAAGAGCGAATTTCAACGAGTTCCTTCCGTTGGCAGTCCCAAAGGACCAGGGCAGGTCGCTCCTCACAGAACCACGACCGCTTGACCCCACCGCAGCCGGCATCCAGAACCAGGGAAGTTTCGTTTGAATGAACCACATGATAGTGGCCGGCGACGCGCACCCAGGACCGTTCGCTGGGCTTTTCCCACCAGAATACACGACCTTTTCCTTCTTTACTGTTCGGTCCGTACATCATCAGGCTCTTCGCCTTCTTCGAGACGTCAAATACCATGTGAGACTGTTGATAGTCGGGCACTTCGAGCCATGAAGGGAAGTAAGCGTGTGCGCATCTGTACTCCTGGTTTGAACTATCGCGAAAACAGAAGCCGTAGGGCATCGCCTCCAGCCACTGGCCCACCTCCGACGACGGAATCTCAGCCGCCGCAAAATCTTCAAGGGTGCGGCCTAACTCAGGCGAAACGTACACGTTATTCCCGCGAATGTAACGCTCGAGCTTATCTTGGTGGTTGGAACGCAGGACAATCGCACCCTGCTCTTTCTGAGCGTGCTTCAGCAACTGGTAGACACCGACGGAATCGCTGAAGTCGCAGCGCGAATCAAACACATCGCCCAGAATCACAGGGATCAGAGCTTTGTTCTGGCAGTAGGCCAAAGCCTCCCACAGAGGGCGATACTGCGAGTGAATATCGCCGATCAGGCAGTAGTTACGGTTCATTATTCAGCCACCACCGTGAACGTAATCCTTAACACCTTCGTCCACGCCTACAACTTGGTAGACCGAGTAGGAGTTATTTTTGATGGCCTCGTCGTACTCTTTCATAGACGAGCAGAACTCCTCCTTGAAAAGCTCACGACAACGCTCCAGCGAGGAAGCAGCGATCACGACCATGCCCGACGAGTAGTCGTACAGGACGTCTTGGATGATGTACAGGTTCATTTTCTTCATTTCCATACCTTTAGTATAGCTCACTTTGCCGGTTTTCGAAAGGGGGCAGACCGCCCTAAAAGGTACGGTTAACCGCCCTCGGACCTGAGGAAATTCCGTACGACCCAGCCAACTTGGTCAAAGTTAGTCCCGAGACCTATGTCGTAGTTGGACGGGTCTTTGTGGTGATTATTGTGATACCCGATACCTGTAAAAAAGTGCATGATGTGGCTGTTGGTTGCTACGACATTCGCAAATTCTTTCTTTCCGGTCAAATTTGTGTGCAAAAACACGTTTACAGACGTGTTTGCCAAATACCACATTGCCGAACCACTTACGATAAAGTAAAACAGGTAAGGGTTCAGCAGAAAACTAACCACCCACACCGCAACCCACAACAGCCAGTAATTTTGATTCTCCCACAGCAAATAATCCCGGTCTGGGCCTCGCAGCAAATCTGTAACCAAAGTCTTTTTATACGTGTTCGTGTACAAACCGGTGAGAATTCTCCACCAGGGGACAAAGAACGGGGAATGAGGATCTTTAGGACCGTCTTCGTACATATGGTGTGTTCGATGAACCGTGGTCCAACTAAGGATGGCTCCCTGTCCCGACAAGAGTGCAAATATTCTTAAGATCCTTCTACGCACTGGGCCAGTTTCGTAAGCGCGATGTGAGTAATAACGGTGAAGAGACGATTCTGACATCACACAAAAAACATGCAACCCGACAAATGCAAATGGAACGAGGACCCACTGGTGAAGCCAAACCGTGGAGATACCAAATAGAAGCAGGTTCCCCCAAACGGCCCATAGAGTTTGCTGGTAAGGACTGAGCAGCAGTTGAGGAGTTTTAGTCGTCATCGTTCACAGAATTAGGAGGGATCCGTCAAAGTTGATATACATTATCGGCCTGCCGTTAGGCCCGGCGCACAGGTAGTGCATTCCCCCCAGCCTGGCTACTGCTTTGGGTGTAATCTTTGTGTTCTCGAGAACTGCCATCAAACCTTTTGGTTTAGGGTCGGCGGGTAAATCTTTCAAATAGTCAATAGTAGCCCGCAGAAGGTTTTGTTGAGACGGGATTTGACGGTGTCTTTCTGCCTTTGCGGTTGACGTGGAAAATGCGTAGTATAAGCCGTGGCCGCCAAACTGAGTAAGTTTTACGGTGCTAACTGACATGACAATATTACCCTTTGTTCTTACAGCAACAACACCGCTAAGACGGTTAGTTGCTTCAGGTTCAAACACAGTGCCATCTGTGTACCATAGTTGCCGAATGCTGTTTTTCAGACTTTCACTTAAATTGTTATGAACTATTGTGATCCCGTCGGCAGCAAGAGGAATCCTTTGCGTGCCTAATGATAGTTTACTCATTTCAACAAATCGTCAAGTTGCTTTGAAGTCGTTCGCCCAACGTACTCTAAGAAGTTCGCGTACTTGCCTGAGCGAATACCAAACATCGCGCCGGAAACTTTCGGGTGATTTTCCAGCACAATACCCGCGAACTCTTTCTGGGAGTACCCTTCGTACTGGCGAACGAAGCCTTCAACCGTAAAAGAAAAGAAGCTGATCTTCTCGCGCAGAGCGTTAAACTTCTCGGAGTAGTCGGGGAAGTGCAGCAGAAACTCGTCCAGGTCGTCGTTCAAGTACAGCTCGGAGAAGTTCGGCTCACCGTTACCGCGAACGCGATGCAGCTGAACGTAAACGTCAGACTTGACTTTGATGCGGCGCCCGTAAGCGTCGCAGACGATGAAACCTTCGTGGTCAGCGCCGCGAGCGTTGACAGCTTGCAGCAACTGGATTGCGCCGTAGTCGAAAGACTCAGCCACCCAAAACACACGAGAGAAATCACCCAAAGGCAACTCAACGAAATCGTTCGCACGATCGCGCACTGCCAGCAGGCGTAACATCGGCTCGTCGTACTTCACAACGATACGGTTCTCAGGAGCGCACAGCTCAAACACGTAGCAGTAGTCAGGGTTCAGATCGAAAGCATTGTAGCGCATATACCGGAAAGTATCCCAGAACAGCCCTTCAAACGACTTACCGGAATCGCCGACGTTGCCAGCACCGCCGACAGAACCGGAGGTGGAAACAACCCACTGCACACCGTTCCAGAACAGCTTAATCAGCGAGCCGTCATATTTCTCGTAAACGCTTGCGGACGCCCAGTCGATTTCGTCAGCCTCAGCTTCGCCCAGGTTGAAGAAACGATCGAACGCGTAAGCAACCAACGAGAAACCGTCCTCATCTTTCTGAACTACGGCACCACGGCAAGCACGTACGATCGGGTTAGCTTTGTCAACGCCGATTACACCGTACTTCAAGTTGTACAGACCAGGAAACCGCTCGTCGGTAGAGACGCGGATGTCAAGGTCCGCCAGGGGCTCAAGGCCATTGGCATTTAGCCAGTCGATCAGGTTGTTTCTCAAGTTATCCATGCTATAAGCATAGCTCATTTTCCCCTAAAGCGAAAGGGGGTAAACCGTCCTCCGAGGTACGGTTAACCGTCCTACCTGTGGGTGCGGGCGGATTTTTTTATTGAGACCCCTAAAGTTAGGGGTTAAAGAGTGACAGTTTGGGCAGAGAACCTCCAGGTTTTTTCGTTTGTTGTTGCGAGAATTACCGTCTATGTGGTTCACTTCTAACGGTATTCGCCCTGTTACAGGGTGAATGGAGTTCCATCCACACTTTGAGCACTTATGACCACATTCTGTGAGTAAGTACTCTCTTATAGGACTTTTACATCCACCCAAGCAACCATTGTTGCCACCGTCCACCCGACCTTGCAACCATCCCTCTATATCGAACGAGTAGCATTTTATGCTACAGTACCTTGGATTTCGTGTAAGGGTTCCGCATTTGGCACAGGGTCTAGGGTCACCCCCGTGCCGTCTTACTCCTTTATTATTGTTTGATGCTGCACAACTACTGTTGCAGAATTTGTTAACCCGTTTCCCATAAGGTAGTGATTTTTGACAGAAAAAACACTTTTTTGGGTCTAACTCGTAGAGGTTTTTTAACTCTAGGTGTAGTTTAGAAATACTCATAATGCCCGATACAGGTAATGCTCCCGTCGATGTCTGAGTGTAAATCAGGTCCCTTCTCTTGCTGGGTCATCGGGCTGGGCTGAAACTATTATAGGTTTCCCCCATAAGAGTAAATCCACCGTACAGGAATCGAACCTGTTATCCAACTGCATTGTCTGCGTGTCCTTACCAATAGACTACCGGTGGAAAAAGCCGCTTACGGCGGCAAGTCGTCACACGGAAGGGGATTTAAGGGCGAAGGTATAAACCTCCCTTTCGTTTAATGCCCGCCGTCGGTGAAAGCGGGCACCCCTAACAGTTAGGTCAGAACGTGAACTTGGTCTGAACCACACCACCCCACTTGTTAGAATCCTGATAACGTTGATTGTTATCAACATAGAACAGAGCGGGGGTGATGCTGATGTTGTCAGTTACTTGGAACTTGTAAAAAATCTCAAGCATCGTGGAATTTCCTACGCCAGCGGTTTCCGCAGTAGGTGCTTGACCCACGGCAACACCGGCAGAGTTACCATCAACAAATACATCGCTCCACTGAAGACCAACCATCCACGAATCGGAGTCCGTAGCATCAGTAGCACCCGTGGTGCCACTTACAAAGTTGTAACCGTAGGCAGCCGAGACAGAGGGAATGAATCCGCTCTCAGAAGGTTGCCAGTAGGCATTCAGGGCAATGGCATTGGACTCTTGCCCATCAACTAAGGCACCATTGGCACCCAGAAGACCGTTGTAGGAGCGAGGACGAGTGCCTTCAGAACCGTAACGATAACCAACTCCAACACCCCAGTTAGGTGCCTTGTAACCAACTTGAGCAAGGAAGTTTAGAGCGCCGTCGGAATCGAACACGCCAGTCTGTGAATCATCACCTTCTTGAGCAACGTAGTTCAGACCGGCAACGAATCCACCTTTGCCGACATACTGAGCACCAACACCGGCACCAGTTGCCTTGTTGTATACAGCAGGGGCACCGGCAGTAGTGAAGAAGTCCAGGATTTCCGACCTATAGGCGGTAGGAATCCAGGCCATCTCAGTGTTACGTACCTTAGCACCAGCAGTCAGGGTGATAGTATCACTTACAGGGAACTGGTAGTAAAGACGGTCAAGAACGACCTGGTCAGCAGTAGATTCTGCCTTATCCAGTTTGAACAAAGAAGAGCTGGTCCCGAAAGGATCAGTGCCGAAATTACCGGCACGAAGACGGGTGCGAAGCAAGTCCTTACCCGAGAATGAAGTGTCAAAGTTCAGACGGACGTCATAGTTGAATGCGGTGTTGCCAACGTTTCCACCAGCATTCGTTTCCAGGCCGGGTACTCCGCCAAGAACGAAGGTTGCTTCGCCTTTGAGTTTGGTTGTAGTTGAGAATTGAGTTGCCTCAAGTTGTCCAACTTTTTTGTCAAGACCATCTACGCGAGAGGTCAATACTGACAGTTCTGCGCCAAACTCTGCAAGAAGTTTCTTAAGTTCGTCAGTGGTTTCCGTAACGCGATCAAGGCAAGAATTCAGAAGCGCCGCAGCTTCAAAACGGGTCATTGCCTGACCACCAACGAAGGTGCCATTCGGATAACCGGCGACGCAACCGTAACGCTCTACAAGAGCAGAAAGAGCTCCGTATGCCCAATCAGTCGGCCTTACATCGGAGAATTGAGTAACCGAGGTCACTTGTCCCTGGGACGTGTATTTGTCGATGGACATTACGCTGGTTTCACCAGCCATAGCTGCGGTGGGAGCTGCAAGAGAGGCAGCTGCGACACCGGTAGCAATAATAGATTTAATCATTCTCTATTGATGTTTCTGTACAGTGCCCGATAGAGTTCGGGCGAGAGCGAATAACAGGATTCGAACCTGCGACACCCAACTTGGAAGGATGGTGTTCTACCACTGAACTATATTCGCAAGGAGCCCTGTATCCGACTTGAACGGATGACCTGCTGTTTACAAAACAGCTGCTCTATCCAGCTGAGCTAACAGGGCGAAAAGGGCGGCGAAACGCCCGTGCAACCAATATAGGTTGGTGCAAAATTCGTAAACTTACACTCGCGAGTAACACACGCTGATGTGGCCACGGCTTGCAGGAGCAAGCGCGGTGAAGGCGGCGTAGGAGAGATCGAGTTCACGACCACCCACAAACGGCCCTCTGTCATTTACGCGAACAATCACAGAACGTCCGCCGTATGATACTCTGAGGCGAGTCCCGAAAGGAAGTGAACGATGTGCCGTTGTCATGGCGTAGGTGTTGAATCGTTCACCGCTAGCTGTAGTCAGTCCGTGATAACCATCGCCGACCCCGTAGTAGCTTGCGCCGCTACAAGAAGCAGCGAGAGAGGGCGAAGGAGCCAGAAGTGTCATTCCGGCGATAGCAGACAGACCCAGTAGGGACTTGAGTTTAGAAACCAGCATTAGTAAGAATAGAAAGCAACATCCGAATAGCGAAAGGGGAGGTTCCCCGTCTCAGGGGCAGACGCCTCGGCACAATTAAATTTAAGGTCGCAATATTAGGACCCGAGTCATCCCGCGAGTAGCATCGCGGCGCACCTCATAAGTACGTCGTGTGTGAAAGATGACGATGCAGCTTAGCTGCGAAAAGGGGGAGGTAAACTCCCCCAGACGCTCAGAGTCTAGGCAGCAACAGCTGTCAGAGTCCTGCGGAATGATACGATGTTGTTGGCGTTTATACCAAGAACCCTCTGCCCGGTCGATAACCAGTTTACCCCCTTGTTGACAGGTGGGATTTGAACCCACGGCATGCTTTTATCCCGCAGCGTTTTGGCCCTTAACCATGAGCGGGTGGCTGATCTACCAACTGAACTACTGTCAAAGTGGAGGTAAGGCGATTCGAACGCCTGTGTCGGACAGATTGTTGCCCCGAAGGGCAATGGAGAATAGCGGACTCGAACCGCTGACATCCTGCTTGCAAAGCAGGCGCTCTACCAACTGAGCTAATTCCCCTGGCGGAAGATATTGGATTCGAACCAATGGAGAGGTAAACCCCCTCGGCAATTTAGCAAACTGCTGCTTTCAACCACTCAGCCAATCTTCCTGGCACTCCCCGTAGGATTTGAACCTACGACCTTCTGATCCGTAGTCAGACGCTCTAATCCGCTGAGCTAGGGGAGTATTTTGCCCGAAGGCAATAGTCCATACGGGATTCGAACCCGTGCTGCCACCTTGAAAGGGTGGTGACCTAACCGCTAGTCGAATGGACCATAAGGTCGGGAAGGGTGGAATTGAACCACCGACACAGCGATTTTCAGTCGCTTGCTCTACCAACTGAGCTACCTCCCGTTATGCCCGAAGGCAATTCCGAGACTAGGATTCGAACCTAGGATGGCGGGACCAAAACCCGCTGCCGTACCACTTGGCTATCTCGGAGAAGTTTGCCCGAAGGCAATGGGAACAGATAGATTTGAACTATCGACCTCCGCGTTATCAGCACGTTGCTCTACCGCTGAGCTATGCTCCCAAGAAGGGCGAGGATGTCCACCTACGCGCACCTGATCGTAACAACGGTGGTGCATATACGATGTGGCTGAGGGGATCCTTCATTTAATGCAACGTTCCTTGTTGCACCCTCTTTGGCCTCTTTCTAGGCTATCTGCCTAACGAGTACCAATCGGGATACTTGGATTTGAACCAAGATTATTTCTGCTCCCAAAGCAGATGCCATGACCAAGTTAGGCGATATCCCGAGTGACCCCCAGGTTTGAGCATTAGTAGCGCGAGGCATGCTAAG
>Ga0315284_10007353_pt1 | contig 15726 bp, 3 predicted proteins | sample YL17G09_16_MG_FD_203696 | JGI IMG/M metagenome (GOLD analysis project Ga0315284, IMG submission 203696) | Sediment microbial communities from Yellowstone Lake, YNP, Wyoming, USA - YL17G09_16 | ecosystem: Environmental > Aquatic > Freshwater > Lake > Sediment | place: USA: Wyoming | collected... | reverse complement strand
TACCACATAATGGTATAATATTTCAACATCTTCAGGGCTTACATCTGCCCCTCTAATAGTACCAAAAGATCCTACGCTCATTTTTTATCTCTTTTATTTATATAAATACTAAATTATTGTTTTTTCATTTTAAAAAATCCGCTTCCGTATATTTCTAATTCTCCTGTACTATCAATTTCACCTAATCTTAAATTTCTTTCCATTATGCTTTGCTTACCTCTCTCAATAAAAACATCTGAATAAATTTGTGGGGGGTCAATAAATCCAATTAGATGCTCATCTCTAGTTATCATTCCATTATATAGTTCTTCATGTGTATAATCTCCTGTTGATCCTGTTATATATGTGTATCCATCAGAATAGTCCATATAATATAATCCGTCTATCGTATATCCGGTATATTCTGATGTAATAATTACATCTGTAGTATATTCATTTGATGTTCCATATTTTTTATACTCGTCAATTCTACTTTTTCCTATTGCTAAAAATGAAATTGTTGCGTCGTTTGTATTTCCTGTTAATTCTCTATAATCCTCCAAATATGTTTGCGTTTGACTACTTGGCGGATTTGAATACGGAACAGTAAATGTTAATGTGCCAAAATCAGTTGGAAATGATGGAGTAATCAATGGAATTATTATTGCTCTCTTTATCTTTTCAACTTTCCATGGCGAATTAACAGTAATCTCGATATCATATGTGCCTGGATCAGCATAATAATGAGTTGCGTATGGTAAATATTCATCATATACTGTTGGCATAGGTAATTCTGTATCTGGCATCCCGTCACCCCAAGAAATAGTAAAAATCGATTCAATAATAGTTTTAAGCCTATTAGTATTTAGTGTGTTATATATTATAATCGTATTGCTCATTTTATATGTTTTTATTCATTTATGGAACAGATTTAATTAATCTCCAAACAACAGGATTACTTATGCTACCATCAAGATTTATACCCGTATGTATTTCATAATTATTTAATGGATCTGCAGGATTAGTGATTCTTAATCTAGCGTATATTTTATAGAAGTACCACATACCGATAGATCCACCATATAAATACCATTCTGGACTCAATGGGGTGCTATCGTCTACTAGGCCAGGAGGAATGCCCATAATTGTTATGGCATATCCAATATTTCCGCCAAAAGTATAGTATAAGTTATAAAGAAATGAAAATGGATATTGCGTTCCCCAAATTGTATTTAAATTCCAAGTAATACCACTATATACTTGATTGACCCATGTACACCAACTAGCCAAACTTTCATTTGATCGGTCACAAGTTACTCCAGTATATTGGGCTTGTTGCGGCTGAAGTGCTATACTTATTGTACGAGCCGTGTCATCAAATGTAAATACCGATTCATAATCAATATATAGGTCATTCTCGTAACCTGTATCTCCACTTGTCATTGAAACTCTAAATCTATCACGAAATAATTTGTAATGATTTATATTGTTAACATCTGATGTCCAGTCTGTCCAATGTATATTTAATGTGTTAGCCGTATAACCATTTTTATAATGATAATAATCAATTCCATCAGTAAATGTGTAAACAAGATTATGTGTTCCACCAGTTAATTTCATGTTTAATACGCCATTAAGAAGATAAGGAGTTCCATATCCGGTACCAGGTACCCAACTAACAGTAGATCCTGTATATTGAGGAATTGATATTGTTTGCCCGCTGGACCAATCCCAAGTTCCATAACCTTGTGACGTCATATATATATACATATCCGTATTATATGATAGAGTTTTTGTTGGAACGCCTGTTTCGATTGCAACTTGATATGTACAATTTCCTGTATTATACACCAATGTCATTGTTGCTCCTGTATTAATATCATTTACAGCCGCAGGAGCAAAACCAAAATCAGGTAAAATAGGATCTGACCAACATTTTATTTGTAATTGCCAATTTGTGTCTTTGTTTCCTGGCACATTGTAAGATGGGTATGTATTAAATAATAAATAATCTCCATATGTATATGTGAATCCGGTTAAAGCAAGAGTTCTATTTAAATATTGTGCGTCATATAATTTTGGCGTGGTATTATATGTAGTTCCTGTACAATCAGTACCAACAACCCAGTCGTCCATAACCGTTGTAGTACCTCCGGTTGTACAATATGTAAGAGTTATTCTGTCAGCAACTAAATACCCCATAAATCTATATGAAATATATTTTGATGAACCATCATAATTTAATGTGTATGTAAGTGAACGATTCGCAAGATGACTTGGTTGTGTTGTATTTGTATATGAAACGTTATGACCCCATGTTGTGCCAGTTGCTCCATTTGAGCAGCTCATGCTTGTTACAATAATCGAAGGTAAACAGGTTAATAAATCAGGAGAATATAAATAACCCAAATTAGAATAAGCGCTGTAATTCACTCCATTAACATTAGCATAACGAATAACAGGATATAATGTTCCTGCTTGAACTAATTCTGATACCAACGGATGAAATGCTTGGATACTCGGATCAGTATTTCCACTGTTTCCTGTAATAAATACAATTGATCCACTAGTGGAGTTTAAACGCCATTCAATAACATAATCAGTTAACGTCGCGCCAGTTATATGTACATCGCCAACAGTTAATAATCCAAGAAGACCACTTGAATATCCGTTAAAATGGAATCCATTATCTGCACATTTATAATAAATCGCCATAGATGTGCTTGGTGTGGCTGTCGGTGTTTGTGTTACTGTTGGTGTTGTTGATATTGTTTGTGTTACTGTTGGCGTCGTTGATATTGTCTGCGTCATCGTTGGCGTTGTTGAGATTGTTTGTGTTACTGTTGGCGTCATTGATATTGTTTGCGTCATCGTTGGCGTCATTGATATTGTTTGCGTCATCGTTAGCGTTGGCGTTGTTGATGGCGTTTGTGTTGGCGATATAGACATGCTTGGCGTTGGAGATGCCGAACCTCCTGGCAATGATGGTGATGGCGTTGGCGTTATTGATACTGACAAGCTTGGCGTCCTTGATATTGATGAGCTCGGTGTTACTGTTCTTGACATTGATAAACTTGGGGTTGCTGTTCTTGATATTGATAAACTTGGGGTTGCTGTTCTTGATATTGATAAACTTGGGGTTGCTGTTATTGATAAGCTTGGTGTTACTGTCGCCAAAATTGATATTGATGGCGTTATTGATACCGATACTGATGGTGTTTTGGATGGCGTTCTAGTTGGCGTAATATTTGGGGCGCTCTGTGATATCTCTGGCGCCATATATGTGAAATTACAAAATTGATCGACTTGTTCAATATCGCCATCAAATCCCACCATAATACCCATCTCATCCACCGATGCTTCCAAAAAAACCGGCAACTGATATGTCATTCCACTTGTTAAACCTGTTAATATTTCGTATTTTATTTTTTTCATTTTATAAAAATTTTAACAACTTACCAGTGCTCCTCCACTTACTTGAGCATTACAATATATACTCGTGTTTGAATTAATTACCAACGAATATGGTGATGCCGTACCACAATAGGTATATGATATCGAACATGTTGATGTCGCAGCAGCAAATGATCTATTGGCCGGCGTAGAACTTCTTATAGCAAAGTATACCGTTGTACCACCAGCAACATTAAACGAATACACGTTAGATGGCGTGGAACAATCAGAAGATACTGTGGTATTTTTATTAGTATAGTTACTACCATCTGTTGAATATGCTACATTTATAGGAATATTACCAATGCTAGCATTAGTGCTGGCATAAAAAGTTACGGTGTATTGAACAGGCGGTGATGGAGACAAACTTGGCGTTCTTGATATTGATAAACTAGGCGTTCTTGATATCGATAGACTAGGTGTTCTTGATGGCGTCATTGATCTTGATGGCGTTCTTGATGGCGTTCTTGATGGCGTTCTTGATGGCGTTCTTGTTATTGATAAACTTGGTGTTCTTGATATCGATAAACTTGGCGTTCTTGATATCGATAAACTTGGCGTTCTTGATATTGTAATACTTGGGGTACTTGTTGGCGTTATGCTTGGCGTTCTTGATATCGATAAACTTGGGGATGGTACAACATCACAGTTAATAACATCTTGAACAACACCACTAGCATTCAAAGCAATGGCATAATGATTGGATGATCTCACAACATAATAATAATTGTTATTTCCAACTTTAGGTATTGTACAATTAGAATCAGTATAGAAAGTATCAAATTGTTCTGGCGGATAATTACCAACTTGAGTGTATAATGTTTGCTCTGGCGCCGGCGCAGCTGCACAAGCGGCGCCAGATGTACCATAAGTATTAATATCACTTGAAAATCCATATGTAAGGGCAGGATTTGATGGCGACGGAGATATTGATAATGATGGTGTTGGCGACGGCGTTGATGTGGCTGATATCGATCGGCTTGGCGATAGTGTTGGCGTCGGCGTCGGCGTTATTTGTGTGTTGGAACAGTTACGACCAATTCCTGAATTATACATGAAATCAACATCAGATTGATTAAGAGCTCTACCAAATATTGTGAGTGCGTCCATATTTCCCATCATAGGATGATTCCATATATTATCAGCATACATCATGTTACCAATAGTTAGACTACCTTCTACAGTTCCCCATGATTCTGGCGTCGCTATTCCTGTGTTTGTTTGCTCTAAAACCGAATTAATATATATTTTTCCTGTTGTTCCACTATAGGTCACAACAATATGATGCCAAGTATTATCAGTAATATCATGTGTGCCATATACAAAAGTATCCGAACCTGCGGTCAATATTCCAAAACCAACAGATCCATCAGCATATAAATCATCAACAAATAGATACCATCCTCCTTGAATATTTCCAATTGCATCATAATTGTATTTAGATACAATACCTCTCATTATCAATTGAGCCGTTGCCGGCATTTTTACCCAAACAGATATTGATAATGGGGATGCTGTTGTTAGATTAAATTGACTTGAATTTACATCGCTATCTGCTCTCAACATATTTGTATCACTTTGTGGTATCTGTATACTATATGAACCAACTTTACCTGCGTCTTGATAACTAATACCATTAGCATAATTTAAATCATGATTATATGCCGTATAATCATACATTGGAATTCCTGATTCTTCAAAATCATAACAAGCTATAGCATCCGATCCTCCGCCAGGCGTTGGCGTTATCGATATGCTTGGCGTTTTCGATATCGATAAGCTAGGCGTTGCTGATATCGATCGGCTTGGCGTTCTTGATGGTGTTCTTGTTGGCGTTTTTGATCTTGTTACAGTAGGCGTTGCTGAGGCTCCTATTGACGAACTTACCGATAAACTTGGCGTTGTTGATATTGATCGACTTGGCGTTATTGTTATTGTTGGGCTAGGGGTTTGAATTGGCGTTCTCGTTATTGACGGAGTAGGCGTTTGTGTTGTTAGTATTGACGGAGTAGGCGTTTGTGTTGTTAATATGGTTGATGTGGGCGTCGGGGTAACTAATATTGATGTTGCGGATGGCGTTGCTGCAATTCCTGTACATGTACGTCCTACTCCCCCATTATACAAATATGTTATTTCGGATTGCGTTAATACTTTTCCACTCCATATTCCAATTTCGTCCAATCTTACTTTTCCAAAATATCCTCCAAGATGTTCACCAATTTCCCCGATATTAAATTCATTTACATTAACCATACTAGTAGTAAAACCAGAAATAGGTTGGTAATCACTCTGTAGTGTACCATTTATATACATTCTTATATGTGAGCTTCTATCTACTGTTACCGCAAAATGATACCATGTTGTTAAACTCACCGCCGTATTACCGGTTACTGTTGCTATTTCTACACCGTCATCAAGACTGAGTCTTGCTCTAAAATGGTCTGTCTCGTTGAAATTCATGTAGAAATATGGAGCACTTCCCCACCAACCAAGGATACCGTTATATGTGTTTGATGAATCTGTTAAATATGCCCATCCTGAAATACTAAAGCTAGATGAACCAAAATTTGCAAAACTACCAGGATCTATATATGCATATTGAGTACTACCATTAAATCCCACCGATGTTCCTTGTATTCCCGTCGCTCCGAGTGTTGGACTGTTTATTGTCGTTAAATCCCAGTTGTTCGGAGTTTCGTCAAAAAGAGTTGTTCCCGCACTTTCATCTAGCTTCCAATATGCATATAATCTATCTGAACACACTGCTTGTCCTGGACTTGTTGATGGCGTTTGTGTTATTGATGTTGTTATACTCGGTGTCATACTTGGTGTTTTTGTTGCTGATATTGATAATGATGGTGTTATTGATGGGGTTGGAGTTCCTGTCGCGCTTGGTGATGGATTACAGTCAGCAATATTCCAATCATTATTATATGCACACATTGCTCCTGTTGAAAGACCTGACCACACGGCGTTATCATTAACTTCTGGTATTGCATCTCCGTTACGATATTTAGTTTCTCTAAGATTTTCAGATAACCATTCTTGCGTTCCTATACAAATTGTGTTATAGGATTTTCCATCATTACCAGTATATGTTCCTGTTTGCCCAGGTAAAAGTATAGTTGAATCTTTGATGGAACGAACAGATTCTCCTCTTACATCATTACCACTAGACCATGAGGTTGTAACACAGCTAGCTGAGCTATTACCTAAGAAAACAAAATTATGAGAATTGGTATATGGAACAGTTGTAGTTATAAAATATGTAACAGTTTTAATACCTACAGAGAATGTTCCTGATGTGTCTCTAAGAGATCCGCCTTTTGCGTTAAATCCGCTTGAATTATCTGCGCCAGTGTTGGGACTATTCCAAAAAATATACCCTGTCTTTTTTAAATGACCGCCAGCAATCGAAGTTCCGCCTAAATATGTTATCATAGTATCCCATTCGTCTTTGCTTGGTATGTGCCATCCTTCAGGCGTTATATTTCTTGAATCATCTACAGCATACTTGTTATAAAGTAATCCGTATCCGCAATCGGGCTCCTGTGATGGAGTTGGTGTTAGTGATATCGATAAGCTTGGTGTTCTGGTTGGAGTAATTGATGGGGTCTGCGTTGCTGATATAGATAAGCTTGGTGTTGCTGATATTGATAACGATGGCGTCCTTGTTGGTGTAATTGACGGAGTCTGTGTTGCTGATATTGATAATGATGGCGTCTTTGTTGGCGTAATTGATGGAGTCTGGGTTGCTGATATTGATAAACTTGGCGTCTTTGTTGGTGTAATTGATGGAGTCTGGGTTGCTGATATTGATAACGATGGCGTCCTTGTTGGCGTAATTGATGGCGTTTGAGTTGCTGATATTGATAATGATGGCGTCCTTGTTGGCGTAATTGATGGCGTTTGAGTCGCTGATATTGATAACGATGGCGTCCTTGTTGGCGTTTGTGTTGATGATATTGATAATGATGGTGTTCTTGTTGGTGTTATGCTTGGAGTCTGAGTTGCCGATATCGATAACGATGGTGTTGTTGTTGGCGTTATGCTCGGAGTCTGGGATATTGATAATGATGGTGTGGCTGATATACTTAAACTTGGTGTTCTTGTTGGTGTCATAGAAGGTGTTTGGGTTGATGATATTGATAAACTTGGGGTTGCTGATATTGATGAACTTGGGGTTGATGATATTGATAAACTTGGCGTTCGGGTTGATGATATTGATAAACTTGGCGTTATGCTTGGCGTGATTGATTGTGACAATCCTGGCGTATTTGATAGTGATAAACTTGGCGTTATTGTTGGTGTTGTTGTTGGCGTTATGCTTGGCGTTGGGGTTGGGGATATTGATAAACTTGGCGTGGCAGATATCGATAATGATGGCGTCCTTGTTGGCGTAATTGATGGCGTTTGAGTTGCTGATATTGATAATGATGGCGTCATTGTTGGTGTAATTGATGGCGTCTGAGTTGCTGATATCGATAATGATGGCGTTCTTGTTGGCGTAATTGAGGGAGTCTGTGTTGCTGATATCGATAATGATGGCGTCATTGTTGGTGTAATTGAGGGAGTCTGTGTTGCTGATATCGATAATGATGGCGTCATTGTTGGCGTCGCAGATACTGATAACGATAGTGTTATTGACGGCGTTATTGATGGAGTCGGAGTCACCGATGCGCTTGGTAACGGATTACAGTCGGCAATATTCCAATCATTATTATAAGCACTCATTGCTCCTGATGAAAGACCTGACCATATAGAATTATCCGTAACTTCAGGTACAGAGTCGCCATTTCGATATTCTGTTTCTCTGAGATTTTCGGATAACCATTCTTGAGTACCTATGCAAATAGTATTATAAACTCTACCATCATTACCGGTATATGTTCCAGTTTGTCCTGGAGATAATATTGTAGAATCCTTTATAAGACGTATAGTCGTGCCGAAATTTATATCACTTGGCCATGTTGAATATATAAATTTCAACGAATAACCATCTCCATGATTGGCTTGTATATATAGCCCGGCATATCCATATAAAACCGGAGTATTATTTGACCAACTTCTTATAGCCGCCCTTAAATCAGTAAAGAGCCCCACGGGCGACCTTGATCCGGATCCTTTTGCATTAAAACCATATTTATTAATTCCTTCATCATAATTCCAATTTGTAAGACCTGGCAATTTTAAATTAATCGCCCCATTATGAAATCCTAATCCTTCTCTAATAACGGTTATTAGCGTATCAAATTCAGAATTAGATGGAACATGCCATCCTGTGTTTGCTATATTTCTTGAATCGTCAATAACATACCGATTATAAATCAATCCATTTCCGCAGTTAGGCGACCGGGATGGCGTTACTGTTGGTGTCATTGATATCGACAAGGATGGTGTTGCGGATATTGATAGGCTTGGCGTTGCAGATATTGACAAACTTGGTGTTGCGGATATTGACAAACTTGGTGTTGCGGATATTGATAATGATGGCGTTGTTGTTAGAGTTATTGATACTGTTTGTGTTGGCGTAATACTTGGCGTTACGGATATTGATAAACTTGGCGTTGCGGATATTGATAATGATGGCGTTATTGTTGAGGTTGGCGTTTGCGATATGGTATTTGTTGGCGTTGCGGATATTGATAAACTTGGCGTTGCGGATATTGATAATGATGGCGTTATTGTTGAGGTTGGCGTTTGCGATATGGTATTTGTTGGCGTTATAGTTGATGTTGGTGTTGGTGTGGATGATATTGATAAACTTGGGGTTTGTGTCGGCGTTGGCGATGGACATAATCCGTTATTATAGAAAACAATGGAAACACCATTAGTGTTTTGATATATATTATTAAATGTGGCCTCCGTTAGTCCTATTGGTACGTTTAAACAATATACAACATCATTACTGTCAACTAAAATTACTCTCTTATCTACCGTACCAACGCCACTAAAATATACGGTTACATTGTATGTTCCTGATGGCTGGGGAGATCTTCCAATTCCGTTTATACCTGGTTCATATGGAAATAACGGTGACATACTGGTAAGAGAATATTCACTCACAGTCACACTACTAATGTAAGTATTGGCACCGGAGCTATTATCAATATCATAGTATATTCCTTCTTGCGTCGGCGTTGGGGTGATGGACGTGCTGGGCGTTTGTGTTGCCGATACTGATAAGGACGGCGTTCTTGTTGCTGATATTGACAGACTTGGCGTTGCTGATATTGACAGACTTGGCGTTGCCGATATTGACAGACTTGGTGTTGCCGATATTGACCGGCTTGGCGTCCTTGTCGGCGTTATGGAAGGCGTTTGCGTTGATGATATTGATAGTGATGGCGTCCTTGTCGGCGTTATGGAAGGTGTTTGCGTCGATGATATCGATAAACTTGGAGTTGCTGATATTGACAAACTTGGGGTGCTTGTTATCGTCATAGATGGCGTTTGGGTTGCTGATATCGATAAAGACGGCGTCTGCGTCAGAGTTATGCTTGGCGTTTGTGTCGCTGATATTGACAAACTTGGGGTACTTGTTGGGGTTGCAGAAGGCGTTTGTGTTGCTGATATTGACAAACTTGGGGTACTTGTTGGGGTTGCAGAAGGCGTTTGTGTTGCTGATATTGACAAACTTGGCGTCGATGTTGGCGATATGCTCGGTGTTTGTGTTGCTGATATTGACAAACTTGGAGTTGATGTTGGTGATGTGCTTGGCGTTTGTGTTGATGATATTGATAGACTTGGCGTTGCTGATATGGACAGGCTTGGCGTTGCTGATATAGATAAACTTGGCGTTGTTGTCGGCGTAATGGATGGCGTTTGAGTTGATGATATTGATAAACTTGGAGTCGATGTTGGCGTTATACTTTGTGTTTGAGTTGCGGATATTGATAAAGAAGGGGTCTCTGATATTGATATAGATGGTGTTGTTGTTGGTGTAATGGATGGTGTTTGAGTTGATGATATTGATAAACTTGGTGTCATCGTTGGAGTTATTGATGGCGTTTGGGTTGCAGATATCGATAGAGATGGCGTTTCTGATATTGATAGCGATGGCGTCGCTGATATTGATAATGACGGCGTTGCCGATATCGATAGAGATGGCGTTCTGGTTGGCGTTATACTTGGCGTTTGTGTTGCTGATATCGATAAGCTTGGGGTTGTTGTTGGGGTGGCGGATGGCGTTTGTGTTGACGATATTGATAAAGATGGAGTTGCTGATATTGATCGACTTGGCGTTGTTGTTGGGGTAATGGATGGCGTTTGAGTTGCTGATATTGATAAAGATGGCGTTGCTGATATTGATAATGATGGAGTCTCTGATATTGACAAACTTGGGGTTTGAGATGACGATATTGACAATGATGGCGTCGCTGTTCTCGATGGCGATGGCGTTTTTGTTGGCGTTTTGCTTGGCGTTTGTGTAGATGATATTGATAGCGATGGTGTTTCTGATATAGATAGACTTGGTGTCGTTGTTGGCGTTATTGTCGGTGTTTCTGACGGCGTTATTGTCGGCGTTTCTGATGGCGTCTTTGTTGGCGTCATTGATGGTGTTTGTGTTGCCGATATCGAAAGACTCGGCGTTATGCTTGGAGTAGGTGATATTGACAGTTCCGGAGTGTTTGATGGCGTTTGTGTTGCCGATATTGATTGCGTTGGTGTTCTTGTTGGATCTATCGATCTTGTTGGCGTCTTTGTTATGGTGATTGATGGAGTTACCGATGACGTTTCCGATAAGCTTGGCGTTGTTGTTGGCGTTGTTGTTGGCGTTGTTGTTATGGTTGGTGTAACTGATGGCGTCCTGTGCGCGGTAAATGATGGCGTTGGCGTTGTGGACATTGAAAGGGATATCGATGGAGTTATTGATATCGATGGTGACTGTGATGGCGTTTTTGTTGGGGTGGCGCTTCTTGTTGCCATTAATGTTGTTGATGGTGTTTTTGACGGTGTTTTTGACGGAGTTTTTGTTGGCGTTTTGGTAACTGTCGTGCTTATTGTTATCGTTGGTGTTATCGATGAAGATAATCCGGGGGTTACGGATTCTGACAGTGTTGGAGTTATGGGCGGCGTTTGAGTTGCGGTTACCGATAATGATGGCGTTCTTGTTATTGATGGCGATGGCGTTGTCGTTGGCGTTCTTACCGGCGTAAATGACGGTGTTGGCGTTGGCGTTCTTGATGGGAATAATGGAGGGAAAAGCGTATTCGTGGATACCGAAGACGAATAGAATCCAATTGGAGAATCACTACAACCAACTCGGTTATTATTATTATCGTATATTGTATAAGTATAATTTATTCTTTCAACCACGACTTTAAAATATGTGTCGGTTTCTTGATTAATAGGATCGGTATATGTTTTATTTGTATTTAAAAAACTCATTGTGCTACCATCAATTGCATTAAAAAATCTGGCCGACATATAAAAAGTATCACCAGAAAGGGACGTTCCATTCAATACGCTATAATCTTGGAACCAATACAAATACATATTTTCCTTGTTTCTATAATTTGATCCGGTAAAAACAGGAACATACACATAATCAGCAATCGGTGTATAAAAAACTCTTTCTCCTAATGGTATAGGTAAATGTTTAGCAAAAACTAATTTTCTATTTATGCTACTTGGCGTCTCGCCGTCTGGAACTTTATAGAATTCTAATCTAAAAAAACTTGTGTTGTCTCTTATTAAAAGTTTGGCATTTTCCTCCGGCGACAATCCCACATATTCATAATCCAGAGAATATTGTGGAGGATAGTTACCATCAAAGAAATAAAAATAAAACCAAATATCACTTTGCACAATGTCGCCATCTTCAGTTGCAATTGTACAACCACTATGAATATATCTAACAGTTTCAAAATTTAATGCTGGATTTATAATTGATTTCAATGTTTCTTTCTCAAATTGCTGCATAGCGTCTTCCCATCCAAGATCCAAACCGAACTTGGTTTCACTATTTATGAGAATAGTGCTATTTGTGTTTGTTGCTAATTGACGAATTTCCATTAAAATCGTTCTATTGTTTATTATCTATACTATATATATTCAAACGCGCCAATATCTGGTGCTGCTCCGTTATATGGAAGTCCTACATTGACTCCCGCATTTATAAGATCACTGCCAGAAACTAGGTTCATAAAGGTTGTATTTGGTAGAGATCCGTCACTATTTCTTGAAGATCCCAATAAATTTACATCTAACGAAATAAAATCAGCATTCGTTACTGTCACCGACGAATCCCAACTATTATGATCATGTACTGTATTTGCACAAATATAATCCGCCAATCCATTTTGAAAACTTATGTTATTTCTCATGGTTATATTTGTACAATAATATGTCAGATAATATCCATTTGTCCCATTATTATAAGAAATATTATTATAAAATACCTTATCACAATTGGCAGCGTTCTGGTCAAATCCCATATAGAGATTGCTTGCCATAATGCAATTTCTGACAATTCTTTTTACTCCTGCAACATAAGGAGAAACTGCTCCAAGCTTCATTCCGTTACCATCGCCTGCACTACCTACTCCATGACTCCATGACCAACAATGATCGCTAGTAACTAAACCTTCAGTATCGAAATAATCAAATCCATCATCAGAGCAATGCCATGACCTACACCCTGTTAAAGAAAATTCGGCTCCAATATAGTTGCTAAAAATCTCAAATCCATTTGCAGATTCACCCGCATTATAAAGATCAATACAATCGTAAGAATCACAGTTTGTTAGGGTAATTAATCCTGGTTTTGATTGGTTACTGTATATTGCAAATCCATCACCACAAATACCGTGAGCAATACAGTTTTCAAATGTTAAATACTGGCAATTAACCATATTAAAGCCTCTGCCTAAAACTGTTATGCCAGATTCAAGTAAGTTTTTTATTTCTAGACCTTTAAAATTCCAGTAACTACAATTTGTTAATTGAAGAGCCATTTGCCACGACTCTATTGGTTTGTTTTGAAAATTAAGAATCGGCTTCTCACTTTGATAATTTAAAATAGATATTGGATTTACTGATGTACCATTCTTATTGCTGATATCAATAGTTGATGTTACTAAATATTCACCCCCTCTTATATAAACAATATCTCCCGCAACTATTGTATTAAATGCTTTTTGTAAAGTTTTCCAAGGCAAAGCAAGCGTGCCAGAATTATTATCATTACCAGTTGTTGATACATAATATGTTCCTTGTGGATTAACAATTGAATTATATTCGTATGCTCCCATTGATGGAGGTGTATTCCATGATACTAGATCAAAATCACTCGAATATCCCACATTTAGCCCATGTCCAATTACTGGTGATACTGATGTTAAATGCCAATCACTCGAACTGACAAAATCAGGATTATCTGATATTGAATTACTGTCGCATCCACAATGTGTTCTCCAAGAAGCTATTGTGGAATACGTATATCCATTATAACATATAACTGCCACATTATAACAGTTATAATCAAATGTAATATATGGTTCTTCAGACGATGAAATATGAATTGCTGATTCGTCTGCAGTATCAAATATATTATTTCTTATATAAAAATTAGTGGCATGAATATTACATTGCCATATCATAATATGCCGACCATTTTCGCCATCTGGACGTTGTCCATCACCGAATCCTAGTCCAGCATTTCTACAGGTATTATTTTGAAAATAGATATTTGATATTGAGCCCGAATCTGCCGTAACAAAATGTTCAAATGAATATTCTGATGTGTTTATTAAATTGTTTCTAACCTGCCAATTATTAATAACTATATTACCGGTACCATCATATTGTGGCGTTATTGCGGCATCGAATATATCACTGAAAGTGTTCCTTTCAATCGTTATATCACTACTAGAACCCCAGAATTGTATGGCATTACCATATCTTTCTTCAGGAGAACTAAACTCGGATCCGCCGATGAATCTAAAATTACAATCTCTTATTATAATATTTGAGCAACCGTTCCACGCATCCAAACCGTGTCCGGCAGAATATCTTACATCGAGATTTTCAAAAATTAAATAATCTTGGCCAGAATTTAAAAATAAAATAACCCTATCCAATGCACATTCGATATTGGAATAATATGTTGCGGGATTACCTACAGAATATAAAATTATCCAATGATTGCTAACATCAAAGAAAAAATTACCTTGAGATGTGACTTGTGCTTGTGATGTTTTATATACTCCCCAAGACGATTCATTATTAAATATTAAATTACCTACCTTAACCGAACTAAATGATGAGCTGCTGTTTCTCCATAAATTCGTTCCCACATTAACCCAATTGCTAGTACTATTTGCTTGTATACTACCCAACAATAGTGGTTTATTTCCCGTGCCATAGTCACTAAATGTTATATATCCACTAGCACTACCAGATGATGATGGAATAAGGCTTCTTTCTTCTCTCCATACACTTCCTCTTTTGAGTCTAACCACATCAGTGGCAATTAATCCAGCGGAATTAACTTTAGATATTGTTGCCCACGCATTGGCATCAGAAAGGCCATCCAGACTGTCATTTCCTCCGTTTTTCACGTAAAATGTTCTATTTGCCCCGGCTGCCGGAGTTTTAGACGGCGTTCTGGTTGGCGTTCTGGTGAATGATATAGATGGCGTCCTAGATGGCGATATACTTGGGGTCATAGATCGTGTCGCTTGCGGCGTTAAGGATGGCTGAATTCCTCCCATGTATTCATATGCTCCAATACTTGGAGGGTTATTCCATGAAACACTATCATAATCGAGTGACAACCCAACATATACTCCTGCATGATAGGCTGGCGATGTTGAAGATATGTGGTAGTTGGATCCAATCGCAACAAATTGTGGATCTTGTGGTATTGTTCCTGAATAAACATAACCGCCGCTAGTATTTACAGTATTAGTAAAATTAGTGTCGAAATTCAGTCCATTAGAGTATCCGTTCCCAAATAATACGTTATTTCTGATAATTAAATTACTTGCTAATGCTCTGGTTTCTGATCCAAAAATAGCTCCGCCATAGAAATTAATAATTATATTGTTATCCACATATACATCGGTCATTCGATTAACTCGTGGTAACATTATTCCATATGCTGTAACAAATCCAAGAGTTGAAGATGGTAATGCGTGTATAACGTTATTTTGTGTTTTAAAATATGATGTCGTTCCTTCATCGCTTACTGCATCCGACCAATGAATACCCCATGTCTGCCAATTTGTTCCTGTTTGTCCTAAATTAACCATTAAATTAGAATTGATATCAACATGGAATAATCTATCT
>Ga0315284_10007352_pt1 | contig 15726 bp, 13 predicted proteins | sample YL17G09_16_MG_FD_203696 | JGI IMG/M metagenome (GOLD analysis project Ga0315284, IMG submission 203696) | Sediment microbial communities from Yellowstone Lake, YNP, Wyoming, USA - YL17G09_16 | ecosystem: Environmental > Aquatic > Freshwater > Lake > Sediment | place: USA: Wyoming | collected... | reverse complement strand
GCGGCGATTGAATCGGTCCAGCATCCATGCCTGAGTCCGATGGGTTTCCCAGCCGTCATCGGCAGCCCGCCGGCGATTGACCTTGAGCGAAAGTAGCGCTGTCGTGATAGTCCTTAAACAAGCGTGTTCTCCGAGGCTCGTGACGCGGGCGGGTGGGCACGTGCCACAGCTTTCCGCGTCGAATCTTGCGTCGGGCGGCTTCCTTCGATTTTCTTGTGGTTGTCTCTGATCTGCTCCCAAGCTCAACGGCCGCGGCGAATCGGGGTCAAGAGGTCGATTCTTTCGACATGGTGAGGAAGCTGACCGAGGCCGTGGAGTATGGCCGCGAGCAACACCTGATGATGCGCGACGAGCAGCCGCGGCAGGTGTGGGCGGCGGTGTACCCGGAGTTGTCGGCGGGCAAACCGGGGCTGCTGGGCGCGGTGACGACGCGGGCCGAGGCCCAGGTGATGCGTCTGGCGATGATCTACGCCCTGCTGGACCTGTCGCCTTGGATCAAGACCGAGCATCTGCGCGCCGCCCTGGCGGTGTGGGAGTATGTCGAGGCTTCCGCCCGGTATGCCTTCGGCTGGTCGCTGGGGGACCGGGTGGCGGATGAGATTCTGTCCGCGCTGAAGGCCACGCCAGCGGGCATGACCCGCACGGACATCCGCGAGTTGTTCAAGGGACACCGGGACAGCGCCCAGATCGCGCGGGCGCTGGGGGTGTTGCTAAGGCACAACCTGGCATGGCGCGAGACTCAGCAGACCGGCGGCAGGCCGGTGGAACGGTGGTTTGCAGGGATCGGCGGTGCGCGAAAAGCGCCATAAGCGCGAAAAGGGTGCTGGACGGCAGGGACTCATCGCGCTTTTCGCGCTTATCGCGCAGGGCTGAACGGAGAAAGCACGTATGGGCCGCTACTTGGACATCTGCAACGAAGTGACGCGGGACAACTGGGCGAAGCGGGCGGCGGCGCTGTTGGCCCAGGTCCACGACAAGATCTTCGCGCTGATCTGCGTTACCGCTTTGAGGAACGCGCTTCCATTGTTGAGTACGATGGCGGGATGAGCCGTGATGAGGCCGAGCGGATCGCCTTCGAGGAAATCCAGGCCGTTCTGGCGCGTCGCGGGGTGTCGGGGCAAAGCGGCTGCGGCCCCTGTGATCGTGGACCGGCGCCAACGGCGGGATATCGTGAAAATGAAAGCCAAAAACAAATTTGACTATTATGCAAATTGGCAGTAAGCTATGGGCATGGCAATCAAGCAGGACAAGTTGAGCGACCAGATACGCCGGGCCATCGACGCCAGCGGCATGAGCCGCTACGCCATCGCCAATGCAATCGGCCTGGACCACTCGGTGATGTCGAGGTTCATGGCCGGGACGAGCGGCTTGTCATTCAAGACGTTGGACCGGCTCGGGGAACTGCTCAAGCTCAGAATCGTGGCCGGCAGGAAAGCGAGGTAGCTCATGGCATGGTTGGAGAAGCGAGACGGTACGTGGTACATCGCCTTCCGCGATCAGCAGGGCAGGACCAATCGCCTGCGGCCGTCCACGGACAAGCTCGTGGCCAAGGGCCGGCTGGCGGATTTCGAGAAGGCCCAGGCGAGAGGCGAGGACTACTCCGACCCGTTCAAGGACCACCGTGGCCGGGCCATCGCCGAGCACGTCAAGGACTGCGTGGCGGACCTGCGGGCCAAGGGACGCAGTGCCAAGTACGTCGAGAACACCGAGAACCGCTTGGGCAAACTCATTGAAGCCTGCGGGTGGAAGGTGCTGGCCGACGTGACCGCCGATTCCTTCCTGCACTGGCGGCAGTCCATTCCGGTCATGGCGGACGGCAGGGCGAAGATCGGTCCAGTGACGCAGAACCAATACCTTGAGACGGCTTTCGGGTTCTGCCGCTGGTGCGTGAAGCCGGCCAAGCGCATGCCGGCGAACCCTCTGGCCGACGTGGAGAAGGTGGACGAGTCGCGGGACGTTCGCCGCGCCCGGCGGGCGCTGGCAGAGGGCGAGATCGCCAAGCTGCTGTCGGTCGTGCCTGAGCATCACAAGCCCGCCTACCGCTTGATCCTGGCGACCGGGCTGCGGCGGCATGAGTTGGAGACGCTGCAATGGGGTGACCTCCACTTGGACGCCACCAGGCCCTACGTGAAGCTGCGGGCCAAGGTCACCAAGAGCCGGCGGGCCGATGCCCTGCCCCTTCGCGATGATACGGCCACCGAGTTGCGGAGCATGAAGGGCGAGGCCCGCGACGGGGACCGGGTATTCACGGATCTGCCCACGATGGACGAACACCGCGCCTATCTGGCGGCGGCGGGGATTGACTGGCTGGACGATGAGGGTCGGCGGGCTGATCTTCACGCCATGCGGCACACCTACGGCACGCTGTTAAGCAAGGCCGGGGTGTCGCCCAGAGAGGCGATGGAGTTGATGAGGCACACCGACCTGCGGTTGACCATGAAGGTGTACACCGACCCCCGCATCTTCGACCTGGCCGCGGCCGTCGCCAAGCTGCCCCTGCCCCCGGTCGAGCACAAGAATGCGGCGGCGGCGACAGGGACCGATGGCGGGCCGATCCAGCAGACCACGACCATGGAGCAGGTAGCAAATCGGGTAGCAATTGCTACCCTTGACCGGCAATCAGTGGCAAGCACCGGCAATCAGGACGATGCCCCGTATGCAGCGGTAAACCCTGATGATGGCGGGGATTGGCAACAAAAAACCCTCACCGGCTTGGGTGAGGGTTCAATGGGCGCGGTAGGATTCGAACCTACGAAGGCTGAGCCACCAGATTTACAGTCTGGCCCGTTTGACCACTTCGGTACACGCCCAGTCCACCACTCGCGGAGCAGGCTAGGGCCCTGCCCCAAATCCACGATCCCAGTATAGGGATAACGGGCGGCTTGGCAAGAAACACGCCACCGTTTTCCGGCCGTTCAGGCGCTGCTACTGCGCATAGCGCAGTTGAAGCTGGAAATCCGCCGCGTTGCCGCTGGCACTGTTGAACCTGATGTTCGTGTATGAATTGCGGGTTACCGTCGTCCCGCCAAGCCAGCCGGATTCCTCAATGGGCATTCCGGTCTCATTGAAGAACGTGAACCGGTAGTCAATGTGCAGGTCGTAGTCGCTGGCCGAGCGAATCGGCACCGCCACGAAGAGAATGCCATCCCGCCGCTCGGTCCTGGGCGGCATGAAGGCTGTGCTGTTGGCCAAGTCCGCGTCTGCGATGCTAACCTGCGGCGGGACGTACGGATCGGCCCGCCCGGTAATCGGCGCCTTCACACAACCAGCCATCAAGACCACCAGCAGTCCGCCAATCACATATCGCATAGTCGCTCCCGTCATTGCGTCATGACACACCCCCGCTCGGCTTGTGGTCCGTCACTCTTGAATTGATGGCCTGGGTGCCACTGGCAGCTTGCTGCCAGTGGCACCCACCAGATCATCCATGACGGACCGCTAGTTCGTCGCCCGGCTTTACGGCTGTGCCGGCGCCCGCGCCGGCGCGGCATCGAGACGCGGGCCCAGCCCTTTGTCCGGCGAAGGCGAGCCAGAGGGCTCTGGGCTGGGGCTCTGGGCCGCTGGCGGCTGCGATGGGGCTGGCCGGTCCTTCGTCGCCGGGTTGCTCCACGTCGACGCCATGCCGTCCATCAGCTTCCGAGACAGAAACCGCGTGTACTTGTTCAGTTGCGCCTTGGCCAGCGGCGGGTCCATGTCGACCGTCGCCCGCGCCAGCGAGTCGCCGCCTCGGGTGTTCATGGCCTCGGCCACAATCCGGACGGACTGCCCGGCGGCGCTCTGCTTGGTGATCCGGGCCTGCACCTGGATGAGCACATCCGCATCGAGCTGCTCGGCAACCTCCTGCATCATCTGCTGGCGGCCCTTCTGAAGGTCGTTGATCTGCGCATCGGTGAGCTTCTTGCGCGCCAGCAGCGGCGAGACCATCATCACTTTGCCGTCGGCCGACAGCCAGTCCGTCAGCAGCGTCTCCATCATGCCGTAGTCGATGGCCTTCGCCTGCACCTCGTCATACTCGCCGGGTTGCAGGTATTCGACGGTCCGGTCGGTGTATTCGCCGCCGCCGGATGGGATCAACTGCCCCTCGATCGTTCTGTTGACAAAGACGACCAGTCGCGGGCGGCCCACTTGCCGGTAGACCTCGACATATCGGCCGGCCTCCGGCGGCGTGTCAATGAGCAGGGGCTCATCGGCGAAGGGTGTGGGGCCGGGGACGGCATCGGGCCCCTGCGGCGGCAGCGGTTTGACCGGCTCATAATCCCGCCGGAAAGTGTCCTGTCCAGGCGCCGGGGGGGCGACGGCGGGGACGGGCGGCGTATTGTCGCGGCAACCCAACTGCATCGCTGCCCCCAACAGCGTCACACACACATATCGACCTAGCTGGAGCACAGGGACCTCCTTAACGATTCGATCCCAAGTTAACTGGCCTCTCTCAACAGCACAACCACTCGCCGGCCCAACAGCTCGCCGGCCACACCGTAAGACACTCGATCTCGAAAAAGGATTGCTGGCAACTGCCCGCCGTTTGGCCTTCTGGCGTGTCTTACTACGTTGACGGGCCGCATCCGCCAGCCAGTTGTCTCGTTGCGTCGGTTGCTGTCGTCAGAGCCATCGATTATCGTGGTAGGTACCTTGCCAAGGAGTGATCAAATGCAGACCGGAGCTAAAACTTTACTGACAATCGGGTTACTCGCTGCCATTGCCGGCTGCGCCAGCGACAAACCCCATGACTACGGCCGCGAACGCCCGCCCGTTGACAGCCTCGACAGTCGCGATAGCGGCCTGCAGAGCAAAGATGTCATCGCCGCCAGCGACCAACTGGCCCGCGATCTGCTCGCGCTCCGGGAACTGCGAAAGAGCACCACGCAGTGGACGATGGTCGTCGATCGCGTCGAGGACCGCACGCTCGACCGCCAGTTCTACACCAACTACGACATCTTCATCGAGCGGCTTCGCAGCAACCTCTCCGAGCTGGGGCAGGGGCAGATCCGCCTGATCGAGAACAAGGCCCGGTTCAATCAAATCGGTAACCGGGAACTGGACAAAGAGCGAGACGACTTCCAGCAGGGCGCCGGCGGCAACCCCGCGCCCGGCGTTGTCCAGCCGGACTACGCTCTGTACGGCAAGGCCTATGACATGCCCAATCGCGGAACCAACTTCTACTACCTCCAGTTCGTTCTGATGAACCTCAATACCCGCGAACAGGTCTGGTCACGCAAGTACGAAGTGAAGGTCGCCCGCTGACGCAATCGCATCGCGGGCGGCTCGGCAATACGTGCTCCTCTCCATTCGCCAGGCTCCACATGCACACTCGCCTCCTTCTGCCGGCTTTCGTTCTCTTTGTCCTGCCGCTGGCTGCCGGTTGTTCGACCGCCGTCTCCAGCGGACACAACACGGCACTGGACAGCGTGGACCTGACCCAGATGACCGACGATATGGCGCAGAAGATCATGGCTTCCGCGTCGGTTCAGCAGGCGCTGGCGCAGAAGGGCAAGCTCAAGGTCGTCGTTCAGCCCGTGGAGAACCGGATGGTGGCTGAGATTCTCCCGCGAGGCGCCGGCGAAGCGTTCACCGGCCGCGTGCGGGCGCTGCTGAGCGAGAAGGCCCCTGACACGTTCACGTGGATCATGAACCGGGACGACTTCAACAGCCTCCGCCGCCGGGAGCGCGACCTGGGCTTCGCGCTAGGCCCTTCGCCCGACGCCATTCAGCCGGAGTACGCGTTGGTCGCCCGCTTCAACTCCCTCACCGACGAGGACCCCAGACGACGCAGCAGCTACTACCTCTGCGTGTACGAACTGACGAACATCCAGGATCGAACGAGCCTCTGGACCGGCAAGTACGAGGTGAAGAAGATTGCCGTCAAGGGGTTTATGGACTAGCCGCATGGACCACCCGTACGCCACAGCCTCTCCGGACACCGCCGGATCTCTTGCGCTTTCCCCGTCCTTGCGTGTCTGGGTGTTTCTGTTCTCCGCATTCCTTGCGATCTCATCGATTGCCTGCACACCCACCGGCCGCAACCCGGAGATCAACCGCGCCATCGATGACTACTTCGCCGGTCAGTACGACCCGGCCGCCCGTGCGCTCCAGCCTTACGCCGTCAAGACTGACGAGAACTATGTGCTGAACAACGCCCGGCTCGGATCGGTTCTGCTGGCCGACTACGACCTCGACGGCGCCGAGTCCGCCTTCTACAAGGCCTACGAAGTCATCAACAGCGTCGGAGTGAACAACGCCGCTCGCAGCGCGGCCGCTATCACCGTCGCCGAACAGTTCAAGGTCTGGAAAGGCGAGCCGTTCGAGCGTGCCATGGTCAACTTCGACCTGGGCCTGATCTACTACGTGCAACAGGATTACAACAACGCCCGAGCCGCCTTTGAAAATGCTCTCTTCAAGCTCCGCGACTACGGCGAAGGCGACGCCCAGGAAGACAAGTACCGGGAGGCCGACAGCGACTTCATCGTTGCATATTTCATGCTTGGCAAATGCTGGCTAAAGCTCGATCGCCAGGACAAGGCCAAGGACATGTTCGATCGCGTCGCCAAGCTCCGGCCGGACCTCGCCGGACTGCTGGAAGACGACCGGCCGGCGACGGACAACGTGCTCTTGGCGGTCGAGTTCGGCCACGGCCCGCGGAAAGTGAACCTCGGCGACAGTTCCATTGCCGTCTTCCGACCCAAGCCCGAGGAAATCGGGCCGATTGCCCCCGCCCATGTCACCGTGGACGGCAAGCCCATCAACCTCCTCGGGCTCAACGTGCCCCCCGTCGATCTGCTGGCGCTCGCCCAGGACCGCCGCTGGCAGACGTTCGACACGATCCGCCTGGCGAAAGCCGCCATCGGCTACGGCTTGATGGGCGTCGGCGCCTACCAGGCCACCAAGGACAAGCCCAATTACGGCGCGGCTGCCGGCCTTATCGCTGCCGGCGCGCTGCTCAAAGCCAGCTCACAGGCTGACCTGCGCCACTGGGAGATGCTCCCCCGAACGGTGTTCCTGCTTCCCTTGCGGATCTCGCCCGGCAAGCACGACATCACGGTCTCGTTCGGCACCCACGGCGTCGGCCAGACCTGGCGCGGCATTGTCGCCCCAGAAAAGGGCGAAGCCACCTATTACATGCGTATCACTTCGCACCCTCACCCCCCCTACCGGTGGCCACCCCGCAGACTCGCCGACAAATCCCCGCTTCCCCAGACCAAATGACCCGCGCCGCGGCTTCCGGCCACAGACCCTGCGTGCAGAACGGCCCCATCATGCTCGCCCTGACCCTCATCCTCCCCTGGCCGATCCTTCTCTATCTCCTGGCCAGCATCGTCACGTTCCTCCTCTACCTCCTCGACAAGCACAAAGCCGCCCACCGCCGCTGGCGCATCTCCGAAGCGACGCTGCACCTCTGTGAATTCCTCGGCGGCTTCCCCGGCGCCTTCGTCGCCCAGCACCTTCTCCGCCACAAGAACCGCAGACTCAGTTATCAGCTCGCATATTGGCTCATTGTCCTGACGCATGCGCTTTTCTGGGCATGGTGGTTCCGTTTGATCCGCTTCTGATGTGGCGGATTGGAGTTGCGTTCACCTGCGCCCATTCTCAGGGCCGAAGTCAACCATCGGACCCCGCTTCAACGGCCGCTTGGCCGCCGACGGCAGCGAGAAGCGTCGGGCTCCCCCCCCTTCATGTGTCGCTGCAGACGGAGGGCGGTGTCCATGGACATGGTGCATCTGCCGAAAAGCGATATTTGCTTGCCCCAGCCGCTCGACGCGGTGCATAATACTGCACGGGGGAGTCGTTAGTGAGGGCCTTCATGCGCGGACGAAAATGTCAAACTGGGCTAAATAGGGCGTTGCGTGGCGTGCTGGCCGGCCTCCTCCCGGCCTGCGGAACCCTCGCATGGGCCACGGACATACTCTACGTCCAGCCCGCCGCCCTCGATCAGCCCCGAATCAACGCCTATATCACCCTGACCCCCGGGGGGGCCCCCCAGTCGTTCGAGGGTACCTTTAACATCCAGGCGTTTTATGACACTGGTGCCAGCGGCATCCTCCTCAGCGTGAACACCGCCTATTACCTCGGCATCGACCCCTCCACATACCTCAACCCCGACACCAACCTGCAGGAGAATGTCGTCTATCGCGACGTCGGCGTCGCCGGCAGCGATGATTTCAACGTCTCCTGGCCTGTCCACTTCGCGCTGGCCCCCTATCAACCCGACGCAGATGTCGACAACCCCGACACCTACCAAAGCGTCTACAACCAGACGTTCGGACCGGTACGCGCACAGATCGGGCCCGTCCACCGCGAGCCTGATCCCCTCATCGGCGACCTTGACGTCTTCGGCGTCCCCCTCATGAAGGGCAAGGTCGTCGTCATGGACCCCAAGCCCGTCGATACCTTCCTCGACACCATGCGAACCTACGTCTATGACCCCGGCAAACCCTTCGACCCGAATAACGCCGGCACCAATCCCGGCATCCCCGTCACCAACCGACACGTCAGGCTCAGCCACGCCGACTTCTCTCGCTTCACTGAGACCACACCCATCGGCGCGCCACCCCCCTCCATGGCCGACAACCCCTTTATCGGACCTAACCCCGTCCTCGCCCTCGATCCCCATGCTGACCCGGACAGCACGCCCCCCGTACAGCTCGCCTACAGCGGCATCACCATCCCCGGCAGCTTCCTCCTCGATACCGGCTCCCCCGCTTCCATGATCTCCGAGTCCCTCGCCTCCAGGCTCGGCGTCACCTATGTCCCAGGCAGCGTCGAAGCCGGAGATCCAGTTCTCGCCGGCGTCCCTCTCGAAGACCAGTTCCAGATCACCTTCGGCGGCATCGGCGGAACCGCCAAGAAGGCCGGTTTCTTCCTCGATTCACTCCTCCTGCCCACCATCGAAGGCGATGCCGCCAATAACGATGACCCCAACCACATACGCTTCGTCGGCGCCCCCGTCCTCGTCTCCGATATCACCGTCGTGGACCCCGCCACACAACAACAGCTCACTCTCGACGGCATCCTCGGAATGAATTTCTTCGTCGCGAGCGTCTTTGTCAGCGAGGGCGGAGCCGGCGGAACGCCCTCCTTCGGCGATATGATCTTCGGACGCTTCAACTGGGCCGTCTACGATCAACCCAACGCACTGCTCGGCCTCGACCTCAAGACCGACATCCCTGAGCAAGGCTCGCTCACCTGGTTCGGCGGCTTCCTCGTGCCCAACACATGGGACACCGTCAACACCAATTTCCTGGGCGGCATGACCCTCGTCGCTTTCCAGGACGGCGACCAGGTGACATTCACTGACCTCACCATCGACCCCGATGTCGATGTCCCAGAACCCGTTGCTCCCGGCTCCGTCCTCTTCGATAACTCCGAAGCCGATTACACCCTCCGAGGCCAGCCCATCCAGGGCCGCACCGGGCTCACCAAACGCGGCAATGGCAGGCTCACCCTCCTCAACCGAAACACCTATACCGGCACCACCGACATCCAGGCCGGCGCCATCGACTTCGCCGCCCCCCAGAACATCGGCCCCGTCAACGTCCACCCCGGCGCACAGGCCATCCTCGAAACCACCCAGCACTTCGAGGAGCTCAACGTCGTCGGCGGCAACGCCCTCCTCAGCGCCGGGCCTGGCAAACTCTTGGTAGTTAACAAATTGACCATCACCGATGACGGGACCCTCGACCTCACCGACAACGCCGCCGTCATCCATGCCGACCCCTTCTCACGCTTCGATGTCCTCGCTCAGATCGGCAACCTCGCACGCTCCGCACGCGGCAACGACGGCGCCTGGGCCGGCACAGGCCTCACCAGCTCCACCGCTAAAGATGACACCTCCCGCCTCACAGCCCTCGCCGTCATCCTCAACGACAAGGGCGGCACCCAAGGACCCTTCTGCACCGACTTCCTCGCCGAATCCGTCGACGTCAACTCCATCCTCGTCAAGTACACCTGGAACGGCGACGCCAACCTCGACGGCGTCGTCAACGCCGATGACTACTTCCGCATCGACTCCGGCTTCCTCTCGCAATCCAAAGGCTACCAGAACGGCGACTTCAACTACGACGGCGTCATCAACGCCGACGACTACTTCATGATCGACTCGGCGTTCCTGGGTCAGAGGGGGCCGCTGGCGCTGGGGACTGTGGCGGCGGTGCCGGAGCCGGGGGCTCTTGGGATGCTTCTCGGGGGGACCTTTTGGGTCCTGAAGCGACGCCGTTTGACATGTTATGGCAGCAACCCGATGGTATAATGGTTTCTTATGGGTGAGTACGTTTGGTCTGCTGTGCTGGATGTGCATCATGTTCTCTTCCTGTCGCGAGCAGGCTCGTGGCATCCAGCGCGTAGGATGGTGTGGATAGTCACCAAGCGCGATTTTGTCAGGAGCGTATATGTTCAGGACAAGTGCCCAAGTCGGCTTTCTCCATCTGGTGGTGGTTCTTCTTGCATTAGCCGGGTTGCCCGGGCATGCGGACGCGAGGAGTTTCGGTCTCAGCCCGCCTGGCGATTACTACACGGTGTTTCCACACGACCCCGTGATGCTCACGCTCACCTCGTACTGTTCGTCGCGCGATGAAGATTTCGTGGGGTTCCGGGCCTGGGATCTGAATCCCGAGTGGACTGACCACTGGATGTCCTTTGACCGCTTCTCCTACGTTCCCGACTTCACCTATATTCACCCAACCCCGGCGCCCAACACGCAGCTACCGTTAACGACGTATCTGCGGGTTGATCAGCCCCAGCCCTACCCCCAGACCTATCACTTCATTGTTACCGGCAAGTTCTTAGAGCCTGGTGAGATTAGTCTGGGCATCCGATGCACCTTCGCCGTTAATCCGGCAGTGCCGGTCATTCCGCAGACTCTGTGGACCTTCCACAACACCAGCACACAGGACATCACCGACGGCGTGGTATACACGAACAACGGGGGGAGCAGGTTTTACCAGGGAATAAACATCCCCGCTGGAGCCTCCTTCAGCTTCAGGGGCCAACTCGGTTTGGGCTGGCGGTGGGTTTTCTGCGGCTCGATGGGCGACCGTCCGGTGGTCGCCTTCGACAGCGCCTATGTCTCCCCGGAGGGGCAGAACTGGTACCAGGGGGCCTTTCCTTCCAGTTTGGCCCTTGGACAATCGTTGTACGGCGGGCCGATCCCCCGCCCCGAAGGATACGTCTGGAACATCGGTGCTCCCACCGACGCCAGCATAGGGTTCGGGCTGTACCTGCCCGACGGGCAGAGGGTGGGGAATGGCGAGGCCTCCGCTGCCGCACTGGTCACGAGCTTCGATCAGGATGCGCTGGCGATCCCCGAAGGCACAGTCACCAGAGTCAAGACCAGCACGTCCGGGTCGCCGTCCGTGAGCCGCGTACGCTCGATTGACATCCCCAAGGTCGGAGAGCATTGGGCAGGCACTTTGGACCTGACCAACAACGCTCTGATTGTGCAGGCGACCGCCGACTCGCGCGAGCAGCTTCTCTTGCAGCTCACCGATCAGATCCGCTCTGCCCGCAACTATTCCGCCGGGACATGGACGGGCTATGGCATGACCTCGTCTGCCGCCGCAGCCGATGCTCGGCAGATGACTACGCTCGGCGTTGCCGTGAATGATAGACAGGACGGCTCCGGTGCCATCTACACGCTGTTCCAAGCCTACAGCGTCGACGAAAACTCCATCATCATCCGGTACACTTGGAACGGCGACGCGAATCTCGATGGAGTGGTGAACGCCGACGACTACTTTCTCATCGACACCGCCTTCATCACGCAGCAGAAAGGCTGGTACAACGGTGACTTCAACTACGACGGCGTCATCAACGCCGACGACTATTTCCTCATCGACTCTGCCTTCCTCGGTCAGACCGGCCCTCTCTCCGCCGCCGTCCGTGCCCCAGCCGTCCCCGAACCCGCCACCCTCTCCCTCCTGGCCTTCGCCTCCCTCACCCTGATCCCTCGTCGCCGTCGCACCTGACCCCCTGTCGTCCTGTCTCCCATTATCCCACCAACCCCCGTGCCACGGGCAAGCAGACGACGCTGAAACGCAGGGCGCCGGCCTGACCGCCCGCAGCCACTCGATTCAGCCCCGCCGCCGCCGGGGGGGCCATCGGCCAGAATCATTGTGGATTGTCGCGGATTTGGCTTGCTATCTGCCGGGGGGAGGGGGTAAACTGCCCTCCATTCAGTGGGTCTCAGCATCGTTTCGCACCAAGGCGCAACCACAATCTTATAGGAGGCGGCTATGCTTACTTCGTCCAGCAAGCGTCGGAGAATCTTCGCTTACGGGCTTCCAGGGAGTTCCAGCCTTCGTTCAACCGTTGCCCTCAGGATGCCACTACTTGTGGCGCTGGCCGTCGGCTGTTGTGGGCTCATAACTAATCCTGTCCACGCCGCCGATGTTACCAGCACTTGGGTTGGCGGCGACGGGTGGTGGGGAGAAATTCCCAAATGGTCCAACGAGCCACCGGTCGACCAATATCCCAACAATGGCAACGGCGGCTTCACCTACGACGCCATCATCGACGCCGCCGGTCCATCCTACACCGTCAATCTCGACGCCGACGTGGCCGTCAACAATTTCCTCCTCAATTCCTCCGACGCCACCCTCAACCACACCGCCGGCACATTCTCCGCCAACACCACCATCGCCGACGGAATTTACCGCCTCGACCGCGGCACCATCGCCAACAGCACGATCAGCGTTGTGTCCTCTGGGAAACTCCGATTTTGGGGCGGCCCCGGCGGCAGCGGCACCATCGCCAACAGCAAGATCAGCGTTACGGGCGGCCAGTTCTTCGTCAGGCCCGAATATCCAAGCCAGTTCCACCTCGGCACACTCAAGGCTGTCACACTCCAGGGCAACTTGGATGTTTTCGACTATTCGGTAGTAACTGTGACCGATGGCCTTACGCTTTCCGAAGGCAGTATCACTTTTTCCAGTGCGGGTGCGATATTCGACAATCGCCTGGATTTCGTTGGAGATCAAACTCTCGCGGGGACCGGCAAGGTGGTCTTTGATGGCACCTTCGCGAACGGCTGGTTCCGCCCGCTCAACGGAGCCCTGACGATCGCCCCGGGCATTACCGTTCAGACCGGCACCCAAACCGGTGGTGTTGGGGACCCCAACTACGGCCTCGTCAACCAGGGAACACTCTCAGCACAAACAGCCGGCACAACCCTCTACGTTTCAGGTAAGAATTGGGTCAACCAGGGCATCCTCCAAGCCAAGAATGGCGCTACTCTGTCGCTCGCCGGCACGATCGTCCCCGGCGGGCTTGGCCAGTTTGACTCCACCGATGGCAAAGTCGTACTCACCGGAACCCTCAACAACGACGGGCACAACCTTGTCTTGAACGGCCCGGCCAACAATCTGATTTTGCAGGGAGGCACGATTGCCGGTGGGACCGTCTCGACCACTGGCGGCGCAGAGTTGCGGGTCGCACCCGACCCTTGGGGAGGCCCCGGCGTCCGTGGCACACTCCAGGGCGTTACCCTCGACGGCACCCTGGTTGTCCCCTGGGCCACTGGAGTAGCCGTCCGCGACGGCCTGACCCTCGCCAATGGAACCATCCTTCTGGAAAGCGCCGCCGGGAGCCCGTTTAGCGCCTGGCTGCAATTTGCAGACTCCCAAGCCCAGACTTTGGGGGGAACCGGGGAGGTTGTATTCGCCGGCAACGCGTGGAGCGGCGGTTGCCAGGTCACCTCCACCACCGGAACCCTGACCATTGGCCCCGGCATCACCATCCGCACCGCAACTCAAGGCGGCATTGTCGGAAATGCCGATTCAGGGCTGATCAACCAGGGAAGAATCCTGGCCCAGGGGGGGCCTATCACGGTAATGGGCAAGGATTTTGTCAACGAAGGCAAGCTGGAGGCCAAGGACGGTGGCGCGCTAACCATCGACGGAACTTGGAGCAACAAAGGCACCATTGCCGTGAGCAACGGCACGATCAACCTCGGTGGGAGCTTCAACACCGCCAGTTGCACGATCACTGGAAGCGATGGCACGATCAACATCAAGGGTACACTGAACAATACCGGCTCGACGTTCATCTTGGATGGCTCGGTCGGCAAATGGAACCTCCTTGGCGGTACGATCGTGGGCGGGACGGTCTCCAGCACAGGGGGCGCCCAGTTATTTGCCACACAAGACGGCGGCGTGCTCAAGGGCGTCACCCTGGATGCTGGGCTGGTGATCCCCGTCCCCTACTACAACGGTTGGGTACAGGTCCAGGATGGCCTGACGCTCTCGCAGAACGGCAAGATTCATCTAGAGGGGTCCGATTGGTCGCCGTACGAGGCGTTGCTGTATTTCCCGGGCAGTCAGACTCTGACCGGCACAGGGGAGGTGATATTCGACGCCGGCGGCTACAAACGGATTTGCGCCAGCGACGGCACTCTCACCATCGGCAGCGGTGTTACGGTGCGCACCGGGGGATCGAGCAGGGGGGGTACCGTCGGCCATCCGGATTCCGGCCTCGTCAACCAGGGCACCATCTCCGCCCAGACCCCAGACGCCACCATCTCCATCGTCGCCCAAAACTGGACCAACCGCGGCGCCATCGAGGCCAAAAACAAAGCCTATCTCGCCGCCGACGGCAACTGGACCAACCACTCCGCCGGCGTCATGCGCTCCGCGGATGGCGGCAACCTCAACCTCAAAGGCAACTGGACCAATCGCGGCGCCATGGAGGCCAAAGGCAATGCCTATCTCACTGCCGACGGCAACTGGACCAACGAATCCGGCGGCGTCATGCGCTCCGCCGACGGCGGCTTCCTCATCCTCAAAGGCAACTGGACCAACAAGGGCCTGATCGACGTCCAGAGCCGCCTCATCGTCACCAACGCCGACGACGCTCTCTACAACTACGTCCTGCAACAGCTCCTCGTCGGCCGAATGCCTGACCCCGACCCAATCCGCCCCATGATCGTTATGCCTGATGACGGCGACATGACGCCGTACATCAGCCTGGGCATGGTGTGGAACGGTCGCCTCGGCGCCCCCCCTACCCTCCAGTATTTCGACGGCTACCCCGTCAACATCGGCGACATCCTCGTCAAGCCAACCTGGAACGGCGACGCCAACCTCGACGGCGTCGTCAACGCCGACGATTACTTCCTGATCGACAACGGCTTCATCACCCAAGCCCCCGGCTGCCAGAACGGCGACTTCAACTACGACGGCGTCATCAACGCCGACGACTACTTCCTCATCGACTCCGCATTCCTCTGCCAAACCGGCCCCCTCTCCGCCGCCGTCCGTGCCCCAGCCGTCCCCGAACCCGCCACCCTCTTCTTCCTGGCCTTCGCCTCGCTCACCCTGATCTCTCGTCGCCGTCGCGCCTGACCCCCTGGCGTCCTGTCTTACTTCCCCCTGCTGCTGATCGGCTAGTCCGGGTCATCTATCTACCAGTCACCCTGTACCCACCTCGGCCCAATCGCCGCAGACCCGGGGGCTACTGATCCATGACCCGCTTTCTGGGTTCGTCACTCAATAAGAGGCATCTGCGCATCATGAGCGCCGCGGGCGCGGGACCGTCGTCGTGCTCTGCCGGCAGGCTGTGGCTGTGTCGCAGACGCGGGGCTAACCATCTCTCCCGCGCACACACGGTCGAGCAGCGAAGCCTGCTGCGGTTCCAGCTTCACCAGACGCCCCAGTACACTCAAGACGTTGATTAGCTCCGTCGTATACTCCGCCAACCATTCCGACGGCTGCACATCTCCGAGCAGCGACGGCGGGCGGCGGT
>Ga0315284_10007351_pt1 | contig 15727 bp, 19 predicted proteins | sample YL17G09_16_MG_FD_203696 | JGI IMG/M metagenome (GOLD analysis project Ga0315284, IMG submission 203696) | Sediment microbial communities from Yellowstone Lake, YNP, Wyoming, USA - YL17G09_16 | ecosystem: Environmental > Aquatic > Freshwater > Lake > Sediment | place: USA: Wyoming | collected... | reverse complement strand
ACAATATGAAAATATATAAATATATATTTTTTATATATAATATATCTATATAAAATATATACAAACTATGAAAAATATACAAACTATAAAAATATATATCTATATAAAAAATATACAAACTATAAAAAATATACAAACTATAAAAAATATACAAACTATAAAAATATATAACAATATTAAAATATATAACAATATCAAAATATATAACAATATCAAAATATATAAATTTATATGATTTATATATAATATATCTATATAAAAAATATACAAACTATAAAAATATATAAATTTATATTATCTATATAAAAAATATACAAACTATAAAAATATACAAACTATAAAAATATATAACAATATGAAAATATATAACAATATGAAAATATATAACAATATGAAAATATATAACAATATAAAAATATATAAATCTATAAAAAATATACAAACTATAAAAAATATACAAACTATAAAAATATATATCTATATAAAAATATATATTCATAGTCACTAAACAACCCCATAGGGTTGTTCGAATAATCCCTAGTGCCTACGTAGTACGGGATTATTTACTGCGTATGAAATAGAGACTAACAATATCAAAATATATAGCAAACTTTTTTTACCACCAACCCATTTAATTAAAAATTTAACAATACTCATTTTTTTTTCAATGTATAAAACTATATAAAATCATTTAAATGAATATAACTTTTATTTAAATGAAAACTATACCAAAAATAAACATAAATTCTTGCAATCTATCAAATCAACAATCTGAAATAATGTCATTATGGGATATTTTTACATTTATTAAAAATATCCCATCAAGATTAAAAAAATTATATATATTTAATATGCAACTGGAAATTAATAAGAAAGAAACTCGAATTGATATTTCAATTGTGGTATTTTTATTTACTATTATGTATCCCATTTTTATTAGATTGTTTTATGGGATTTTAGGGTTTATAATAAGTTATCAACTATATTATAAATATGGAGCATCAAAAACTGGAGAATTAGTTTTTGGTATGTTGAAATTTTCTAAAGTTCATATACACCATTGGTTATATTGTTCAATTTCACTAATAATATTTTGGACTTTTGATATATCACATCCCTTTTTTATTGGATTAGGATTTGGAGGAATAGTTCATGGAATACAATTTTCTGATTGGTCAAATGTTATAATATAACATTTCTACACATTAACTAAATATTATTACATTAAATGTTGAGAGTTACATTTAATATCAGAACATTTAATAGATGTTAACTTATTATTTTCGTGTGTAAATTGTAAGTTTTTTAAACAATTTTTATGATAAAGATGTCCACAATTTAATTTAGTACCTTTTGGTACTCCATAAAATGATTTTTTACAATATGTACAAAATATATTTGTATTTCCAAATAATTGTCTACATAAAGGACATTTAGGGGTTTCACAACTTTTAACATATTCAAAAAGACAATCTGTATGAAATACATGTGAGCAATTTATAATTATATAGTTTTTCAATGATATATTTAATAAACATATACTGCAATTTTCTAATAATATATTAGGGATACATTTATGTTCATAATTTAATTTAAATCTACACAAACCACAAATATCACAATGTATTACTTCATTTTCTCCAAAATATGAACATTTTAAACAAAAATAATCAGAATATTTATTTTTACAATAAATACACATATTATCAGTTGATGGTATCTGTTCTAAATTACACAAATTACATTTGATTAATTTTAAGTCAGTTCTTGTAAATATATGGTCTGTATCTATATCATGACATTTATGACAATCATAAAAAATATCACATTGATTACATTTTACTTTAATATTTCTTATATAATGAATACACATTATTTATTTTTCAATTAAGTTATTTTAAATAAACATTTTCAATAATATAAAAATAATTTTGAATTTTTAAAAATTTTATATCCTGCAAATTTTTACATTTTATTATTACCTTTATAATTATGGATTTTACCGATAATCATCTTATTGCTTTTACTGATGGTTCTTGTCATCCCAATAATAAAAGTACATCTTCTCGTGGTGGATATGGTATTTTATTTGTTTCTGGAGCATATACAGACTTATCTGTATATGGTAGTTTATCTGTTGATAAAGTTTTTGCTTCTAATATTAGAGCTGAAGGTTATGCTATTATTAGAACAATGGAATATTCAACAGTTTGTCAAGAACCTTGGGACAAACTAACTATTGTAACAGATTGTGAGTTTTGGATTAAAATGATTAAAGATTATATGCCAAAATGGACAACTAAAAAGTTTCACGAAAAAGAAAATACTGATTTAACTATTAAAATGTATAATTTATATAAACAATTGATTAGTAATAATAAGCAAGTTAATTTTATGCATGTTAAAAGTCATAATAAAAGTGGTTGGAATAAATATCCTGATGGTTCATTTGAGAAATTATGTTATGATAAAAATGATTTTTGTGATAAATTGTGTAATTATGCGAGAACAACATTAAATTGTGGTCAGGAGAAAAGTGATATTTATAGTAATATTACATTATAAATTATTATCTAGTAAGCATAGCAATTTTATGGTCTATTAAATCAATTGATGAATTTAAAATAGCTATTTGATGTGTATGCCCCATATCATTTGATATATTTGTAGAATTAATACAATTTAATCTTTGAACTAATATTCTCATTGTTCTTTCAAGATAGTATTGGTCTTTAAGTAGCAATAAATCTCTAACATATCTAATATCCATATAACTTTCTATCTCTCTAAATTCTGCTTGTGCATTATGATTTCGTCTTCTTAATAATACATAGTTATGATAAAAAATATTAAACATAGGACATACAAATAACTTAACTTGTTCTATAATTAATTCAAATTGTCTTTTTTGAATATAATTAATATTAATATTTGACATTTTTTGATATATTGTATTATATATTATATAATTACATATACATATGTATATAATTTTCAATTTAATTGGGTTGTTATTACTCATATTTTCTATCAAATTTAATAAATTGGTTCTATATAAATTAATAAAATTATTGGCTGAAATAATAATATCATCAATAACACGATTATTATTAAAATAAATAATAGCATTTTCTTCATTATTTGCACTTTTATATGTGTTTATATTTATATTTCTTTTTATGACTAATAAGTTATATATTTCCATATTTTGATTATATAATAGTTCTAATTCATATATATAATTACCATTTTATTAAAATACAAAAAAAATATTTAATTATTGAATTTTAAATTAATATATAATTACTAAAATTATATTTTTTAATATGAATTTATTTATCTTATCTCTTTCTTTTGCCGAATGTGCCACTTTTATGTTTGATAAACATATATCTAAAATGATATTAGAAGCTGTTCAAATGCTTTGTGCTACTATTCAACTTATTGACCCTAAAAACAATATCACAAATATTGTGAAATTATATAAAATTACTCATAAAAATCATCCAGTTACCATTTGGATGAGAACTTCTTTAGCCAATTATTTATGGACTTTGAATATGGTTGAAGCTATGCATACTGAATGGAAATATAGATATAATCATCCTGCTACTAAAATGCACAAATCTTATATTCTTTCCACTTACTTAAAACAATATGCTCCTTCAGCAGATAAATTTGAAAAACAAGGTATTACTCCATTTGCTCTTGCTATGCCCATTGAATATAAAGGTGATGATGCTGTCGAAGCATATAGAAAATATTATCAATCACAAGATAAGCAAAAAATAGCATCTTGGAAAAATAGACCTAAACCAGAATGGTATAATATTATTAAAATTTAATATGTTGGTTATGCTGTTTCTGGTGCTGGTTCTTGTCCTTCAAATTGACTTTTAACTATGTTATTTATTAAATTTGATAAATCATCGTTTGTTGTTTTAAGAAAACCTTTTGTGTCAAGATTTCTCATCAGAGAATTCATTAATGATGTTAATTTATCTTCTTGTATATTATATACTAATGACATCATTAACATAATCATTGGTATTATACACATAAATACATTGCTGACTAAATGTTTTGTTAAAGCACTTACCATAATAATAGGATTTAACTGTTTAAATGGTAATTTTTTGCTTACCGGATCATTACAATTAGGAATAAACATTCTGAAAAATTCTGGATATACAGAAGTTCTAAGAAAACACATTACTTTTTCTGCTTCCGCGACATCTATAGTTTTAGGTGTCTCACAAACAGCTGGTAGAGTACAGCAATTATTATTATTGTTAGCAATAGCAAACATCATACTATCCAATAATAAATAAAATTGTTGACTAAATGAAGATACATCTTGAATATAATTTATTATACTTGCTCCTAAATTTATGAAATATGCCATAAATCTTATTTTTTCATCTCCAATTAATACATCTAATATTGTATTTAATTTATCCATAGTTTCACTATGTAATTCTTGCATAATATCAATTACAGCGACAGCAGTACATTTAATTAACGCACAGTCTGAAATAGGTTTTACCTCATTATTACTAAATGCTTTGATAATGTCAGATGCATTGACATTATCAAGCATAGCAGTATTATTTCTAGGGACAACTTCTTGTGAACCACAGTTTACGGATAAAGCTTTTATAATCTCAATTATATCGGTATGACTTGTTTGTGTTATTTCAGGGGCTTTGAATTTTGGGGTTTTCTCAAATAAGTCTAATAATTGCGGTAAATAAAGTGCTAATATTTCGTTTGTTGTGGCACAAGGGTTTAGGGTTGGGATTGTTATGGGGTCTGTGCGTCTTGCGCTCATTTGTGGTTTTTTTATATATAAATAAAAATTTATATATATTTTTTTTATTTAGTATTTATATAATTTAATAATATTATTAATAAATTATCAAATAAATTTTTTGATGAATTATTTTTATTTAAAAAATCTTTTATAGTTGTTGTATTTATATGTTTTTTACAATAATCAATAAAATCCATTAATGAACATCTAATTTTACTTGTTAGTTCTGTGATATGAGGATATAACATATCCTTAAATTTTTTTTGTGTTGGTTCTAATAAAACAATATCACAACCATGAACTTGTAAAGCTAAAGATGCGCAAATAGCATTAGTAATACATAAAAGTATATAGATGTAATTATATAAATTAACAATATATGATATCCATACCATACCAATACTATTTAATAATAGTATAGTCTCAATATCTAATTCACGATTATATATATTATTTATTTGTGAATTAGTATCCTCAATAGATTTCAAATATAACTGATATGTGTATTTATATAATTCACAGAGACAATCATTATTAATTACTGAAGGTATTTGTGGTGGGTCAGGTTTTATAAAACCGTTAAGATTTATTGGAATTTTAGGTATATAAATTTTATCAAAATTAATAGTTGGTATCTGTATAGTAGTAATCATATCTAAATATTTATTTATAATTGCTTGACATTCTTTTTTACAGCAATCTTTTTTACAACAATCTTTTTTACAACAATCTTTTTTACAACAATCTTTTTTACAACAATCTTTTTTACAACAATCTTTTTTACAGCAATCTTTTGGATTTATATAATAAGGCAAATTTTTAATTAAAACAGAATTTTTAGGCATATATAATTTATATATATAGATTTAATTTATAAATTTTTGTTTAAATTGTTTTCTTGAATAATTATATTGATTACCAGAACCTTCACCTAGAATATTTAAGGCAAGAATAGCAGAATTATAATTCTTACTAACAATTATACAATTATCGATTTGTTTTAAAGAAACAAGTTTTATTTTTTGGGGCATAGTTCCATTAGATTCTTTGGATAAAAATCGTGGAGTTAATTTATTAATAGTCCTGGAACCAAACCCATTTTCTTTTAAATTTGAAACATCAAGTAATTTGTGTTTGAATAGAGCATTATGATAAACTTTTAATAAATTATTATATCGTGTAGTCATTTTTAATATTTTAAAATTTTTATAATATAAATCACAAATATTTTAATGGGAAATTCAAGTTCTCAAAACATTTTACAATAGAAGCTGTAGAATATGAAGGCAAGTTTTTAAGTATAAATCCTATAAGTAAAGAAAATATTTATATTGATGGTTTAGAATTAATAAAATAAATAATAAATAATATATATAAATAATATGAATATTTTAATTCGAAGTTGGTATGGTAGATTAGGCAATAATATAATACAAGTGTTAAATGCTATACTAATAGCATTATATTATAATTATAATATAATATTACCAGGGCACAAATATTTCAATAAAAAATATATAATATTGAACTCGGCAATAAACATCAGAGATTATAAAATTACTAATAAAGGCAATTTTTTTTTAAGATATCAAATTCTCAATATTGATATAAAAGCATTTGAAGAAAATAATGAAAAAGCATTAGAAATATTAAGAAGTTGTTTTATAATAAAAGACAAAATAAATAGATTTAAACCATCTAAAAATATTTTATTAAATGAAAATGATGTACTAATTCATATAAGAAGTGGAGATATATTTATTAATAATCCACATATAGAATATATAATGCCGCCATTATCATATTATGAAAAAATAATCAATCATCAAAAGTTTAATGCTAAAAATAGTTTTTATTTAATAAGTGAAGATAGAAAAAATCCTTGTATAAATGAATTATTAAAAAAATACCCGAAAATTATATATTTAAAGCAATCATTAGATGATGATATTAAATTGATATTATCAGCACATAATATAATTACATCATTTGGTACTTTTGTTCATGCATTATTAAGTATTTCTGGAAATATTAAAAATTTATATAAAGTTTCATATGATTATAATAATACATTATTAAAAGATATAAATATTTATGAAGCAGATTTAACAGAATATCACCAATTAATGAGACCTTGGAAAAATACAGAAGAACAACGTAAATTAATGTTAAATTATCAATCGGTAAATAATTTTGTAAAAACTACAGATATTAAGCATATTTAGATACCTAATGGTTATGAACTACAACTTATAAATAATCCCATACTGCTTATGAACTACAACTTATAAAAAATAAATTATAAACATGTATTAAGAATTGTAAATATATATTCATAGAAACTATTCATATTTCATATGAATACGCAGTAATTCATAGTGACTAACAATATGAAAATATAAACTATAAAAATATAAACTATAAATATATATACAAATAATTAAAAATGTACATAAATTCAATAATAAAATGATAAAAATCATTAATTATGAAAACTATGATGTTAAAAATCATTTAACAACTACTAACACATTTAAAGTCAACTAGTTTAAACTCAACTAGTTTAAATGTTGGGACGTATAAATATAAATTTAATATAGATAAATTTATTTCATAACGGGTTTTTTATAAATCCTTGTATAGTTAAGGCAATTTATTATATATTATTTGTATAATTTAAAGTAGTGTTTACATTAATATTCCATTAGCCCCAACACCAAATCGGCTTTTCTTACCATCACCATTATCTAAAGAAAAATCATTATTGATTATTTGCACAAATTTACTTGAAACACATCAATACAATTGATTTTATCATCGACTTTAAAATTATCCCATTTTAGATTGTTCTTTTGTTAATCTTCATTAACATCTTTATCATCTAATAATATTCCGTGCTTTCCCGTTTTACCTTAGGTCTTCAATTAATCCTTCATTTCATTTAGGTCCTTAAGGTTTTTTTATTACATAGATAAAATTACTTCTATTTATAAAAATTCCTTGAATAATATTCTTAAATGGTTTATAATCATTCATATATGCATTTACCAACTCACCAACCATTAAATTGTGAACATACTATTTTTAGTTCATTCACTAAAACAAAAAGGGTTATCTGTAATTTTTTGAGGTATTTTAAAATATGCGATGTCTTTCTCCACATAGTCAATTCTTTGCGTTAAATGTCCCAAATGTGTCTATTTGTAAATAATCTACTGTAGTATCTAATAGACCTACCAAAAATATTTGAGGGGTCTAATGAATCATAATATAAGCAGTTGTGACATTTGAATTCACTAATGAATCGGGATATCCCCATTATGTAATAAGATACGAATTAGGATAAAACCCAGTCTTTCCATCATCATAGGTAAAAGGGATAAATATATTATTCTTGAGGTCTGTTGGATGATGAATATTATCAGTAGTATTAGTAAGATAAGTTAATTTCATAAATTTTGTTTTAATAGTTATGTGGGTTTTATATAAAAGTAATATTAATTAAAAAAAAATAAAATTTTTTATATTTTATATAAAATGAAAAATATACATATTGAAAGCTGGTATGGTAGATTAGGCAATAATATAATACAAGTATTAAATGCTATATTAATAGCATTATATTATAATTATAATATAATATTACCACAACATAATTATTTTAATACAACATATATAATAATCAATGAAAAAATTACAATTGAAAATGAAAAAATTAATTCAATAGAAAATGGACATTTCTATTTTTGGGTTTATATTAAAAATATAGATACAAAATTGTTTAAATTGTATAAATTGAATAATGAGAAAGCATTCGAAATTTTAAAATCAAGTTTTAATTTTACAAATTTAAAATTATCTAATTTTAAAAATAATGATATATTAATTCATATGAGAGGTGGTGATATATTTGATAATCATAATCCACACGGTTTATATATAATGCCTCCATTATCATATTATATTGATATTATTAAATCAATCAAATTTGATGATATAATGGACAAACCAGTTATTTATTTACTTAGTGAGGACAGACTAAATCCATGTGTTAATGAATTGTTAAAACTATATCCACAAATAATTTACAAAAATCAATCATTAGATGATGATATATCATTGATATTATCAGCACACAATATTATATCATCATTTGGGACATTTATATCAAGTTTAATATATATATCATCAAATATTAAAAATTTATATGAAGTATCATATTATAATGATGATTATGCTTTTCGTAATAATGATTATAGAGTATTTACTAATATAAATTTTTATACAACTGAACTAACTGAATATCAGAATTTACTGAGACCTTGGAGAAATACGAAAGACCAGAAAAAAATAATGTTAGATTATAAATGTGAAAATTCATTTATTAAAAATACTAATATAAATATCATCTAATATTAAAAATTAATATGAAGTATGCTTATATTTTTAATGATGATCATGATTATAGTAGTAATGATTATACAACTAATCTAACTGAATATCAGAATTTAATGAGACCTTGGAAAAATACGAAAGAACAGAAAAAATTAATGTTAGATTATTAAATGTTAATATATTATAAATATATAAATATATTATAAATATATAAATATATATAATAAAATTTTATGGATTATCTTTTAAATCTTTCATTAAGATTTTATGAAAGATGGCAACCAGATGCTATTATCAATCGTAAATTAAAACAAGCAAAATCAAATGATTTTGAAAAGTTAAGTGGAACAATTGCTGATTGTCAAATTAGTAAAGACCGTAAATTTATTACAAAAAGAATAAGACATGATCAAAAAGAAAAAGATATAAGTGATTTATATCTTATTGGACAAATAGTTGGTAGTTCAGTTGTAAATACTTGGACCGAAGCTGCTATGTTAGAATATGATTTAGTCCATGAAGCTGGTATTCAAGAAGAATTTTATCAACTATGGAAGAATTCAGATATTATTAAAATACCAAAAGTAAAAAGTTTTAAAGAAAATAGTATTGTAATGGATTTTTTTGATTGGCCAAGATTAGCAGATGTACTTAATAATAAAGACTTATTTGAAAATGCTGTTAAATCAACAGCATATTTCTTTTATAATAGTATTAATAGAGGTAATATAGTTCATGGTGATATTTCATTATTTAATATATTAGTAGATCCAAAATCCAAGAATGGACGGATATGTGTTATTGATTATGGTATGACTTGTAGATTAGAAAGTAAAGACGTAAATAATTTAAATAATATTAAGAAAGTTGATAATTTACAAGGAGATCCATCTAAAATATTTGATGCTTGGAATACTGAAGGATTTCAATTTAGTTGGGATTGGTGGGAAGAATTAAATTTAATGGAAAAAAAAAGTAGTGATATAAGTGGGGTTTTTGTAAGGTCTGTAGTTTCATTAACGAGAATAGCATGTATTGGTAATTTAATAGTGCCAAAATCTTTTAATGATTAATATATCGGATTTTTGAAGAAATATACACTTTAACTACGTGGACCTTGTTGACATGTATATTCACATTTAGCATTTGGATTATTACCACAAGTGATAGGTTTATCATAACAACCCCATTTTGCACTATCAGCACCATTAATACATACATGTGCACCAACTGCACATTGTGAATTACATGCATTTTGGTATTTTGGGGGATTACATGTACCACCAGTTGGTCCAGTTGGTCCAGTTGGACCATCCCCATTATAACATAATGGTTTACAATAATATCCTGGTTTTTTGAATTCGTCGGCATCTTTATTACAAGCTACAGAATTGTCTTGTTGATAACAAGCATAATAATCCCCTGGACATGGTGGGGATAAATTGTAGAATTGACAAGTTTTGATATCTGGAGGTGGTGGAGGTGGTCCACCATTTTGATAACATACATTAATAATATTTAAATTTCCCCTATTTAAAAATTCTGGACAATCTGGGGAGCCAGATTTTTTTGAAAGACGATAACTAGAAACACCACATTTGTCTTCATATGGTGTTTCTATACAATCAGGTATAGTTAGTTCTTCTAGATGTGTATCCGCTAAATTTTTAAATAAAACTTGCATTTTATAAGGGTAATGTAAAGCTGGGGATGATGATAAATCATTATAATCATAACAATATGTTGTAAATTTAGTTTGTTTCCCATTTTCAAAACAACCAGGGCAAGTATCCCCATTAAAAGTAGCAGGAGAACCAGCAGGTTCAGTAGGGGCAAATGCTTTACAGTTTAAAGAAGAATTATTTCCGTCTCTAGTACATTGCCCTATTTGAACATAATCACACCAGGTTTTTCTAGGGTTAGATAAATTACCAGTTAAATGATAATATGGGTTTGTATTTTCAGTTATACCATCTGGGAATGTTCCGTTTGAATTACCTACTAAACATCCAAATAAATTACTAGCACTAGTTCCCGGTAAAAAATAATTTTGAAATGGATATGAATCGCCTCTGTGTATAGGTTGTCCATTGACATCTGTCCCATTATAAGTACAAGGATTACCACGATAATTAATGTCAGTTACTATATAACTAGTTTTATAAGCAGGATCATCTTGTTTAATATTTGGATCAGGAATTGTCAACTTTTGTGACATATTATAAGTTGTCCCATCTTCAATACTCATATTAGCAACCATATCTTTTCCAAATTCAATTAATGATGGTGCTCCTTGAAAATATTTACTTAACATTGTTTTTTTACCATTTACTTTAACAATTACTACTGGTGAAAGTCTCATTGCTACACCATTAGTAACAGGTATAGTAAGGGTACACCAATAATTATCTTTGTTTGGATCATTATTTACTGGGATAGTTACAATAACACCTGAATCACCAATAGCATCACTTGATTCAGCTGGATAGTCTTCATCAGGATATTTTTTTATAGTACAAGTGTTTTTGATCATAAAGTCCCAAGACACAACCACAGGGGCAGCAGGGTCACCTAGTTTTTCTTGTAAGAACACATTTAATTCATTACCTGTGTTATTAACTAATAATAAAGTTGAGTCTGCCATTTTATTTATATCTGGAGGTGGATCACTAATACCACCGCCACCATTAGTGATTTGATTACTATTAAAATAATTATATATATAAATTGTTGCTATTAATAATAATATAAACACTAATATAACTATAAATACAATTTCGTAATCCATTTATTATAAAAAATAATTATATATTAAAAAAATATATTTTAAATAATTTTAAAAAAATAATTTCTTAATTACATCAAAAATCCAAAGGTTTAATATTTAAAGCTCCATCCATCATATTATTTGATGGAGTTTCAACTAATATACCATTAGCCCATACACCAAATCTTCTATCTTCATCTCCATCAGTTTCTAAAGTGAAATGATAATATTTATATACATTTGTATCTAATACTTTTTCAAATTTATCACTATCTGCTGTAATAATTGATAATAAGTTATCAATAACAGGAAGATTATTTTTATCAATCTTTTTTTCTTCATTTTCAGTCAATTTTACAACTAATACTCCGTGATTTCTTGTTAATGTTAGGTCTTCAATTAATCCATTATCATCTGTTTTTAACATTCTATACATACAATTAGAACATCCATTAGTATGTGGATTATTAACAAATTCTCCTTTAATTATTTTACTAATTTTTCTATATCCGTGTAAATATGATTTAACAAGGTCTCCAATTTTCAAATGTTGTACTAATCTATATTCCTCTTTTAATATACATATTAATGAGTTTTCTAATTGTTTATAACATAATATTTTTGTTCCTTCACTAAAACAAGGATTTTCGGATTTAATAGCAAAAACACTTTGACCAAGACAACCTGTTGATATTGAAGTAAAACCTATATTTGTGGTGTTTGTGGTGTTTATTTCAATAAATTTATTACTAGATGGTGTAACTTCTGGATTACCCAATTGTCCAAAAGAATTTGACCCAGTAATAAGAATTCTACCATTTGATGTTAATAAAGTTGTATTATAATTAGAACAAGATATTTGTTTTATGCTTTCTCCATTTTGTAAAAAACTATTATTTACTTTTGTAAATACATTAACATTACCAGTACCTAAACCCAATTGTCCATAATCATTATCACCAGTAGAATATATATTATTATTATTTGTTACTACACAAGTGTGATATCCACCACAAGATATCTGGATTATATTTTCACTAGGAGATAAAAAAGGAACAGTAACTTTTGTAAATACATTAACATTACCAGTAGTACCTAAACCCAATTGTCCCGTTTCATTAAGACCAGTAGAATATACATTAAAGTCCTTATCTAAAACACATGTGTGTGAATTCCCACAAGATACATTATAAGTACAAGGATTACCATCTGTAAAAACTACATCTGCAAATTTTGCTGGTTCAGCTTTATTTGTGTTATTACCCAATTGTCCAAAATTATTATCTCCAGTAGTTTTATTTTTAAGTATATTATTAGGTGTATCAGTATATAATAATGCACTATGGTAATAACCTGAATCTATATCTAGTAGTGTGTTTGGCACACCATTAGATATTTGTGTAAATTGAGTAAAATTTTGAAAAACATTATTTGCGGGTAACCCCTTTCCAATATATCCAGAACCAAAAATTTTATTATTATAATCAAGTAATAATATAAAATTATACCCAATAGATACTTTACGAATTAAAACACCATTATTTAAAGTAGGTTTTACGAAAGTGCTATCTGGTGATCCTGTTGCTCCCATTCCTAATTGTCCATCTTGATTTTCACCAACAGTATATATCACTTTATTGTCGTTCATTAAAATTACTGAATTATATGATGAATTAGATATATACAGTATATTATTTATATTTAAATCGCTCGGTAGGGTTGCTAATTGTGGTATATATACATTAGTATAAGTATTATCACCATTACCTAATTGTCCCTTTTCATTTGAACCCCATTGATATAATAAAGTCATTTATTATATATTTATAAATATATATATTATATAAAAAATATTATTATATATATTTACTTAGTTCTTTTGATGATATATCTAATGGGAAATTTTTCCTATAAAAAATTTTATACATTGTTTGTTTTTCAATTTCTCTTTGTTCTTTAATAGCATACAATTTTCTAAATTCATCAATAAATGCTAATATACTAATAAGTCTATCATATATAATATGATTTATATATTTTGGATATCTTCTATACAAATCATATAAATTTACTTTAAGTATATCAATAGTTGTATCTGGTAAATTTATTATAAGTTTAATTATGTTTTCATCATATAATTTAAGAATATAACCCCATTTACCTCTATTATAAAATTGTAATGTAGAATGGTATTCAACATATATAGGTAATGTAATATCACTATTTATTTTTTGAAGTATTTTATATCGCACATCAAACATACTATCTATATAATCATTTAAAAACTCTGTAATTTCATCTTTAGTTAAAATACCATTGATTGATAATAGAAATATATATTTGGATACATTTATATATTCAGAATAATATTCATCAAATGTAATATAATCTAAATTGTATATATAGAATATAATATCATCTATTATATTTAATGGAGATTTAGTCAAAAAACTATTGATATTTTTGATATATGATATATAATTTAAATCATATTTAGAATCATTATTAATAATATAATTAGACATTTATAATTAAAATTTTAAAATTTTAACAATTATTTAAATTTTTCATATTGTTCTAAAACAACAAGAAACATGGACAAGTTAGAAGAACCACCTAATTATTATTCATATCCTATCTCACAAGAAAAAATTAAAACCCAAAATAATCAAATGAAATATGAAGCTTATCCTTTAGCTAATGAAATTCCAAATAATCAAATGAAATATGATAAATGTCCTTTAGCAAATGAAGTTCAAAATCATCAAATGAAATACGAAGCTTATCCGTTAGCTAATGAAGTTCCAAATAATCAAATGAAATATGAACCATTTATTAATGAAGTTCCAAATAATCAAATGAAATATGAACCATTTATTAATGGTAATAATGATCGAGAAGATTATTATCAAATAGTTGAACCAGACTATAATAATATATATTATAAGGAAAGTAATAATATATTAATAGAAATTAAAAGTAAATGGGATAAGGAAAATTATGATATAATTCTTAAATATAAAACATTACAAGATAGAGCACAAAATGAATTTGAATATAAAACATCTCAATTACAAAAAGAACACGATAAATTTACTTCAAATATAGAAAATATGAAACAAACAGAAATAAATAGTTTAAATAAGAAAAGAAATGTTTTAATTCAAAATGTTTTAAGTAAATCAAGTTATAATTTTAATATATCAGTATGGGATTATGTTGTTAAATTCTTTAAGAATTTATAATGAGTTTAAAACTTTGTACAAAGTAAGAAGTATGAAATATATTATAACACATCAATTATTTTGATGCAAATTACAAATTCGAATGCATAGTTCATAATGCAAATTACAAACTATAAAAATATACAAACTATAAATATATATTCATATTTCATATGCAATAAAGACTAACAATTTAATATAAAAAAATATACAAACTATAAAAAATATACAAACTATAAAAAACATATGGAACTATAAAAATATATATTATATATATTAAATGTTATATAAAAAAATATACAAACTATAAAAACTATAAAAATATACAAACTATAAAAAATATACAAACTATAAAAATATATAAAATTCTATATATTATATATATTAAATGTTATATAATATATATACAAACTATAAAAAATATATAAAAACTATAAAAATATATAAAATTCTATATATTATATATATTAAATGTTATATATAAAAAATATACAAACTATAAAAAATATACAAACTATAAAAATATAT
>Ga0315284_10007350_pt1 | contig 15727 bp, 15 predicted proteins | sample YL17G09_16_MG_FD_203696 | JGI IMG/M metagenome (GOLD analysis project Ga0315284, IMG submission 203696) | Sediment microbial communities from Yellowstone Lake, YNP, Wyoming, USA - YL17G09_16 | ecosystem: Environmental > Aquatic > Freshwater > Lake > Sediment | place: USA: Wyoming | collected... | reverse complement strand
TCAATGAAACTCGGACTCGTGTTTTCGGACGAGGCAAAAACAAATGATCCCCAGCAGTGTTGGAACACCCTTTGGAATCACACCGCAATCCGTCAATTCCGGTCTGCGAAAATCGGACTCCTTATCCGATCTTAAACGGCAGTTCAAATCTTTTCGATCGCTCGAAGTAATGGACAGTCTTTGTGGATTGCTGCGCCGTCACGATAGTGGGCTAGCAATTCGTGAGACCGCCGAGCCAACAGACGTCGCACTTCCCGTCGTTGACCTTTGATACGCGGGATGGTCATCGAATCGTAAGCGGTTGTCTGATGCCTCATCCAGGCTATGACGGCCGCTTCAGCACGTTCCTCAACCGGAATGCGTTTCGTCCGTGCGACGGTTCCGCTACCGACCGGTGTCGCATGATCAGCGACGGCATATGCCAGACGGCCAGCCAACTCGCCGTGGGTGGGATGAAAGGCGAGGAACGTCAGAACGGCCCCGGTAAAGTCTTCAACGTATCCAACCTGTATTTTCAGTCTGCGCTGAGTGTCCGCTTCTTTTCGATGGGTATAGGCTGCGGTCGAGCGTTCCGCTTCGAGTTCCGCCCGAATCCGAGAAATGGTCTCTGCCGGAGCCCACACGCCGCGTGAAAAAAGTTTACGACCCCTTCGCTCCTGCACGACCCAATGATCCCCAGTTGCCTTCACCCTGCGGGTGAGTGCTGCATCACCGGGAGGAAACATGACCCAGTTTTCGGGCGCAGCCAAGATCTTGCCATCGGCACTTCGCACTGTGTTTGAACTGGGACCGGGACTATAGATCATGTCGCTCACTTCATGAGTGAAAGAGACCTCGACGGGCCGTTCCGTGGGACGGATTGGAATCGTCGCCAGCGGTCATTGGATGCGTGCCGAAAGATAACAATGCGACATCGAAAACACGAGACGAACAGGCAGAGCGTTCGTGCGTAATTTCAGAACGGCAGGCCGACACGACTCGCAAGGCGTGAGATATCTCTCTAGGCAGCGCCTCGCCACTTCGAAGAGTCGGAGGCGATCCGAGAACCGCTGTTTCCACAGAAACGGCCAATCTCCTGCGGATCAGTAACACGCTTCGGTTTTTGATGACGGTGGCTTCACGACGACGTAGAGTCTATGCCACACAAAACCCTGTCAATGGTCACCGATCACTCGTATTTTCCAGACGATGATGCAGACAAAACCAGGTAACCGATTTGCGGCCTAGCGGAAAGGAACTAGAATGCCTTGAGAGACGGAGAAACGTCGATATTTCTTCTGATAAAGAATCACGGGGACCACACTCATGACAATGAAAAATGTCGAACAATTGCGAGCAAGTCAATGCGTTCCCTGCGAGGGTGGAATTCCGAGTCTGTCCCCCGTGGAGGTCTCGAGACACCTCGGCCAACTACAGGGCTGGACCCTTGTTCCCAACGGCACCCGAATTCGAAAAGAATGGATCGTCAAAAACTTTCAAGAAGGGATCGAATTTTTTAAGCGAGTTGCCGAGGTCTCCGAATCGGAGGGGCATCATCCGGACCTGCATCTCGTGGAATACCGCTTGACGGTGATCGAGATTTGGACGCACGCAATTGGTGGATTGTCAGAGAATGATTTTATTCTCGCAGCCAAGATTGATGAGATTCCGATCGTGCTCAAACAAAACAACAATCACTCCCCTGGCTAACCGGATCCTCAAAGACACAAACCCAATTCACAAATCGTCCGAGACATCAATCGTGCAACGTGTTCCTCATCGCCAAGCGAACGATTGATCGGTGAGCCGTTCAAAGACCTCGATATATTTTGAACGCGTCCGCTCAATGACATCCGCTGGAAGAACGGGTGGCGGGCTGTTTTTGTCCCAAGCCGTCGATTCGAGCCAATCTCGAACGAATTGTTTATCGAAGCTCGATTGGCTGCCGCCTGGAACATACTCGTCGGACGGCCAATAACGAGAGCTGTCCGGAGTGAGTACCTCATCGATCAGTAAAATTTTATTGTCGAGCAGTCCGAATTCAAATTTTGTGTCCGCCAAAATGATTCCGCGTGAACGTGCATAGTTTGCCGCTTTGGAATAGATCTGTAGGCTTAAGTCTCGCAGTTGTGACGCATTGTCTGCACCGATCAATTGACAGGCGGTGTGAAACGATATGTTTTCATCATGTCCTGTTTCGGCTTTGGTGGCGGGTGTAAAGATCGGCTCTGGAAGCGGATCACTTTCACGAAAACCCGACGGAAGATCAATTCCACAAATTGTTTGCGATGATTGATACTCCTTCCATCCGGATCCTGCGAGGTATCCCCGCACGATACATTCAATGGGAAAGACTTTCGTCTTTCGGACGACCATGCTTCGACCGTCGAGGACTTCTGTATCTGTTTCCGATGGCAGAGGCACATCGCAAGAATTTTTGCTCAGAAAATGGTTCGGAACGTCAAGGAATTCAAACCAGAATTGACTGAGTTGCGTCAGCACCCTTCCTTTGTCGGCAATACCGTTGGGCAAAACCCAGTCGAATGCGCTGATCCGATCCGTGGCGACAAAAAGTATCCGGTCGCCAAAGTCGTATAAGTCACGCACCTTTCCACGCACGGGCAGATGTCCGGGAAGACTACTTTGTAACAAGGGTGTCGGGGAACGTTGGGGCATAACGCGGTTCGACAAACGCGTCAATCATTCCCCATCGGGATGACGACGTCGATGTTTAAGAACAAATTGGGAAATCATACGCGCTAGTGAGACTATCAGGGTCGCGTTTCTTGAACAACTCAACACGCTGGGCTAGACTAAACGATCCCATTATCTCTTTCGTTTACTCTCTACACATGCTAGGCGCCGATGCATGGGATTGATTCGCTTCGCCGTCGAACCGGCAACGTTGCTTGATGACTTGCCCGAGGCGTATCGCGGCTACTTGACTGGATCCGACGGCCACGTTTTTGTGACTCGAATTGAAGTTCAAGAGGCGATCATCGGATGTCACAGAAAAACTTCTGAAAGTTGCAAGTTTCACGTCGCTTGGCCCGTCACGGGCTTTGGACGTCCCGTGATCGCCACTGCGTCATTGTCAGAACGCGAGCAACCGTATCTTCTTCCATTAGAGTTGGCTCGAGGGAAGATTGTGCAACTCCGGAATCAGGCCGGGGAATGGGAATTGTCCGGCATGACAATTCCACCCGATTTTGTGGATTCTTCTCGACTCGCGTTTCGCGCCTTTGCCAAGGCGGCTTCTCGTCAAAACCAACCTGAAGAGGCGACTCGGCTTTCCAATGAGGCGTTGTGCCACGCATGCGCTGCAGCGGAAATTTTGATGATCGGTTACTCCTCGCAGACGTTTCTTAATCGATTGCAGCGATTCGGCAGCCTTCCCGCCTCGATCGGATGTGAACTGCATCAAGCCCCGCCGCACCCCGATGCCGACGAGTTGTTTGCTGCGGCCTTCAATTCGGCAACGGTTGCTTGCGCCTGGGAAAAGATTGAATCGAAGGAAAAGAACTACGACTGGACGTATTGCGATCAGCAACTCGATTGGTGCGAAAAGCGGAAGTTGTTGGTGAAAGGCGGCCCCTTAATCGATCTCGGGCCGCATGGCCTTCCTTCATGGTTGGCTCGTGGTCAGCATGACCGTTTTTATCTGGAAAAATTGGCCTGTGATTTTGTAAAAATGGCCATATCCCGATATTTCGGGCGGATTCGCATCTGGGAGGTTGCTACTAGACTGAATTCTGGTGGCGCGTTGAGCCTGAGCGAAGAGGATCTTTTGACCCTCGTTGTTCGAGTACTCGATGTCGCTCGGCAGTTAGACGAAGAGACGCAATTGTTGATTCGAATTGATCAACCTTGGGGAGAGTACCAGGCTCGAGGGCAGCACCGACTCTCGCCCATGCAGTTGGTCGATGCCCTGTTGCGCTCCAGCGTGGGACTGGCCGGCGTGAATCTTGAATTGGCCGTCGGCTATTTGCCAAGAGGAAGTGCGTATCGTGATCTTCTAGACATCTCTCGGCTGATCGATATGTGGAGTATTCTGGGGGTGCCGCTTCATGCGACACTGGCCTGCCCCTCCAGCAGTGATGACGATGCCTTGGCCAGCGAAAGCTGGGAGGTCGAACCACGAATGTGGGACCGGGAAATTGATGAAACGGGCCAAGCCGAGTGGATTGAACGTATCCTTGAACTGCTACTCGCCAAACAATCAATCTCCAGTGTTTCTCTGGCCCACTTCTCTGACGGCGACTCCCATACCTTTCCACAGGCGGGACTGCTGCGCGCTGACGGAACACCAAAGGCCGCCTTGGAACGGATTATGATCCAACATCAACGAAACAAGCGACAAGACTAGTCCTCCCTCCCAAACGCAACATACCCTTTAAGTTTGCGTAATTGCGGGCTGAAATGGAGTTCGTTGAGCGATTCCGTGAGGACCGCTTAGTCGCATTAAATTCGCTTCAGATTACCCATCTTAATTGAAATTTGTCATCGACTATGGTGAGGTATTCGTTCTACTGCCGGTCAATGGAGTCCGGCTAAAAACAATCCGTGAGCAACGGCTTTGTAAGTCTCCACCGATCGATTAACGGCCGGAGTTCAACGGATACTTCGAATTTTTGGAAGAGATCAGCATGTTAAGAACGACTCTGTTGTTAAGTGTCTGCCTGACGACCACGATTTTCGTTTGGGGTGACGATCAGCCGGTGAGTGCTCTGACGCCGGCTAATGGTGTGTCCGTGATGGTTCGAGTCGAAAAATTTGCCGTTGAAGAACGCTCCGGACCGTACGATTGGCTCATCAAAAACGAAAACATTATCCGGCTGGTGTCTAGTACGAACGAGCATCGCGCTCGAATGGGGCTTACTCCGGTTGTCTTAGATACCAGCATGTGCCTGGATGCGCAGAGACATGCCGATTGGATGGCTTCCTTCGGATCTTTTCAGCATAGCTCCCTGCCATATATGGAGATCATTTTCAATGGCGTGAGCAGTCCGGAAGCAGCAGTTCAGGGGTGGATCGCTTCACCACAACACCACGCGATCATGCAAAGCGGCACAAAAGTCGGCTTCGGCTACCAGCTTCGCGGCGGTCATCCCTATTGGGTCGGCGTGTTTCAATGAATCGTTGGATCGGGATTCAACGTTGCCACTCGGCATGATTTGGCCTCGTGCTGTTTTGTCAAATCGATGCTTTACGATCGGCGATTGCGATGAATCCCGGTCTGCATTTTTTTGTCTTAGGCAGGCCAATAGCCTGGGGGGATTTCAGAAATTCCCCGCCCCAGGCTATTGGCCGTCGTCATGATCGACCTGATGTGTTTGGAGATTGTGTCTCAAGCCGACCGAGTCATCGTCTGGCGGCTTTCATCTGTAACGAGGCACCGAGGATTTTGACGCTCGTCGGCCCTTGTCACACAACATCTGTAGGAACGCCGGTCTGTTGGATCATTGACGTTCCTAGATCAATCTTCGAGTCGCTTTCGGCTGGTGTCCGGAGCGAGCCAAATGATCACCATGCCGACTAAAAAAATCAGACTTGTCACGCGGCCAATCTGTGCATAGTCACCGGCAAAAAAACTCATTAAGGCACCGGTGCCGAAGACGGTGATGGCCGTCAGAATCCGGCCGAAATTGAAACAGACTCCGGCTCCGACTGATCGTGCTCGCGTCGGAAATAATTCGGGCAGAAACAATGGCAACCAGCCAAAATAGATGCCACTGAACAAACCCAAGCCCGAAACCCACCACAGAAAACTGGCATCCGTCGGTAAGACAAACCAAAACGTATATTGAGCAATTCCTAGGGCCAACGCACTTGCCAGACAATAAGTCAGTCTGCGACCAACAACCGTGGCAATCCAACCGCCCAGCAAACTCCCGAAAATCTGAGCCATGGCACGTGCTTGATTGACCTGCGCCTTCAAGGCCGGGTTCGTCGTTCCCGCTCGATCGGCCCACTGGACCATCCAATCCGCACTTCCCCAACCACCCACAATCGGTACCGTTGCGAGTCCGATTCCAATCAACGTGCCCCACAATAGTGGTGGTCTGAAGATCTCCACGACTGTTATACCCGATCCACTTTTCGCGGTTGAGGAGCCGCGATTTGCCAACCATAATGGGGATTCGGGAACGAAGACTAGGGACACGACTCCGAGAATTGCGGGCAGGGCCGCAACACACATCACCCATCGCCATTCAGAATGATCGGTTCGATACCATGTCATCAGTGTGGACATCAGGAAGATACCGATATTGGCGGACATCCCCATCAGACCTGAAGTGACCGAACGAGAAAGACTCGACCACGCTTCCGAGACGAGGGCTACGCCGTTCGGCCACATGCCGCCGACTCCAGTACACGCGAGAAACCAGCAACACCACAAAACCACCGGACCATCCGCAAAATACGCTACACCCGCCATCGTTGAATAGGTCAGGATCGACAATCCCATTCCCTTCGTTCGGCCGAATCGATCGCCAATCGCACCAAAAAAAAGTCCTCCGAACGCTGCACCAAAGAGAAAGGCACACTTCAGCCAAGAGACCCACTGCCCCACACGGATGTTGCCTTGTTTCAGTTGTAAGTGTTCGGCTGTGGTCAATACGGGACTGCCGGGCGATGCCGTTCCCTGTTTCTGTTTCTTTTCACGGTTGCTTAAAGAAAGATAACTTTCAGCGTCCAACTGCCCACCTTGAGACAACAGATCGACAACGGCCGGCTGCATGACAACGGATGTGATCGACATGAGGAGTCCAGCGCACATCCAGCCCAGAAAGGCGGTGGTCAGCATGAGCCCTCGGCCAGCGTTAGTCAGCGATGACGGTTGTCTAAAGTCCATGGCTGATGGTGTCATCCGTAGAATCGTTCATCGCAGTCCGCACAGAAGAAATCGTGAAAAATCCGAATATGTAGCGTATGATCGTACTGAGAACGGCGAGAGTTTCTAGTCCTCGCTGTTGAAATGCTTTACGAATACTGTCCGTAAATGAGTTGGCCTGTACGGCCTGAATCCGCAACGGTTTTAAAAACGGCAAATTTTTCGAAACTCGTCTGTGCATCGAGGAGAGTTGTCCGATCTTCGTCGATCGCCTTCGGGTTTTTCTGCGCAAGGAGAAAATCATTCTCGTTCGCGACTCGATGCTACCGAGACTCCTTAAGAATCATCGATTTCGATAGTAAAATCTGCCATCCGGACGCGAGTGATTGACGACAAGCGTCCCGGCTGTTCGTTGGGTAGGAGTTTGATTTTCCCACCACTCAGATGACTAGCCACGTGACGCTCGGTGGAGCCCCTCATTCTCCTGAGGGACCATCCGCGTTCGGCACTGTCTTGGTCCGATCTACGTTGGTCAGAGACTGTCCGAAGCGAGACGGCCTGTTGTCCGAGTCGTTTCTCTGTTGCGAAGCAGCGTTTAATGCGTGAACAAGACGACTGCAACGGCTGTCGTGTTTCGGCGGTTTTCGCCGATCATATGGGCTCATCAAGGAGGCTACTATTGAACCGTTTCCGATAAACCAGCGCAGTTCAAGCGGCGTTTGTTGATCTGTCGATAGCCTGGGAGGAGAATTGCGTTAAAGACCATGAGGTGCGGGCGACTTCTACGCTTTTAGACATTCGCATCTCCCTTGAATGGAGATGCGGCATGAACCGGCAACTAACGGCGACATTGGCGTTCCTCGGACTGTGCCTGGCAAACAGCGATTGCTTCGCCGCACAACACCCGAAGCCGATCACCACGAACAAGTCTCGATTTCGAATTCCTTTCAAATTCGACGTCTCTGCTTTGCAACGGATGAATGCTCTGGAACTGCAACTCCACGTCTCTTCCGATCGCGGTTTGACTTGGGACATGACTCAATCGTTGGCACCCGACGGCGGCAAGTTCGAATATCAGGCTCCGTCCGATGGAGAGTATTGGTTTTCGGTCAAGACACTCGATGGCCGGAATCAACTCCACCCACCGGTCGGAGCCTATGAAACGGGATTGATCGTGGTTGTCGACACGACCCCCCCATTACTCGATGTTTCGCTTCAAGAAGTGAGCCCTGGCAAGGTGCATCTTTCGTGGCACGCGACCGACACAAATATCGATCCCTCGACGCTCAAACTCGAATATTACCAACCCGGCAATGAAAGCTGGGAAAGTGTTGATGTCAGTCCGCGTGTCAGCGGCCAAACAACGTGGAGCGTAACACAAGCGGGGCAAATCGCTGCGCGGGGTACCATTGCAGATACTGCCGGAAATTTTGGAAGAGGCGAATCAAAAGTACAAATCGCCGCGACGGGCATTGCGCCGCCCCCGAAGTCCAACCGTCGCGTTCCAATCGCGGGAATCGAAGCCTCCAACGAAAATTCCGAGTTAGCAATCGAAGACCATGAATCGACGGTTGTCCCGAACACTCGACCAGACGCACTTCGCGACTCCCAAGCATCCAATAACCGTTTCCCGATCAGGCAACGGCAATTGCCGGGTCATGAAAACCCTTCCGTGGTGACACCCTTCGGTGTTTCTTCAGCGAAGTCCATCGCCGTACCATCCGTCTTAAAAAACTCTACGGGCACGCCTGTGATCGCAGCGGATCGATGGCCGGTCATTTCTGAGTCGGTTGCCAGCCAGACAGAGCAGATATATCAAATGCCGCTGCGGCACCGTCTCGTGAACACTCGACGGTTTCAAGTCGGATATCAAATCAACGACATTGGGCCCTCGGGAATCGGTCGTATCGAATTATTCATCACTCAAGACAACGGCAGGAACTGGTCGAAATACGGCGACGATCCCGACCAACGTAGTCCATTTGACGTCGAAGTACTTCAGGACGGTGAATACGGGTTTGCGATTCGAGTCCGCAGCGGAGTCGGGATTGCCAACCATCCGCCGCTTCCAGATGAACCACCAGCAATCATCGTCTCCGTCGATCAAATGCCCCCACGCTTAGAGGTGCTACCCGTCCAGCAGGGACAAGGAGCCAACGTGAACCGTCTACAGATTCGATGGCGAATTCAGGATGAGCATCCTGCAGAAAAGCCCGTATCACTCTATTACGCAGCCGGCCGAAACGGACCGTGGGAGACGATTAGCGATTGGACAGAAGACGATGGCCGTTTTGAATGGACGGTTGACGCTGGAGTTCCATCGAAATTTTTTCTCAGAGTGCTTGCTCGGGACTCCGCTGGAAACGTCAACAAAATGGAATCCGTCACACCCGTGGTGGTCGATTTGTCTCACCCCTCAGCAAGAATTGTCGATGTCGAAGCCCCCCAAACCGTAGGACCGCGATAACTCTGTTATTTTGACACAAAGGCAAACAAGTTACGACATCCGCCATGAAACGGGCGTTCGTAAACGAAGTGTCTTGAGCCAAACTGCGAGTCATCAAGGAAAGTTGATCGTGATGCGGAACGATTTCATTCGGTGAGCGGGCGAAAAAGGCGAGACATGGCAGGCTGATGCTGTTGAAGGAGTCGTCACAGAAATTCAAGCGGGTTCAGATTACGCTCCAAGCAGATACCGGCGAGACCAGATCGGACGGACAGGACGAACGCCGATACCTTTTCATAATCGAACGGAGCCAGTCGAGCGCATCCGTCAGCGATTGGTCACCAGGCCGTTTTACACCGTACTCAGCGACCTAATGCGGAATCAGCCGCTTTGACAAAATCGGCTGGATCGCATGGCGGAAGCCCAGCGGATTCACCGGCGTTTGGAATCTACTCCGCTAGGTTCCGCGAACGGATTCTTGTAACTGCCGACCGGTCGGCCATAAAAGCGTTCGGAAAAGTTGGGAACAGCGATAGGACCAACCGCGCGATCTGGCTACAGGGTGATTCCTCACGATACCAAAGGCGAGTATCTGTTCTGCGTGGAACGGGTGCGAATCCATTAGCGACGTCCAGAAACGTGATCCTCGTAAGTGACACGATCACGCGACTGTGACGAAGCCTTTCCAGTAGTCCAAGCCCGCGCACTTGAACAAAGCGGGGCTTCCGTCGTTGGCAGACACAGTCGTTGGCAGACACAGTCGTTGGCAGACACAGTCGTTGGTTAAACATCGAGGCGAATAAAGCGACTCCAATGGCCCCCCTCGATGCCGCAAGGCTCGTCACATCCGAGTTTTCAAAACTCTGTCCCTCGACAACGACCGCCACCAAATGTTTGGCAAACAAACGACTTAGAATCGACGGCCGCGTTTCAAATTGTTTCACTCAAGCGACATTATTCGCCAGAGGCAAATCACCTTTTCGGTGGGACGGAGTCTCTTCTTGGAGCGTCAATCAGCAACACCTGTCGGCTCTGATTTGGGGGGCTCGAATTTGGGAGCAGTCGCTTCGACTCGTTCTTCAGGAGGAGTCGGACGATTGCTGTTACTCGACTCGTATTTTTTGTATGCGTTGGTATCGACTTGGTCTTCAATGCCTTGCAACCCCTTCTTGAATTCGGTCAGTCCCTTGCCAAGACTTCGCGCGACTTCTGGTAACCGCTTGCCAAACAACAACAATGCGATCATACCCACCAATGCCATTTCCATCGGGCCAAGGCTGCCAATGAATGCGATTGAACACATTTTATTTAGATCCCTACGGAATGTGGTGGGCGGGTCAATTACTGATCCGATTCGGAGTTTTTTTTACCGTCGATAGGTCCAGCGGATTTGTCCTCGCGAATACCCTTCTTGAATTCGGTGACGCTCTGACCGAGTGACCGCATGGCACTTGGCAATCGACTTCCGAAGAGCAATAAGACAATCCCTGCGAGTAATGCAATCTCAAATGGACCCGGAGCAAAAGCTAACGGCAACACAACACACTCCACTCCGGTCAGATCCGGACAAACGGGGAATCAACACCACGGAGGTGATGACTAAAGACCAATTTCGACACGCGAGATCCCACGTTAGACGCAAGCATCCTCTTATGTCACTCAAGTGTGAGCCCACTCCGATATAGCCCGCAAACTAGAGCAGGTCTGCTAAGCGGACCGCTAATTCTAACCGACCTGCCACAACTGTCAATTCGCGAAAGCCTTTCAACCCCGGCCCATGGACATGAATCATTTTTGCTGAACACGAATGCCTATTGGACACCTGATAGCCCAAATCTTCCCAATAAAAAAAACAACAGCCGCGTTGATCACGAGGAATTCGGCAAGCTGCTGCGGATGATTTTAGCGTGAGCGGGAACATTTCCTCAGCCTCGAAAATTTGTATCGCCCACTGTCATTTCGCCTGGAACCGCCGAAACAGCAGCGTATTAAAAAGAGCTCCCAGCTTTAAACCAGACGACATTATTCGATTTATTGCCGGAAAAGAGAGCCTGAAACAGCGAAACCGTATGACGGATCACCCATCGAAGATTGACCACGAAGAACTGTGATTCTGGGCCGGGTTCAAAAGAGGTCTTTTGCAACCCCGTAATGAGCGCCGCCGAGTCGATAAAGCGGCCCATGGAATCAAGAAACTGTTGAACAGTGAACCGTCATAGGCCAAGTTCAACGTGCACGAGATCCGCCAAGCGGATACGAGACAGATGGCAGACAACCGTTCCGCTGATTTTCCTGGAAAAAATGCGGTCAATCGTCACGATGCGGATCCGTCGCACAAAATAAGGTCACGCAGTGTTGTTGACCTGCGTTGCCCTCCCCACCAAGCATGAGGAACACCTCAACACTACCCATACCATCGAAAACACCTCCGCCACGATTCGCCGTCGAGAACGACAATAGCGAGGGAGATAGAATTTCCCAATCAAAAGCATCTTCCAACAGAATCAAGACTTACAGCAAATATCAAGACGACTCACAAGAACATTCACCAAGCCTTGTGCTCACTCAATTACCGAGTTTTCCCGAGGTAATTCGCTAAATCGCTGCCTCAACGAGTCTTCTCAAAACACCAATTTCGACAAAATTTCAGAAGTCACTCAATCCCTGAGTCCGGCTTCTCGTGGTTCGCTTTATACTCTCAGCCACCCTGTGGCTTCAGTCATGAATCACTCGGCGGACCATCAATTATCGAAGCGACGAATCCGGATCCCAGCCAGCAACCGCCGAATCAGGGGCGAGGACATAAATTTCGACACGCCTATTTTTGGAACGAGACGCTTCAGTCGTGTTCGGTTCGACGGGCTGGTGCATGCCGTAACCCGAAACTCCCATTCGACTTTCCGGAATTCCCGATTTCCGAAGTGCTCGCAGCACGGAAAGACTTCTGTGGGCCGACAACCCCACGTTATCGACATGTTTGTCGTGTGTTCCCTTTCGGGAAACGGGTCGATCATCGGTATGACCGGAAACTAACACATTCAAGTGGTTGGCATCCGTCTGGTTCATGATACTGGCGAATTCGCCGAGAACTCGCATGGCTTCCGGACGAATTTCGTCGCTTCCCGAATTGAACAACAGATCCGTCGAAAACTTGCTGACACCGGTCTGGGGATCAAACTCAAATTCGGGATGCTTTTCTCTGAGTCGCTTCATCCGCAAAGTGGCGTCATCGGAGAGCGGATTATGCGAGGGCCGATTGGCCGTCAGCAGATGCTTCATACGATCTTCCATCTGTCCACTGGAAGCCTGAAGGTTTTCCAATCGAGCGTTTGCTGAGTCCAGATTTTGCTTTGTTGTCAGGTACAGTTGCTCCAGCCGAGCCTTTTCTGCGGCGATCTGAGAAGTCTGCATGCCGACGGAACCGCGTTCCATCGCCAGTGCTCGATTCTGTTGATAGAGCTGGTGGGCCCGCAACTGGCTCTGCCGGAGAGCGTTTCGCGGCGCATGACGGCAACCCATCGCTGCTGCAGCCATCATCGACAAACCAACAAACAGACAGGTCCGACTATAGCGTGACATCGAGAACTCCCGGGCGGTCAGCGTGACGCACGACGTGAAAACGGTGTGCCGACAATACGAAACGCGAAAACAATCGCGCAGTGTTGCCACGCCGTCCGTTCGTGTGACGCCGCCACTATCGTTCAGTTGATATTCGTAAACTGGAGACCAAACACAGAGGTGCCAATCAGTTCGCTTGAGCGTCCAACTCTTGAAAGATGGACTAGCCATGGCCAACCGATTGCATGGCTATTTGTAGTTCTCCATTGGAGCCAAGCCAATAGGGATCTTTAGTGATTTCCCGAGTTCTAGGGGTCGAATTCCTGCGAATCGGGGGTGGGTCATAATGCTGCGGCAATACTTGCCGTAGCGATGGCAAATGGGATCCTCTGAATTGGATTTTCGGACCTAAGCCGCGACGGGTTTGTGCCGGAAATGGACAAACCCGTCGCGGCGGCTTGCGTTCACAGAATACATGGTTAAGAATGATCGTACTTTGGAAGAATAAATTCCGCCCGTCCCCATGCGATGACTAAATAAATCTTAAATAATGCACGAAGAACTTTGCATCCTAAGCGGCAGAGCCAATCCACAGCTCGCGGCTGAGATTGCCACATATCTTGGAATCGGTTTGGGTTCGGTTGAACTCGGAAATTTTCCGGATGGTGAAATTTCGGTTCGCCTCGATCAAAACGTGCGTGGTCGCGACGTTTTTCTTGTGCAGCCGACCGGCCCGTCCGTCAACGACAATTTGATGGAACTGCTGATATTGATTGACACCTGTAAACGTGCTAGCGCGGCCCGGATTACGGCTGTGATCCCCTACTTCGGCTATGCACGCCAAGATCGCAAAGATATGGGCCGAGTTCCAATCACGGCAAAACTTGTCGCCAATCTTATCATCAAGGCCGGGGCAGACCGCGTCTTGGCGATGGACCTTCATGCCGCCCAGATCCAAGGGTTTTTCGATTGCCCCGTTGATCACTTGTACGCCGCCCCAATCCTCGACGAATACTTTCGCTCACTGAACCTGCCGAAGGACAACCTTGTTGTCGTCAGCCCCGATGAAGGAAGTATCAAACGCTCATTGCAGCACGTGGAACACCTCGGCGGTTGCTTCGCAATCGTGGATAAACGACGAGCAAATGCCTTCGATACGCGTCAGGAAAACTTAATTGGCGGGCCGATCACGGGGAAGACGGCACTCATTTTCGACGACATGATTACAACGGCAGGATCGATCGTCGGAGCTGTGCGCACCGTGGCACAACATGGTGCCAGTCGAATCTACGTAGGAGCGACTCATCCGGTTTTATGTGGTCAGGCAACACAAAAATTGCGTGAATCGCCCATTACTGAAATCGTCGTGACCAACAGTATTCAACTCCGGCCAGACCAAATTTTACCGAACATGCGAATCGTTTCGGTCGCTCCACTCCTCGGAGAAGCCATCCGTCGGATTCATCGAAACGAGTCGGTCAGCTATCTCTTCGACTGAATCAAGTCAAAGACGAGCCAAAATCAGGATACCGTATGATGAAGATCGCCATCGGCTGTGACCATGGGGGGTTCCCACTGAAACAGAGGATTGTTTCAGTGGTCCTATCCACTGGAAACGAGATCGTGGATTGTGGGACAAATTCCAGTTGTTCCGTGGATTATGCGGACTTCGCCAGGAACGTGGGAGAGACCATCGTTGCGAGGCAGGCCGATCGAGGGATTCTTGTTTGCGGTAGCGGTATCGGAATCAGTGTGGCGGCAAACAAAATTCCTGGTATTCGTGCAGGTGTGTGCCATGATATCTACTCCGCCCATCAAGCCGTGGAACACGATGACATCAATGTCCTTTGTCTCGGTGCGCGCGTCGTGGGTGAAGAAGTCGCTGTCGATTTGGTCAGAGCATTTCTTGCCGCCCAGTTTACAAATGAGGAGCGTCATGTCAGGCGTCTCGGAAAGATTCTCGAAATTGAAAGAGATGCGATGAATGGACATTTTTCTCGCCGGTTGTTCAATGCTAACGCTGATGTCCGCAATTTCAGCTGATCGTGAGCGGTTGCATCTGAACTAGAATCGCGAAACGGATCACTCTTCAGCACGATGGAAATTTGAATTGCGGATCGATTCCCGTTTTCTGGTATGTCGTAATTCCTATGAACTATTCTCGTGTATACGTTGATTCGATCGGGTATGAATTGCCGCCGATCGTCGTCACTTCTGCAGAAATCGAGCAGCGTCTTGCCCCCTTGTACGAGAAGCTCAAAATTTCTGCGGGGCAGTTGGAAGCGTGGACTGGAATTGCCGAACGACGTTGGTGGCCACAACATCATAGTCTCAGCGATGGGGCAACCGAAGCCGCTCGACGTGCCATCGAACATTCCAACGTTGCCGCTCGTGATGTTGGTATCATGATTTATGCGGGCGTTTGTAGGGAGCATTTCGAGCCAGCAACAGCCTGTAGCGTGGCGGCCAACATCGGTATTAGCCCGGATGCCTTCGTCTTCGATGTAAGCAACGCATGCCTCGGCGTTCTCAACGGGATGGTAGATATCGCAAACCGGATTGAATTGGGTCAAATTCGCGCCGGGATCGTTGTTTCGTGTGAGACCGCGCGTGAGATCATCGACTATACGATTCAGCGGCTACTCGAAGACATGACCATGGACTCGTTGACAAAATCGCTGGCAACACTGACCGGGGGCTCGGGTGCGGTGGCCGTACTGCTTACTGATGGGTCGTTCTCGCGAGAGAAACAACATCGATTGCTGGGAGGTGTGACGAAGGCCGCTCCAGAGCATCATGCCCTTTGCCGATGGGGCTTCGAATCTCTCTTACCCGCCGCCATACAAACCGTCGACGCCATTCTTCCTCAAGCGGTCACACACACGAAGTTCGGTCGATTCATGCCTCAA
>Ga0315284_10007349_pt1 | contig 15729 bp, 12 predicted proteins | sample YL17G09_16_MG_FD_203696 | JGI IMG/M metagenome (GOLD analysis project Ga0315284, IMG submission 203696) | Sediment microbial communities from Yellowstone Lake, YNP, Wyoming, USA - YL17G09_16 | ecosystem: Environmental > Aquatic > Freshwater > Lake > Sediment | place: USA: Wyoming | collected... | reverse complement strand
GCCAAGGATCTCCAGGAGCGACTCCAGGAGATCTCCTATCGCATTGTCGAGGCGATCGGCGTAATCGGCGGCACCAACATCCAGTTCGCGCATGACCCGAAGACCGGTCGGGTGGTGGTGATCGAGATCAACCCGCGGACATCCCGCTCCTCCGCCCTTGCCTCCAAGGCCACCGGCTTTCCCATCGCCCTCATCTCCTCGAAGCTGGCCGCGGGGCTGACGCTCGACGAGTTGCCCTACTGGCGGGAGGGGACGCTCGACAAGTACACGCCCTCCGGCGACTACGTGGTGGTGAAGTTCTCCCGCTGGGCCTTCGAGAAGTTCCACGGAGCAGTGGACAAGCTCGGAACGCAGATGAAGGCCGTGGGCGAGGTGATGAGCATCGGGAAAACCTACAAGGAGGCCTTCCAGAAGTCCATTCGCTCGCTCGAGATCAACCGCTACGGCCTCGGCTTCGCGAAGAACTTCCACCAGTTGCCGCTGGAGGAGCTGCGCAAGCTGCTGGCAGAGCCCTCGTCCGAGCGCCAGTTCATCATGTACGAGGCACTACGGAAGGGCGCGGTGGTGGAGGAGCTTCACCAGCTCACACACATCGGCCGGTGGTTCATCGAGCAGATGAAGGAGCTGGTCGAGCTGGAGGAGCAGCTCCTGAGGCATCAGTGGTCGGAGCTGCCCGACGAGTTGCTGACACGGGCGAAGAAGGACGGGTTCGCCGACAGGTACCTGGCGCAGCGCTTCGGAGTGCCGGAGACCGAGGTGCGCTCCCGCCGACTGGCGCTGGGGGTAAGGCAGGCGTGGGACGCGGTGCCGGTCAGCGGCGCCGACGCGGCCTACTACTACTCGACCTATAACGCCCTGGACAGAGTCCCTGTCTCCGACCGCAAGAAGGTCATGATCCTGGGCGGCGGGCCGAACCGCATCGGGCAGGGGATCGAGTTCGACTACACCTGCGTTCACGCGGCCTTCGCCCTGCGCGACCTTGGCTATGAATCGATCATGGTCAACTGCAACCCGGAGACGGTCTCCACCGATTACGACACTGCCAACAAGCTCTACTTCGAGCCGCTGACCGTTGAGGACGTGCTGAGCATCTATGAGAAGGAGAGGCCGGAGGGCGCGATTGTGCAGTTCGGCGGGCAGACGCCGCTGAACATCGCCATGGAGCTTGCCGCCGCCGGGGTGAAGATACTCGGCACCCTACCCGAGAGCATCGACCTGGCTGAGGACCGCGAGCGCTTCGCCGCGATGATGAAGAAGGTCGGCATCCCGCAGCCTGAGCATGGGATGGCGAGTTCGGTCGACGAGGCGCTCAAGGTAGCGGCGCGGATCGGCTATCCGCTGATAGTGCGGCCTTCCTACGTGCTAGGTGGCCGCGGCATGGAGGTTGTCTACGACGAGGAGATGCTCATCAGATACGTCGCCACCGCCGTCGAAGTCTCCCCTGAGCGGCCCATCCTCATCGACAAGTTCCTGGAGAACGCGATCGAGGCCGAGGCCGACGCCATCGCTGATGGGGAGCAGGTCTTCGTGCCGTCGGTGATGGAACATATCGAACTCGCCGGCATCCACTCGGGTGACAGCGCCTGCGTCATCCCCCCACTGACGATCCCCAAGAAGCACCTCGACACGATCGAGGAGTACACGCGCCGGATCGCGGTCGAACTGAACGTCCTGGGTCTCATGAACATCCAATATGCAATCGCCAACGACGTGGTCTATGTGCTGGAGGCCAATCCCCGCGCCTCCCGCACCGTGCCTTTGGTGTCGAAGGTGACGAACGTGTCAATGGCCCGCATCGCCACCCAGGTAATGCTTGGCGCGAAACTGAGAGACATGAATCTTCGGCGGCGGGCCTATCCACACTACGGCGTGAAGGAGGCGGTCTTCCCATTCAATATGTTCCCGGAGGTCGACCCGCTGCTTGGCCCCGAGATGCGGTCCACCGGCGAGGTGCTGGGGATGGCCGACTGCTTCGGGCTTGCCTTCTACAAGGCCTACCAGGCGGCCGGACTGAACCTGCCCAAGGAGGGCGCGGTGCTGGTGACCGTGGCCAATCGCGACAAGTCCGCGGTGCTCCCCGCGGTCAGGAAGATGGCCGAGATGGGTCTCACGATCCTCGCGACAGAGAGCACGGCCGCCTTCTTGGAGGGCAATGGCATAACGGCGAAGCCCATCAAGAAGGTGCACGAAGGGCGGCCCAATATCCTGGATGCACTCGCCAACCGCGAGATCCAGCTGGTCATCAACACTCCGGCCGGCAAGGAAAGCATCTATGACGACAGCTATATCCGGATGGCGGCGATCAGGTGCAAGGTGCCCTATATCACAACGCCGGCCGCCGCGGTTGCTGCGGCAGAGGGTATCCGCGCCGCCCGCGAGCGGCCCGGGGCGGTCCGGTCACTGCAGGACTACCACAGAGAGATACGGGAGTTGTAGCCCACACAATGGTCACTGGGTTCACTGGGGCCCCGCCGATGGGGCCACCGCCAGTGGGCCCAGAACGCCTGTCAGTTGGGCTCTGCGGCTCACCCCTGGTCGCACGGGCGCCCGACACGGGCAGGTGGTACGATGGCATCGGCACTGGCATGTTGGAGTGCGAGTGGCGTCCGAGACTGCAGGAGTGACCTTGGACGATCAGCCTTAGCCGCCGTTGTCGGCCCTCCCGCGCTGCCCCAGCTTCCCTGGTAGTAGGAACGGATTAAGCCGAGAGGAGTCGCAGGCAGCGATCCCCTTACGTGGGATCTGAGGGGCGATGTGCCTCCTCAAGAACTCAAGGGCGGCGACCGGGTCATCGTCCAGAAGCGCCGCATGGAGCTCGATGAGCCCGTCCTCCTGAAGAGCGATCAGAACCTTGTTCATGGCCGTGCTCCAGACCGTAGCGCTGTTTCATTGCAGAGCCGTCTCAGCCCTTTGTTGAGCGTATCCTCTGTCCTTTGGCCTGTGGTGGGCGCTCTATCTCTGCCGAAGATGAGCGGATGTGCCGGTCATCGCCGACATAGCGGGGGTGCCGCGATGGACCCGCGCCGCCGATCACAGCTCCAGAATGGGGTTCCTGGAGAGGACGGGCCACGGCGGCGCCTGCATTGCTCCTCTCACTATTCCCGATTCACCGCGCCGGTCGCCGCCAGGGCCCCCTCATAGAGCGCGACGATGTCATCCTCGCCTGGCAGCCGCGGGTTGTTGGCGGGGCTGCCGCTGGCCAGCGCATCCCTCGCCATCTGCGGCGCTGCCTGCCGAACCTTCTCCGCCCCGCCGGCCGCCTCGGCCAGGCCGGGCAGCTCCAGGTCCCGGCAGAGCGCAGCCACCTCCGCGGCCCCGGCGCGGGCAGCCTCGTCATCGGACCTCCCCTCGACATCACATCCTAAGGCGCGGGCGATTTCGGAGTAGTGACGCCCCGCGGCCTCCAGCGTCCAGGCCATCACTGCCGGCAGCAGGATTGCGTTGGCAAGCCCGTGAGGGACGTGGAAGTAGGCCCCGAGCGGTCGCGCCATGCCGTGCACCAGGCACACTGAGGAGTTGCTGAAGGCGAGGCCGGCCTCGAGCTGCCCCAGCATCATTGCGTCACGGGCCTCCTTATCCGAGCCGTTCGCGAAGGCGCGGCGCAGATGCCCGGCTATCAGCCTGATGGCTGATAGCGCCAGCAGCGACGAATAGGGGTTGGCGCGCCGAGAGACATGCGCCTCGATGGCGTGGGTCAGCGCATCGAGGCCGGTGTGGGCGGTGACATGGGGCGGACAGGAGTCGGTGAGCTCGGGATCGTCAATGGCCGCGTCCGGGATGAGGCGCGGGTCCGAGATCAGCATCTTCACCTTCGTGTCCGGGTCTGTGATGATGCAGGCGCGGGTGACCTCGCTGCCGGTGCCGGCGGTCGTGGGGATGCACACCAGGGGCGGCCGGTCGGCTGCCAGACGCCGGGGCGCCATGTAGTCGCGGATGCGGCCCGGGTTCGTCGACATGACCGCGACCGCCTTCCCGGTGTCGATGGCGCTCCCCCCGCCGATGGCAATGACGCCATCCCCGCCGAATGCTCGGTACTCGGCAAGGCCCTCATCCACGTGGCGCACGAGCGGTTCGCCGTCCACGCCGCTGTATACGCCCACCTCCAGGCCGGCCTGCCGGCAGAGGTCGCACAACCGCTCGACCTGCCCGATGCGCGACAGGTAGGAATCGGCGACGATGAGCGCCCGGCGGATCCCCAGCGCGTGCGCATCCGCCGGCGCCTGGGCGAGCACGCCCCGTCCCACGCGGATGAGATGCGGCGCCCTGAATTCGAAGGCAGCGGCCATGGGCTCTCCTCCTATCGCCTCACCTGCTTCGACGCGCCACCCCCTTCGCCTCGCGGCACTGCTCTTCTCCCGTCCGCGGGGTCGACGTGGCAGAATGCCGAGGATCGCCGAAACCTTTTGCCAACCCTTTCCGTAGGCCATACAGACCCAGTTGGGCCGCCAGGGGTCTTGGAACGGAAGGAGAAGCGAGAGAGTGTCGAGGCAGAGACGGGGTTATCTACCCACCGGAACGAACCGACCGACACTCGAGATGTGGAGAGGGCGCTGCGGATGCGACGCGTGAAGATCCTGCTCTTGGCCGTAGTGCTGCCCCTGGCGCTCCTGGGGGGCGCTGGCTTCATGGTCGCGAAGGCCCGGGACAAAGGCAAGCCTTTGCGCACCGCCACGGTCGAGCGCGGTGACGTGGTAGTGGCCGTACGCGAAACAGGAGCCGTCGAGCCAATCAAACGCGTCGAGATAAAGTCCAAGGTGGCCGGGCAGCTCGCGGAGCTGGCCGTCGAAGAGGGCGACCGCGTGGAGAAGGGGCAGTTGATCGCGCGGCTCACAGTGCCGGAAGTGGAGGCCCAGCGCGACCAGGTGCAGGCCCAACTCGAGGCGGCGCGGGCACGCGTCCTGCAGGCCCAGCTCACGCTCCAGCAGAACCCCGCCCTCATCGCCTCCCAGATCGACCAGGCGAAGGCCGGTGTGCGCTCGGCGGAGGCCTCTCTCAGGGAGGCCCAGGCCCGGCGCAAAGACGCGAAGAGGATCTACGAGAACAAGCGCCAGCTATTCGAGATGGGTGGCTACGTGGCGCAGAACGACGTAGACTCCGCGAAGATGGCGATCGACGTCGCGGCTCAGCAGGAGGCCGCGGCCGCGGAGCGGGTGACCGAGCAGAAAGCGGCCCTGGCGGCGGCCCAGGCGCGGCAGGCCGAAGTTGCCATGAATCGCGCGCGGGTGGCTGAGGCCGAAGCCTCGGTGCGACAGATCCAGGACTCCCTCACCGAGACCGAGTCGAAGCTGACCGACGCGGTCATCCGGGCCCCCTGCTCCGGCGTGATCATCTCCCGGCAGGTGCGCGAGGGAGAGGTGATCACCGCCACTTCCTACTACGGCTCGGGAGCCCCACTAGTGGTCATCGGCGATGTCACCACCATGCTGGTCAAGGTGAACCTGAACGAAGTGGACATCGATAAGGTGCACCTGGGCCAGCAAGTGCAGCTCAAGGCCGATGCACTGGCCGGGCGGAGTTTCACCGGCACGGTGACGCGCATCTCACCGGCCTCGGCGGGGGCCGCGAGCCAGGCTACCGGCGCCGGCGGCGGGAGCGGCGAGAACATCGTGCGCTTCCCGGTCGAGATCACGGTGTCGGGAGACCACGGTGACCTCAAGCCAGGGATGACGGCCAACGTCGAGATCCTCTGCAAGAGCGCGCGGGGCGTGCTGTGGGTGCCGAACGACGCGGTGTTCCAGAAGAACGGCAAGTCCTATGTGAGCGTCGTTACCGGGCAGGCGGAGGACAAGGGGAAGGACAAGGGCGCGCTCAAGTCAGGTGTGGCCGGCGCCACCCGGGTAGCAGACAAGGCTGCGAAGACGAAGACCGAAGAACGGCTGGTAACGGTCGGGCTGGTCAACGACATACGGATGGAGATCCGGTCCGGGGTGAAGCTCGGCGAGAAGGTGGAGCTGGGAAAATCGGGCATCCCGGAACGCAAGAAGATCAACATCCAAGGCGGCCCGGACGGTGGGGAATAGCCGACGATGAGGGGCCGCCTCCTGTCCGTCCTGGTGCGCCTTCTCACGGGCGCGGGCTTCTTCCAGAGCCTGCGCATCGCGCTCGGTTGCCTCACCTCCAACAAGCTGCGGTCCATCCTCACGATGCTCGGGGTGATCATTGGGGTCACCTCCGTCATCGTCATGGTTTCCATCATCGGCGGCGCTCGCGACCAGGTCGTCAGAGAGTTCGAGGAGATGGGGTCGCGGCTGGTCATCATCTTCTTCTCGCCGGAGGAGCGGAAGAAGGGCGAGGGCAGGTCCCACGTCGAGTTTCTGGACAATGACGACGCCGATGCGATCCGCCGCGGCTGCTCGCTCGTGTCGGAGGTTTCGCCCGAGATGCCCATGAGCGACACCACGTTCCAAGTGGGTGGCGAGGAAGTCAAGGGGACGCTGACGGGCTGCCAGCCGGAGTACGCGCGCCTGCACAACGTCAAGCTGCAGACCGGGCGCTTCTTCTCCCGCGCCGACTACGACTCTTGGAACAAGGTCTGCGTCATCGGAACCACGATCAAGGAGAAACTCTGGCCGAACCGCGACCCCATCGGGCAGACGCTGCGCGCGCGGGGAGAGTCGTTCATCGTCATCGGGCTGTCCGAGAAGAAGGGCCGCACCATGGGCGAGGATCCGGACAAGATGGTGCTCGCCCCGCTGACGACACTGCAGAAGCGCGTGAGTGGCGACAAGCGCGTGTGGGTGATCTGGGCACAGACCAAGCGCGTCGAGCAGACGGAGGAGGCGGCCGACCAGATCTGGGCTCTCCTCATGCGGCGGCACGGGAACCAGCCGGACTTCACCGTGGACTCCCAGTCCCGCATCCTCCAGGCCGTGGACAAGATCCTCGCCATCTTCGCACTGGTCTTCGGCGGTGTGGCCGGGTTGGCCCTGCTGGTGGGCGGCATCGGGATCATGAATATCATGCTCGTGTCCGTCACCGAGCGCACGCGAGAGATCGGGCTCCGCAAGGCGGTGGGAGCCAAGCGGCGCCATATCCTCGTGCAGTTTCTCACCGAGTCCATGACGCTTTCCGGCGTGGGCGGGCTGATCGGCGTGGGCTGCGGGTACGGCATCTCGCGCATCGTGGACATCGCGAGCAAGGGCAACATGCACACCCAGGTGCCACTCTTCGTCTCTATCGGGGCCTTCTGCTTCGCCTGCTCGGTAGGCGTGTTCTTCGGGATTTACCCGGCCTACCGGGCCGCCAAGCTGGACCCGATCGAGGCCCTGCGGCACGAGTGAGAGGTCATCCCGAACGTAGTGAGGGCTCGCGGGAACTCGGCCGCAAGGCCTCCGTGTCTCGGGACTGAACGAGATGCCACATAGGAGATACGAATGCGGCTCAGGGGACTCGGCGCGGCGTGGGCCGCGCTCGCGTTGATCGTATTGGGGACGGCTTGGGCGGCGGAGCTGCCGGAACGGCCACTCACGCTGGATGACTGCTGGGTACTCGCCCGGGAGCGCAGCCCGTCGCTGGTGGTCGCGCAGCAGCGCCTGTACGTGTCGGAGGCCGGCGTGCAGCGCGTGGTATCGCAGTACTTCCCGACGGCAACGCTCCTCGCCAACTACGGGCGGAACGGCGGGTCCTCGTTCCTGCGGGCCTCCGCCGGCACGGTCTCCATTGCGGTATCAGGGACGCGACACGAGTCGGAGGTACTGCTAAGCCAAACGCTCTGGGCGCTGGGGCGGCGTGAATCCTTGTTGAGCGCGCGGCACTCGCTGCGGGCCTCATACGCCGATGTCCAGACCGCGGAGCAGAGCATCGCGCTGGCCGTGGCTCAGCTCTACTACCAGGCGCTGGCGGCAGAGGCGTTGGTGAAGGTGTCCGAGGCCACGTTGGCGGCTTCCCGCGATCACGGGAAGCTGGTGAGCGCGCGGGTCTCGGTGGGCGAGGGGGCGCCCGTAGATATCGCCCCCGCCGAGGCGGACGTGGCGAATGCCGAGTTCTCCCTGCTGCAGTCGGGGAATGGTTCGGCGCTGGCGAAGGCGCGCCTGAAGAACGGGGTCGGGCTGCCGGCAACCTATGACCTCCACCTCGCCGCGCCAGGCATCCCTTCCGGGTGTGAGACTGTCCCGGCCTTGGCGGAGGCCGTGCGCGCCGCACTCCAGAAGCGTCCAGAGATGGTTTCCGCGCGGGACTCGGTCGACGCCGCTCAGCAGGAGTTCCACGCCGCACAGATCCAGCGGAACGGCACGCTCGCGCTTACCAGCCAGTATGATCGAGGCATCGCGGGGCCGCAGAAAGGGGCTTCTTGGTCGGCCGTGGTGTCGTTGAGCGGTTTCCTCTTCGACGCCGGCGCGCGCGAAGCCGATGTGGTCACGGCCCGCGCGAATCTCGCGATCCTTCAGGCGCAGGAACAGCAGACGGCCAACCAGGTGGGACTGGAGGTGGAGACGGCGCGGCTGGACCTGGACACCGCGCGCAAGAGTGTGGAGACCGCGGAGAAGGCGGTGACCAGCGCGCAGTCGCAGTTGTCCGCGGCCGAGGGGAAGTACCAGCGGGGCGTCGGCATCTTCGTGGAGGTGCTCGACGCGCAGCGGACACTTGCCCAGGCGCGGACCAATCAGGTGCAGGCCCGCTACGACTGCCTGACAGCGCTGGTTGCGCTGCAGCGCGCGATGGGACAACTGACGCTTCCGCCAGGGCAGACTCAGCCATGATCCAGGCGGCCGACATCCACAAGGAGTACCGCACCGGTCGCGTCCGGGTCCCCGCGCTGCGCGGGGTCTCGTTGACTGTGGAGGCAGGCGAACTCGTCGCTATCATGGGGCCCTCCGGTTCCGGCAAGTCCACCTTCATGAACATCATCGGCTGCCTCGACCGGCCCACGACCGGCGCCTACTCGCTCGACGGCATGGAAGTGTCGAAGCTCTCTGAGAACGACCTCGCCGACGTGCGCAGCGCGCGCATCGGCTTCGTGTTTCAGACCTTCAACCTGCTCCCACGCATGAACGCCTGGCGCAATGTGGAGATCCCGTTGCTCTACTCCGGTGCGGGGCGCAGGCGCGACCGCGCGGAGAAAGCGCTCGCGACGGTGGGGCTGACGCACCGGGCCTCGCACCGTCCCCCGGAGATGTCGGGCGGCGAGCAGCAGCGGGTGGCGATCGCCCGCGCCCTCATCAACGACGCTCCCATCATCCTCGCCGACGAGCCCACCGGCAACCTGGACACGCGCACCGGCGAGGGCATCATGGCCATCTTGCAGGACCTGAACCGGCAGGGTAAGACCATCGTCCTGGTGACCCACGAGCCTGACATCGCCCGCCACACCAAGCGCGTCGTACGCTTTCGCGACGGCCGCATCATCGGCGACGAACCCGTCAGTGACCCCCTCGACGCTCGCGAAGTGCTGGCCGCCCTGCCCGTCGAGGAGGACGACGACGTCGCCCAGTAGCTCAGCCCTTGGGGCGTCGTTCCCCGGAGCCCGACGGCCATGTCAGGCAGGCGGCCTGACCATGTCGGGTCCCTTGCGGTGAGCACTTCGCTGCATAACGACCCTAGCCTTGCTCTGGCGTATCCCGTGGTGTATCGTGTCCCTGTGACGCGGCGATGGAACCGCTCGGACTCGCGTTTCCCAGCCATCGGAGCTGGCCCGATAGCGGCCCCAGCCCAGGCAGGCGAGCTGGCGATCCCATATCGGCAAGGACTTCGCAGCGCCTCTGAGCTGCTAGCTAAGTCGTAGAAGGGTTGATCGCGTGGAGGCTCTGCTGGATCTCGTGAACCGCAGGCCGGTACCTGAGCCGTGGCAAGAGGGGGACAACATCCCCTGGGATGAGCCGGGGTTCAGTCAACGGATGCTGGCCGAGCACCTTTCCCAGAAACACGACGCGGCCAGTCGGCGCTCATCGAAGGTAGATGAGCACGTGATCTGGCTTCATTCAGAGGTGCTGGAAGGCCGGCGCACCCGCGTCCTCGATCTCTGCTGCGGACCGGGCCTGTATACCAGTCGTCTGGCTGCCCTCGGGCACGAGTGCGTGGGAATCGACTTCTCTCCCGCCGCGATCACCTACGCCAAGGAGCAAGCCGCGGCGAAGCGGCTGCTATGCCACTACGTGCAGGGGGATGTCCGGCTGGCCGAGTTCGGCGCTGGGTTCGGGCTTGTCATGATGGTATTCGGTCAGATGAACGTCTTCCGGCCGGCCGAGGCGCGTGCCCTGCTGGCGAAGGCCAGGGGGGCTCTCGCCGACGGGGGCATCCTCCTCTTGGAGGTCCACACGCTGGCTGCCGTAGAGCGCATGGGAATGGCAGGGAGATCCTGGTACTCCGCCGCCCGGGGCCTGTTCTCGCCTCTGCCTCATCTTGTCCTCGAGGAGAGCTTCTGGGATGCCACACTCCAGGCCGCCACCACGCGGTTCCTCGTGCTCGATGCTTCGAGTGGACAAGTGACCCGGCACGCCATGACCACCCAGGGATACTCTACTGACGAGTACCGATCCCTGCTGGAAGAGACGGGCTTTGCCGACGTGCAGTGCCTCCCGTCACTCACTGGCAGGGAAGATGCCACCCAACCTGAGTTCGTCGTCCTGAGAGCGAGGTGAGATATGGACAGATTGCTCCTGGGAGTCTTCTGCTTCGTGGTGGGCGTGATGCTTGCTGACGCGGCGGGTGGGGCCGAGGGCGGGCTGAGAGGAGGCAAGGTACTGTTACTAGGTGACTCATTGCTCGACTGCCACGAAGGCGAGAACCGCATCGAGCACCCCATGCGGGAGAAGCTGGGGGCGCTCCGTCCCGGGGTTGCGTGGGAGGTGGTGAACCTCGCGCGTGGCGGCATGTGGATCGGCCCCGCGGATGCGCTGGCCCGTGTGGGTTTGCTGAAGGACGAGCTCTCGGTTGACGGCGGATTGGTCGTCCAGTTCCACAACATGATCCTGACGCCGAAGGTCAAGGAGAACCTAGCGTTCTTCTTCGGCTCGTTCTTCGGCAACTCGTCGGCTTGAGGCAGATAGTCGCACCTGGGTTCCGAGATCAGGTATCATCCATGGTGGGCATTGCCGGATGGAGGATATTATGAGTGGTCTGTCACACCTCGGGAGTCGACAGCATGGAGTGCGGCGTTCCTGGCAGCAATACAGAGAGACATGCGAAGTGCTTCCCTGGGGCACGGGGACCGGATCCAAGCGCCCCTCGGAGGCCCTGGCCGATGACCAGCCGGCTCAGATCGACCGGGCTCACGGCAGCCGCGTTTGGGACACCGACGGCAACGAATACATCGACTTTCGCCTGAGCTGCGGCCCCATTACCCTCGGCTATTGCCACCCGGAGGTTGACAGAGCCGCCAAGGAGCAGATCGACCGCGGCGTCGTCACATCGCTGCCGGTTGACCTCGAACGCCGCGTCGCCAAGCTCATGATCGAACTCGTGCCCTGCGCGGAGATGGTGCGCTTCTTCAAGGGCGGCAGCGAGGCCATGTACGCGACGACCAGAGTGGCCCGCCACATCACACACCGGGACCGCGTCGTCACCTGCGGCTACCACGGCTGGGGCATGAACATGGACGACACGCAGCCGGCCGCGCTGCGCGCCCTCTTCGTCAACCTTCCCTATGGCCGTGCCGACGTCTACGCCGAGTACCTAGAAGCCCACGGGAACGAGACCGCCTGCGTCTGCATCTCCGGCGACTACGCGGCCATGCGCCCGGGCGATTCATTCCTTTCCGACGTCCGCGAGCTCACCCAGCGCTACGGCGTCCTGCTCGTCGTCGATGAGATCGTCACCGGGTTTCGCGTCCGCCGTGGTGGAATCCACGAGTACTACGGCGTCGTTCCCGACCTCGCCGCCTTCGCCAAAGGCATCGCCAATGGGTACCCCCTAGCCGCCGTCACCGGGCGGCGCGATATCATGGAGCAGTGGCCCAGCATTTCCATCACCTACGGTGGAGAAGCGGTCTCACTCGCCGCCGCCGAAGTCGTACTCAGCATCTACCGCGATCAGGACGTCATCGGCCGGCTCTGGCAGCTAGCCGAACGTCTACAGACCGGCATCAGTGAAGCGGCTGCCCGCCAGAACATCCCCTTCCGCATGGTCGGGCTCCCGGTCTGCCCGCAGATGGTCTTCACCCCGGACGAAGACGCCGGCGACTCCATCCGCCCGCCATCCACCCGGCGCGACCCGGGCGCGTACCAGACGGAGCTCTTCCGCGGTCTCTACCGCCGGGGCATCATCCCCTACCCCGTCATGTACGAATCCGTCGCCCACACCGAAGACGAGATCGACTACGCCGTCAACGCCTTCAGCGAATCGCTGCGGGAGGCCTACGGAGCGTAGCCCGTCGTTATCGCGACTGCGAGCTCAATCCCGCTCCTCAACGGACCGCCTCTTTTGGCGCGCTAATCGCGAAGATGCACGGCCCCTCTTGCTTCCAATGCGAACACCTTCTCTGCGTTCCCACCCACGATCATCGCTGCATCCTCCGTCTGCAATCCCTCCTCCTGCGTCTTCAGCAACGCCGAACGCGCGTAGAAGAACGGCCACGACGTTGCCAGTAGCAGCCGACTCGCACCAACCGCCTCCCGCGCTCGGCCCAGACAGCTCATCCCATCGATGTGCGAGATATCGACCCACAGATTCGGCAGCTCCCGGATGCGCGCCCCGCGCTCGCCGTCGATCTCCCCTGACCGGGCCGCCGCTATCACCACCCGTGCCGCCGGCACGCTCTCGGCAAGGTCGATCACCTCATCGACCGGTGCCGGCGGGATGAACGTCGTCGCCGGGTGGCTGCGCTCGTCTTGCATCCTGAGCTGGATAATCGCTGCCAGATCGCGCTGGGCCAGCACCGCGAGCGCTTCCCGCTCCTGTGGCACCGGGTACGTGTGGAAACCCGGCGCCAATCGCACCGCCCGCACCTGCGGGTTCCGCGCCAGCTCCTCTATGTAGCGCGTAGCATTGGCCAGGCGCAGGTTCACGATCGGCGCCGCCCATAGCCCCTGACGGCCCTTGACTTGCCGCAGCATGCGCTCGTTTGCATCCGCCGGGTCCGCGTGGAAGAACGCAGGCATTGGTGAGACCAGCGCGGCGTCGAGTCCCAGTTCGGCCATCATCGCCGACAGGCCCCGCGTCGTTCCCTCGATATTCCGAAACGGCCATGGCCCAAGGTAGGCCGCCGCGTCGACCCTCATCTCGGCACCCTCCCCTGCAGTAGCCGCACCGCGTTGCCGCCCAGTATCAGTGCACGCTCTCTCACCGTTATCTTGGCTCCCAACACCTTGCCCAGAGCTGCCGCGTAGCCACGGCCCGATGCATCGGTGCCAAACAGTATCCGCCGCGCGCCCAGCTTGCGCACCGCCATCTCCGTGATCCCCGCCTCCGGCTCGCTCCCCGATGTGTCCACATGGACATTCGGGTATGGGGCGATATCCGCGATCCCCCGCTCATTGCATCCCGTCAGGTGTGCCATCACTATCATCGTCTTCGGCTGCCGTGCCGCCAGCGCCGCCACATCCGCCGGGACCGACTCGTTCGGCATCTGCCCATCGCGCTTGTACCAGGCATGCTGGAGGATCGGCGCCTTCAGCTCGGCCGCCCGCGCCGCGATCGGATCGACCCTCTCGTCCCTCATGTTGCACGCGGTGAGCAACTTGATTCCCCGCATCCCCGCGCCAATGCACCGGTCGATCTCCCGAATCGCCTTATCCCCGTGCAGCGGGCTCGTGTAGCACAAACCGATGATCTCCTCCGGGTGCTCCTCAATCAGCCGCAACACGTAGTCATTCCCAGTCCGCGCCTCCGCCGGTATCACCGATGGACTGGCGTCGGTCACCGAACTCAGCACGATCCTATCGACACCGTAGCTATGCGCCTCGCGCAGGATGCGCTCGACCACCTCACGCTGGGTGTCAAAGGACTTTGATAGGCTGGGATGCACGTGGAAATCGATGACGGGGTGACGCAATCGCCGTACACCCGACCCATCCTGTCTGCTCACGATCGCCTCCTCCCCTCTCTGCTCGTGAACGAGGCCGGCCGATCTAGCGCCAGTAGCCGCGCCCCGTCATCGAAAGCGATGCCCTGCACCGGTCGGGCCTCGCCCCTCTGTCAGCCGATCGTCTCCAGTACCAACAGCGCATCCTCCCACCCCTCGGGAGTGGAGAACGACTGTACTCCGCGGGCCGCGAACCGGCCGGCAGCGACAGGCTCCGCGGTCCTGGGATCGATCCAGTGCGCCTCGAACTCTTTGCCAGTGAGCTTGCCCACGTCTACGGAGACGGAGGCTTCGGCGCCGCAGTACACCATGGCCCACTTGCCCTCCTGGTGGCGGGCGGCCAGGTTCAGGACCCGTCCTTCGGTCTGCCCACCAGTGGTGAGAAGGGCCTGATCGGGAACGAGGCGCCACCACTCCTTGCGCCCCTCGAAGATGCGCTTGAGGAGTGTCAACTGGGCGGCGCCAGGAGCATCCAAGGCCTGCTTCCAGGTGGGCAGCACGCGCCAGCTGTCGTTGTGCCCGTAGCTGTGGTGGGCGCCGGCCAGGTAGGAGTAGTAGGCCTGCCGACGGATCCAGAGCGGAGTGACCTCGAAGTCGTATTCGGATCCCGCCTCATAAGCGCCTTCGGCCATCAGGACGGGCTTGGTTGGCTTGAGGTTGTAGTCCTTGCTCACCATCGGGTGGATCAGCTCGACCGACGTCCAGGTCTGCATGGAGTTGAAGTCGAGCCAAGGCTCCTCGTGGATGAAGCTCGACGTGTAGGGCGAAGGGTCCGGTTTCAACGTGATCAGGTGACGCCCGCCGTCGCCCTCCCGAAGACCGGCCGCCAGTTCTCGCAGCACCGGCACGAACTCCGGCTTCGCTTCCGGCGTCATGGACCATACGATTGCCGGCACCTCCCGGTAGCGCGTCGCGAGCCACTTCGCCCAGGCGCGCGCGTTCTCCGCCGTGATGTGCTCGCGGTAGCGCTGGTGGTACAGCGTCATGGAGATCGCCACGTTCCTCTCACAGGCCACCTTCAGCACGGCATCCACGTTGCGGAAGTACGCCTCGTTGGGCGTGAGAGGGTTGTCATTCCGCCACGGCTTCTCACCGAACACATTGGGTTGCGTGCCGTCTCCAACGCCCATTAGCATGACCTGCGCGAAGGCGAAACCCGTGGCCGCGCTCTTCTCGAGGATCAACCTGGCCTCTTCCAGGGTGTACTCCCGGAAGAGCTGCCACTGGGTGGTGCCCAACCAGAAAACGGGTTTGCCCTCCTGATCGACGAAGTACCGGCCATTCCCGCTGACCTCAATGGGGTGCATGCCTTACCTCCCTTCCGCGAATTCCCTCCGACCAGGTGACAGTCGCCGCGCCGGACGCGTTTAGGCCCTCGCGGGGCCAGTGCCCACGAGAAGAGAGAAAACACGCGGCTGTCTGTGTCGTCTCTAATGGCCGGAAGACGCTGATCTGGGTGGTTCCATCGCCGCGTAACAAGAGCAAGAGTTCCGATCATCCGACGTGCGCGAGCTGCCAGCGCCAGGCATGAGGCGCCAACAGCTTCGCGCGCTCGGATTCCTGCTCGGCTAGGCATTGGTCGAGTTTCCGCTCCAGTGCCAGCTTCTCCGGCTGCGCCTCGCCAGGAACGCTCAGCAGCACATCGAGTTCCTTCCAGCGCGTGAGGTAGATCGACTCCTGGGTCGCCGTCGTCTTGTTGACCTGTTCCGCGAGCTTCTGCCACGGGCCGGGGCGAGCCCCCAGGTCGACGCCCTTCGCCAAGTCGTCCGCCG
>Ga0315284_10007348_pt1 | contig 15730 bp, 9 predicted proteins | sample YL17G09_16_MG_FD_203696 | JGI IMG/M metagenome (GOLD analysis project Ga0315284, IMG submission 203696) | Sediment microbial communities from Yellowstone Lake, YNP, Wyoming, USA - YL17G09_16 | ecosystem: Environmental > Aquatic > Freshwater > Lake > Sediment | place: USA: Wyoming | collected... | reverse complement strand
CGCCGAGGACATGAGCAAGGCCAACCTCGCCGGCATACTGCCCCGGCTGGTGGTCGAGCACGGCCTGCCGGTCGAGATTGTGAAAGGCGAAGCCGCCACGGGACTCACCCGCAGCGGCGGAGTCGGGGCCTTCCTTAGGTTCTAGGTTCCCGATTCGGGAACCGCGGACGATCTTCGCCGCACGCTCGCCGCTGACCGCTCAGCGCGGCGCGTACGCAGCGACTTCCTGCGGGTTGAGAACGATACTCGCGACCTGGGCTTCGACTCGGCGACGGGCCTCGACGCTGCGGTTGCCCGGGCGCAGGTAGCCGAGGTCGGCGGGCGCGAGTTCAAGCGTGAACCGAGCGCGCGGGTGTAAGACCAGCGACTTGTCCGAACCATCGTACTGCACCAACGCGATGAAGACGCTGGCGATGTTGTATCCGAACATCGAGCCTTGGTGGCCGGTCGTCGCGACCTCGGCCGGGTAGACGGAACCGTAGTATTTCGGGTCGGCTGGCACGAACGCGAACGGCCCGGGGTCAGATAGTGGCTGCGGCGGTTGCACCGGGTAGACATTGAACGCGCCGGGAATCGTCTCGGTCTCGACCGCATCGAGCCGGACGGCGACGACCTTCATATCCTGCGGCACGACCAGTTGCGCGACCGCAATCGGCAGCGACGGCGCGCCGACTTCCCAGGTGCTTGTGAGCCGGTCTAGCGACACGACGGTCATTCCATCTCGCTCAATCAGTCCGAGCCGGTTCCGGTCGAAGTTCATCTCACCACTGACGGTCAACGCCAGCGCACAAGTCACGCCGGCCAGAACTGAGACAGATAGCTTCATCACTGCCTACTCCTCACTCACCTTCACAATTCGGCCCACGACCCGGCCGAATCGGTCGGCGGTTCTTAGAAAATACACTCCAGCCGGAACACGGTGCAAGTCATTCTTCCCCGGCTCAAGGCGCTGAACCGCCCTGCCCAAGGCATCGGTCAGCGTCAACGGGTCTCGGCCAGTAAGAACCAGGCTGCGGGAAACGTGACTGGGCCACGCGGCGAAGTAGGACTGGCCGGATGGCCTAGTCGGCTCCGCAACGTTGGCAGCGCCCGGAATCCAGACGGGCATGCAAGCCTCGCCGAACAGGTTGAGGGTATAGATGCACCAGCGGTCCGGCTCGCTCGTATCGGCCAGCGGCACGAGCGAGGCCTGCATCGTGGCGAACTTCTCCAGCGTCGCCGGTCCGCCGCTGAAGAGCGTCTGCAGGAACCGTTCTGTCTGGAGCGCGGACAGCGTCCGCTGCGGGTTCTGCCCGGCGTCACGGCCGTAGAGCCCGTAGCGCGTGTTGCCCAACGCGGCCACTGCGCCTCCGTTTGGGGCGGTAAGCGCATACTCAATCACGCATTCGCTCGTGTCGAAGCAACCGGTGAAGCAACCGAATGACAGGACCATTATCGAGTAGTTGCTGCCGTTGGTCAGGTTGAGCAGTTCGTCCCGGCTGATGGTCAGGCTGTGGCGAAGCCAGCCTCCCCCGATGCGGGTCGCGTCGCAGTGCTCCATGTGGACGAACAGGTGCTGGCCAGAGTTCAGGGCGTTGAGGATGGCCTGCTTGTGACTACCGGTGTGATACTCGTAGACCTTGGTGCACGGCCGCATCGCTTCCGGGATGAGCGTCGAGTCGTAGAACTCCGACGTGCTGTAGCCGAAGGTCGAGTCGTCAATGTCGAAGCCGGTCAGCAGCACTTTGGAGAGGTACGGCGCGGTTGAATCCGAGCAGTAGGTTTGGAACCTGGCAACCATCCGTCCGGCGCCGGTGGTGCCCGAGGCCGGCAGCCGGCCGACGAAAACATCCGGGTACAGGTCGACCGAGTCAGCCGCCTCGCCGAAGATGGTGTCGCCATCCGCGTTCCAGTCGCCGTCCAGGTCGGAATAGTACAGGTCAGAGGGCATCAGCAGGGTAATGCCGCCCCACCAGCAGCGCGCCCAGACCAGGCGACAAGGCACGAACTCGGCATCGCCTCCGAGCAGGACGTGGGTCGTGCCCCAGTTCTGGCAGGCGTAGCGGATGAAGTTGCGGATTCGCTCCGGGTTGTCGCGTCCAGGGTAGTTTGCGTAGATGTACTCAACGGTCACGGTCGTGTCGCTCAGACCGAGTTCCTGCTCGATGAACTGCCCGAGCGGCGCGAAACTGGCGGCGAACGCGTTGGTAGTGATGGTAACGTGGTCGTACTGCTGGCCGAATGCCAAGGTTGCCAGCAGAAGCGCGAGTGCAGGCAAGGCAGTTCTCACGACATCATTCTACTGCACCAGCACGACTCTGGCCATATCCGACGCCAGCCGCATGAAGTACACTCCTGGGGCCAGTCCGCGCACATCATTCGCGCCGGGGCGCAGCATCGCGACGCGGCGGCCGGCTGCGTCGAGTAGTTCCGCCCTGTATGCTGAATGCTGTCTACTGTCTACTCCCAAGAAGAGCACGCCGCGCACGACGGTCGCTTCGGCTTTCTCTCCATGCACTTCTCCGTTCTCACTTTCCCCAACCCCGGTATGTATGACGTAGGAACTGTCGAGCACCCAGTCGTCCGGGTCAACCGCGAGGCCGGTCGGGTATCCGGATACCAGGAACGTGTCAGTCTGGGGATTGGCGGCCGGGCTGATGACAAGGGTCGTGTCCGGACCCGGCCGGGTAAGCCGGACCGGCAGAGGCGTCCGGAAGAAGGCGGGTGCGCCGCTGCCGTTGACTTGACGCAGACTGATGACGACCCGCGCGCTTTCGCCGACGGGCTCGGCCGACCAGTCTAGGTGATACTTCGGATAGCCGATATTGTACAGCCACTCTTCGAAGAACCAGCCGAGGTCGAGCCCGCTGGCTTGTTCGACGGTGGCGCGGAACCCGCTCACAGTGACGCTTGAGTCCCGGTTGGACAGCGAGTAGGTGTTCATCGCCTGGAAGAAGACGGAATCGCCCAGCACACCGCGCAGCATATGCAGAACCCAGGTCCCTTTGTTGTAAACGATAGTGAAGTAGTAGTTCGAACCGGTCGGCGCCGGGATTATCGGCCGGTCCTGAGCCCGGGGCACCGCCAGGTAGCGCCGGGCCATCGTGTCGAGTTCGGCGCGGCGCACCGGGAGTCCGAGTGAATCCTCCTGGAATAACACTTCCGAATACGAAGCAAAGCCTTCGTTCAGCCAGACTTCAGGGGCGAAGCAAAGCCGTACCGCACCTCCCCACCACTGGTGCGAGGTCTCGTGCGTCATCCCGGATAGCTGGTAGGGCAGCGGCGTTAGAATCAGACTGGAAGCCGCCGCGCCGTACACTTGGCGGTTCTCGGCGTAGGCCAGCTTCTCCAGCGGGCAGGGCCCGAAGGTCCGGCCAAGATAATCGATGATGCTCCCTACCGCCGAGAACACGGCTGGAGCCGCCGACGTGTCGAAGTCGTAGTACCGGACCTGAAGTCCGTTCAAGTCCCTCACGCTCAGCAAGTACCTGCCTCCGCTGAAGCAGGACGTCGCCACCGGTCGGTCGGTCTGCCAGGTGTATGTCGTGGTCGAATCAGTCACCACCGAATCGGCGAGGGCGCCGACGCTCACCGCGCGCCAGTTGCGCGGCACTGTCAGGGTCGTGCGACAGGCGAATGTCTCGTCGCGACGCGAGCTGTACTGCTGGTCATAGGGTGACGGGTACCAGACGTAGGGGAGTATCGAGAAGCCGAGCGTGCTGTCCAGCTTGCAGTAGTTGTTCAGCTCGTTGCCGAGCGCCGGGGTGATGTAGCCGCTGTAGGTCACCGTGATGGTATCGGGCTGGCCCGGGTCCAAGGTGTCATTGAGCTGAACCGTGAGCGTCGCGCTGGTGCGGTCATACGCGAACGCAAGCGTATCGTGTCCGCTCGTAACGCTGCTGATGCTAAGGGTGTCGTTGTACAACACGAAGTGGACACGTCCCAGCCGGGCAACCCGACTGTGGAACACGGCACGCGTCTGTGCCTGCAGGAAGTACCTCACAGGGAACAGACGGATGTTGATGTCGTAGTCCTCGTGGTCGACCATCCCGGTATCGAGCGGGAATGCCGAGGAGAAGCCGAAGGCAGCAATGGACTCGGCGACATCCGGCCCCGGCTCTGCCGGCAGCGCTGATGCACACACGAGCCAGGTCAGCACCAGCACTGCCCGGTTCGAGGTTATCATCACTCCAACCTATCGCGTGACGACGACCCTGGTGACGGCCGACGGCTGACGGCTTGCGGCTGACGGCTCGGCCCGAACGAAGTAGACGCCGGGCGCGAGCGCGCTCACATCATCCCCGCCGTGATGCAGGTCGAGCATCTTCCTGCCCGTGATGTCGAGCAATTCGCTTCTCGACTCTCTCTTCTCGCCTCTCGCTTCTGGCAGGAAGAGCACGCCGCGGACGACCGTGGCTCCGTCCTTGACCCTTCTAACTTCTCTCTTCTCTCTTTCCACAACCCCGGTTCCCGCAGGCACCCACACCGGCATCGATGGTTCACCCGCGAGCATGAACTCGTAGTGACACCAACGCCAGACGACATTGCCCGGCACCAGCGGGGCGGCCTGAGTCTGGCCGGTGACGAGACCGGCGAACGAGCCGTTGCCCGGGCCCTGCCAGAAACCTTCCAAGGTCTTCTCACAGTAGAAGTGAGTGCCCGTGCGAAACGGGTCAGGGTCCGTGCCCCAAGTGAGACGCGTGCTGCCGAACGTCGCGACGCAGCCGCCGGCGGGCGCGGTCAGCAGGACCTCGGCGACGCAGTAGCTGGAGTCAAATGCCGAAGGGAAGCAGCCGGCCGCGACGTTGATGGTATAGTCAGGGGCGTTGGTCATATCGTCGAGCTCGCCCCACAGGAGGAACCAGTTGTGGTTCAGCCAGCCGCAGCCCATCGTGTTGTAGGCGCAGTGGTCGTACTGAAGCCAGATGTTCATGCCCCGGTTGAGCAGGTGCTTGACCGAGTCTTCGTGGTTGCCGGAGTGGCTGTCGTAGACCTTGAACGACCGGACCGATGGTGGGCGCAGCAGCGAGTCGAGCAGCTCGCAGTTGTCCTCTTCGCGGTACTGGGCATTGATGTCGAACCCGGCGAAGAGTGCGTTCTCAAGATATGGCTTGGTCGAGTCGCCGGTGTAGGCAATGAAGCGGTCGGCGAACGCCTCCATCTCGGCGGGTGTCGCGAGCGGCAGGCGACCGAGCAGGACGTCGGGAATCAGGTCAACCGAGTCCTCCGCTTCGCCGAACTGGCCGTCACCGTCACCGTCCCAGTCGCCGTCGAGCGCTGAGTAGTACAACTCGGTCGGAATCGAGTCCTTGTACTGCGGCGTGAGCTCGACCCAGCAGCGCCGGCAGGGAATCTGCTCGTTGTCCCCGGCCAGGAGGACGTAGGTCGTGCCCCATTCTGAGTACGCCCGCTTGATGAAGTTGCGAATCCTCTCCTGGTCGTCGCGCCCGGTCGAGGACGCGAGCACGTCGGACACTGACACGGTTGTATCGCTGAGCCCGCGGGACTCGACGCGCGCGCAGACCGGCGCGAGCGCGGACGCGAGCGAATCCGGGACGATTGTCAGGTGGTCGTACTGTGCCGCTGCCGGCAGGGCGAACAGAGCCAGCAGCAACAGGCCGTGCAAGCGCGACATGACGGTATTCTAGCGCGCAATCACGACGCGGGCAACGACGTTCGGCTCGATGCCACAGACAAGGTACACTCCCGACGCGAGCCGGCTCACGTCATTCACGCCGGGGCGCAAGTCGAGCACCTCCCTGCCGCTAATGTCGAGCAGGGCGGCTTTGGAGACAGTCCCCGTGCGGGGATAGCCCCAGTTCAGGATCAGCACGCCGCGGACGACAGTGGCTTCGGGCCTGGAACCTGCCACTTGTGGCCTGAAGCTCTCCTCCACGCCGGCCTGCGGGCCGGTCTGGCGGACAATCGTTCCGCCTACCCCGCCGATGAAACCGACCCTGCCGTCGACCGGGAAGTCGAGCGCGTACATCACGTTGTTGGTCGGTATGTAGTCGCAGGTCCACGAGCTGCCGCCGCTGGTGGTCCTGAACAATGAGCCGAAGAAACCACAGATGTAGCCGGTCATCTCGTCGCGCTGGAACTGGACCTGGTAGGTGAACCATCCCACGCCCGGGTACTGCCGGTTCCACGATGCGCCGCCGTCGGTGGTCTTCACCAGCACGGCGGTCCCGCCCACGGCCCATCCGGTTCGGGAATCGAGCGGGAAATGGACCGAGGCCAGGCTGACGTCGGACACGCCTGAGGTCTGCGACACCCAGTTCGCGCCGCCGTTCGTCGTCTTGACAATGGTCCCGTTCTCTCCGACTGCATACCCGGTGTCCTCGGAGGTGAACCAAACGTCGTTGAGGTCCTCCCCGGTACCCGAGGACTGCGGCGACCAGTCCTCGCCGCCGTTCGTGGTCTTGATGATAGTGCCGCCGCCCCCGCACGCGTAGCCGATCGCCGTACCACCTAGGAAGTAGACCGAGGCGAGTTCCGACCCTGTCCCGCTCACCCGGTCCGACCAATTCGCGCCGCCGTCGGTGGTCTTAAGCATCGTTCCCCACTGCCCGGACGCGAACCCGACGAGTGTGTCCACCGGGAAACACACGGCATCAATGTCCGCGCCAGAGCCCGAGACCTGCGCCGCCCAGTCGCCGCCGCCGTTGGTCGTCTTGATGATCGTCCCATCCCAGCCTGCGGCCCAGCCGACCAGCGTGTCGACCGGGAATTCAATCGACAGGATGCGCTGCGTCGTGCCTTTCATCGCCCGGGTCCAGTTGGCGCCGCCATTGGTGGTCTTCATCACCAGGCCGTAGTAGCCGACCGCGAACCCGTTCATGGCGTCGCGGAACAGGATGAAGTTGAAGTGCTCCTGCGTGCCGGTGTACTGACCGACCCAGGAAGCGCCGCCGTCGGTCGTCTTGCGGATGGCGCCCAGCGGGCCGGCAATCCAGCCGGTATCGTTGTTGACGAAGTCGACCGAGAGCATGTCGGTGTAGTGCCCGGTGTTGAGCTGAAACCAGGATTGCCCGCCGTCGGTCGTCTTGAGCGTGATGCCGAACTGACCGGTCACGAAACCGGTGAGCGTGTCCTCGGGGAAGTCGATGCCGCTGAACCAGGCGTTGGTGTCCGGGTCGAGGGGGTTCCAGGTCGTGCCGCCATCGGTCGTCTTGCGCATCAGGCCCCAATCGCCGGCGACGTAGCCGACCCGGGAACCCTGCGGGAAGCTCACGCCCCGAAGGGCGACGTTCCCGCCGATTCCCTGGTTCTGCCAATTCAGCCCGCCGTTCGTGGTCTTGAGAATCACTCCCATCTGACCGACCACGTAGCCCGTATCGTTGTCCAGGAACTGCATTCCTTCAAGTGCCTCGAACCCGGAGCCGATAACAGCCCAGTTCATCCCGCCGTCGGTTGTCTTCCGTATCGCTCCTCCGCCGGTGGCGGCGTAGCCCACGTCTCCGGCAGCCGGGAAGTCGACCGCCTCGATGGTTGTCAGTTCGCCAGTCTGATACAACGCCCACGACGTGCCGCCGTCGGTTGTCCTGATGAACGTGCCCCGGTCGCCGATGGCGACGACGGCGGTGCCGGAGAAGGCGACGGAGTTAAGGGTGTTGCCTTGAGGCAACGGGTTCTGCCATGCCCAGTCCGCTTGAGCGAACGACACAAGGACGCAGAATGTGCAGGCTAGAATTGAAAGGCGCATCGTGTTCTCCTATCTCGTCAGAACGACTCTCTCGAATGACTCGCTGCGGGGCCGACCACACTGGATGAAGTAGACGCCTGGACTGAGTCGGCTCACGTCGTTCGCGCCGGGGCACAAGACGAGCACCTTCCTACCGCTGATGTCGAGCAGGGCGGCTTTGGGGACAGTCCCCGTGCGGGGACAGTCCCCTTCCAGGAACAGCACGCCGCGGACGATGGTGGCGTCAGGGGGCGCGAGCACGGGGCCGGATACCCGCGGTTCCTCGGTCGCCGTGGATGACGTGACGGCGTAGCCGAATCCGAACTTGGTCTCATACCACATCCGATACCGGCTGCCGTCGAACACGACGTCCGGCGCCCACGGGCCGCCGCTGTCGGCTTCGGGCCGGTAGGGCGGAGAGAATGTCGAGAACACGGGTTCGGAGTACTTGCTCCAGTTGACGCCGTCGGTCGAGGTGGCGTAGCCGATACGCAAGGTGTCAATGGTATCGTTGGCGGCCTGGTCGGCAAACGACACCGCCGAGTACCACATCTCGTACAGGCTGTCGCGGCGGATGACGGCCGGGACCGCGGCCCACATGTCGTCGAAGGCGCCGGGCAGCCCCAGGTCGATTGCCGGCGTTGGCAGCCGGGTCCAGTCACGGCCGTCAAGTGACCAGGCGTAGCCGATTCGGACCAGCAGGCGGCCGGGTTCGTAGGCCACCGCGCTGTACCACATCCGCAGCGTGTCGTTCACGAACAGCAGGGCCGGCGACTCAACCCAGAGGTTCTGCCAGGAGAGCGCGGTGTCCTTGCGGAAAACCGGATTCACCGAGTCCTTGGTCCACGCCAGCCCGTCAGCCGAGGTTGCGAGTCCGAGCGCGGAGCCCAGCCCGCCGATCGGCGCCGGCTGGTCGGTGGTGTCGCCGTAGTAGAGCATGCGATAGCCGGTTTGGTCGTGCAGGACCTCGGGCGTATCGAGCCACTTCTGGTCCCACGACCCGGGCGAGCCGATGTCGAGCACGGGCAGCCCGAGATTGGCCCGGGTCCAGTGGATGCCGTCGAGCGAGTTGGCACGGAATACTCGGCCGCGATGGTCGACCGCGCAGGCGGTGTACCACATCTTGAACGTATCGTTCTCGTAGAGATTCGTCGGCTGGCCGATGGCATACGTTTCCATCAGCCCCCACTTCACGAATACCGGGTTGGAGTCGTGTTTGGCCCACTCCGTCTGCGCCTGGGCAGCGGTCAGCAGGCAGAGTGCCGCGACCGGGATGTAGAACCGCACGGTGTCATCCTATCTCATTATCACGATCTTGTTGAGGCCTGGTACTTGACGCTCGGCACCTGCCGCCGAGCGTGCAAAGTACACGCCGGGCGCGAGGTGCGAGACGTCGTTGGCGCCGGGATGCAGGTCGAGCACCTTCCTGCCGCTGATGTCGAGCAGGGCGGCTTTGGGGACAGTCCCCGTGCGGGGACAGTCCCCTTCCAGGAACAGCACGCCGCGGACGACGGTGGCCGAGGAGTTCGCTACTCTCGCTTCGGCTTTCGGCCTTTCCTCCACCCCGACACTGCCGGCCGCATCCGTCTTGACAAGGTAGACCTGTTCGAGATTCCCGAAAGAAGTGGTCCATCCCGTGACGACGTAGCCCAGGTCCGCGGTCTGCTGGACGCAGTAACCCACATCGATGCTTGTCCCTCCGTAGGTCCGGGTCCAGAGGGTATCCCCGTTGGAATTGGTCTTGACCAGGTAGACCTGCCTGGCGTTTCCGAATGAATTGGAACTTCCCGTGACGACGTAGCCCCCGTCCGCGGTCTGCCGGACGAAGTAGCCGGCTTCGTCGCTCGTGCCACCGTAAGTCCTGGTCCAAAGTGTATCCCCGACGGCATTGGTCTTGATAAGGTAGTATTGAATGCTGTTCCCGAACGAATTGGTCTGTCCCGCGGCGATGTAGCCTCCGTCGGTGGTCTGCTGGACGGAGTAGACAGGATCGTGGTTCGGCCCACCGTAGGTCCTGGTCCAGAGCGTATCTCCGGAGGCATCGGTCTTGATGAGGTATGCTTCGTAGTTGGTCCCGAAAGAAAGGGTGCTTCCCGCGACAATGTAGCCTGAGTCCGTGGTTTGCTGGACAGAGTAGCCATAATCGTATCCCGCCCATCCGTAGGTCCGGGTCCAAACGGTGTCCCCGTTGGCGTCGGTCTTGATGAGGTAGGCCTGGGCGCTATCTTCGAAAGAAGTAGTCGTTCCCGCGACGATGTAGCCCCCGTCCATAGTCTGCTGGATGGAGTTGCCGACGTCGTAGCTCGCACCTCCATAGGTCCGGGTCCAGAGAGTCTCCCCGGAGGCACCGGTCTTGATCAGGTAGACATCCTCGATGCCGGCCCCGAAAGACATCGTGTACCCGACGATGATGTAGCCACCTGTGGTCTGCTGGACAGAGAAGCCGTACTCGACGCCCGCCCCCCCGTAGGTCCGGGTCCAGAGCGTATCTCCGGAGGCATCGGTCTTGATGAGGTAGACTTGATCGTTGTCCCCAAGGGAATGCGTCGTTCCCGTGACTATGTAGCCCCCACCCGTGGTCTGTTGGGCGAAGTAACCCATGTCGTAGCTCGACCCTCCGTAGGTCCTCTCCCACCTTTGCTGGGCGAAGGCCACAGAAGGAAGCAGAAGGAATATTGCAGGTATCAGCATGCAGAAACGCATCGTTGTCTCCTATTCGATTATTATGATTCTGCGAACGACCGACGGCTCGGAGCGGATGAAGTAGACACCCGGCGCCAGCCGGCTCACGTCATTCACGCCGGGGCGCAGCGTCATGACCTGACGACCGGTCATGTCGAATAGTGAAGCGTGAATAGTGAATAGAGAAACCGGAAGGCGCAGCACACCGTGGACGACGGTAGCTCCGAGCTTGAGGCTTGTGGCTTGCGGCTTGCGGCCTTCCGCCACGCCGAGCACGGTGTCGCCGATGATGAAGGCGTGCGGCGTCACCGCTTCCACTGTCCCGCCGGGCCCGTAGACCGTGTACTTCACATAGCAGCTACCTGAGATGACGCCCTGCGGAACCAGCCACTGATACCGGCCCGCGTTCAACAGCGAGTCGGCAACAAGCGTCCACGGCCCGGAGCGACTGCTCAGCGATAGATCGAGCCGCACGCGAGTAGACTCCGCCCCCGGCGCTTCGCTCCACCAGTCGATGAACTGCACCGAACCGTCCATCAACTTCTCGCCGCCGCGCGGGAAGACCGGGAAGACGCTCAGCCCGCCGGTCGCGCTCGACTCCCGGAACGCGTGCGCGACGTTCTTGTCGCTCGGCCACGAGCCCTCGTCGGCAATGAGCGCTATGTCGGGATAGCCGTTGTGGTCGAAATCCGCGCCGGCGCGAAGCGCCACGTAGTAGCCGGGCGTAGGCGTCGTGATGTCCGCGACCTCGGTCCAGTTGCCGGCACCGTCGCCCAGCCAGACCTTCGTGTGTCCGCCGCCCTGCGCGCAGAGGTCGATGAACCCGTCCGCGTTCATGTCGCACAACTGAGTGCCTTCAAAGTTGCCGCTGGTGGGCAGGCTGCCGGAAACGCTCTGCCAGCGGCGGGTCGCATCGTCGAAGACCCAAACTTCGACGCCGCCATTGGCATTGGCGAACGCGAGGTCGCACCCGCCGTCATTGTCCGCGTCCCCGACCGAAAGCCCGGACAGACCGTAGGACGAGGAAGGCAAACCAGTGTTCGCCGGAGTGAAACCGCCGGCGCCGTCGCCCAGCCACACTGAGCCGGTGCCGTGCGCGGCAATCATGTCCGCATTGCCGTCCCGGTTCACGTCCCGGAAGTAGAACTCCATCTGGCTGTTGCCGCCCGCGAACCCGAACGACCGGCGCCATGCTCCATTCCCGAGGTTCAGGTAGACGTGAATCCCGTCATCCGCCCCGAACGAAATCGCCCCGACGTCGAGGTCGCCGTCATTGTCGATGTCGGCAAAGTCGGTCGAGAACATGCCCCAGTTCTGACCTTCCTGCGCCATCGAGTCATCCCAAGCCGTCCACATCTGGCCCGTGCCATCGCCGAGCGCGACCTCCATCACCTGGTCGCCGAGGTCGTTCGAGGAATAGTTGTGATGCATTCCGTACCCGATGTCCCAGAACCCATCCCAGTTCACGTCGCCGATGGCGATGCCGCCGTAGCCGAAGTCACCGTACTGGAACACGCTCCAATTGCCGTGCCCGTCGCCGAACCAGACCATCACGCCGTGCTCCTGGGTATTGATGTACGGGCTTCCATGGTCGCCGATGCTGAGGATGTCGATGTTGCCGTCGTTGTTGATGTCGGCGAACTCCAGCTCGGTCCGGCCTCCCTCCATCGCCGGGTTATTCTGGAAACCGGTGGAACACTCAACGTAGCCGAGCTGACCCAGCGCCGACCCGACCACCAGCAGCACTGCCGCTGCAACGACTACTACTCTCCGATTCATCGCATCCTCCATTTCAGACTACTGTATGATTACCTTGCCGACCGCTTCTGCACCCTGACCCCGAACCCCTGACCCCGGGCCCCTTACAAAGTACACGCCTGGCGCCAGCGCCCGCACGTCATTCGGGCCGGGGCGCAGGGCCATGACCTTCCGTCCCGCCACGTCCAGCAACTCGCCTCTCGCTTCTCGCTTCTCGCCTCTCGCCTCAGGCATGGCCAGCACGCCACGGACGATGGTCGGGCCGGTTTGCGGACCGAGTGCGTCGGGCGCCGGCCGCGCGCCAACCCCGGTGAGAACGCTGTCCGCGAAGACCCAGACCCGCGATGTACCATTGTCAGCTACATAGACCCGGTTCCGCGTCTCGTCGAAGGCGATGTCGACCGGTTTCCTGCTCCCGAGCCGCGCCACCACGGTGTCCGATGCGCCGTCGAATACGACGACACCGACTTGGGTGACCAGGCAGTAGACCTTGTTTGCCGCCGAATCGTAGCCGACCACCTTGGGGCCGCCGCCGACTGCAATATTGACCAGCACCGAGTCCAGCGCGCCGTCAATGACCGACATCGTGTGGTCCACGTCATTCGCAACGTAGACCTTGTTATCCCGCGTGTTGACGCAGACGCTCTTCGGCCTCAGGCCCGTACGCAGCGTCGCTAGCACCGAGTCGCCTACCGCGTCAATGACCGTGATGCCGTGCGAGTTGGTGTTCACGCAATAGACCTTGCGGGCCACCGGGTTGTAGCAGAGTGCGCAGGCCAGCCGACCGACCGGCACGCGCGCCTTGACCGTGTCCGGTCCGGCGTCAATCACCACGACAACCGAGTCGTCAGAGGCCGCGCAGTAGAGCTCCCCCTCGGCCGGGCCGTAGCACAACGCCCGAGGTCGCCCGGCCACCGCAATCCACCCGACCACCGAATCCGCCGCACCGTCAATCACCGCAATCGAGTCTGAGTGCTCGGCCGCGACATAGACGCGATTCAGCGCCGAAACAAACTCGAGGGCGCCAGGCGCGTTGCCCGCATACGGCCAGGCGAGCAGGCGGTTCTGAGCCCCGTCAATGATGACAAGCCGGTCGCGGATTCCGTACGAGCAGTAGACCTTGTTTTCCAGCGGGTTGCAGCAGAGGTCGCTCGGATAGTCGGCCCAGGTGTAGACCGTGTCAATCACCTGGTTGGCGTGCACGTCTATCACGCTCAGGATACCTGAATACTCGCTCGCGCAGTACACCCGTCCGGTCACCGGATTCGCGGCAACGCAGACCGGCAGGTCGCCCACCAGCACCCTATCCACTACCGAATCGCGACTACAGTCAACCACGTGCACGTCGTTGCCGGTCCGGTTCGCGCAGTAGATGGTGTTGTTGGTCGGGTTGTGGCACGCGGCATAGGAATAGCCGCCTATCCTGATTTCGGTAACCAACGCGTGGGTCGCGCAATCAACCACGCTCATGCTGTTCGGGTCGAGGTGATTCGTCGTGTATACCCGGTTGTTCTGCGGGTTCAGACAGCACGTGGACGGAGCGCGCATCCCGGGCAATGGGACCGTCGCGACGACCGAGTCGCGGGCGCAGTCAATCACCACCACCGCTTCACCCAGGTAGTCCGGGCAGTAGACCTCGTTGGTCCGGGGATTGTATGTCGGCTTGCGCGGCGACGAGCCTGCCCGCAGCGTCTTGAGCACCGTGTCGACCGAGCAGTCAATCACCGTCACCGTACCGTCGTTCGCGTTCGTGCAGTAGACCTTGTTGTCCAGGGTGTCCCAGCAGATTCCCCATGGGTGGTCGCCGGCCGGGACGGACGCCACAACGGTGTCAGCCGAGCAGTCAATCACCGTCACGTTGTCGGTGCCGGCATTGGCGACATAGACTTTGTTGTCGTGGCGGTTGTAGCAGAGGCTGTATGGCCAGTCGCCGGCAGGAACCGTCGCGATGACGGTGTCGGCCTCGCAGTCTACTACTGTGACATCATCGCTCACACGGTTACCGCAGTAGAGGCGGTCCAGTTGCGGAACGTAGCACATACACCAGGGGTCTTCGCCGACAGCAATCGTCCCGACGACCGTGTTGGAGCCACCATCTATCACGGTCACCGTGTTCGACGCCTCCCCGGCCGCGTAGACCTTGTTCCCTTCCGGCCGGACGCACAGCGCCATCGTGTACCCGCCGACCGGAATCCGGGCTACCTTCTCCCGCGTGGCGCAGTCAATCGCAATCACGGCCTCGCCGAACCCTGCCCCGACATAGACCGTGTTATTCACCGAGTCATAGACAATTGACTCAAGATAGGACAGCCCGCAGAGCGAGTCCGGCACGGGTACTTTCGCCTCCAACCACTGGCCGTGGCTGATGCCGCACAGGACGCAGAACACTGCGCACAGGATGAATCCGTACTTCATGTCATCTCCTTACCTCGTGATTATCAGCTTGCGGACGACCTGGGCTTGTGCTTGAGCTTGCCGTACAAAGTACACGCCCGGGCTGAGCCGGCTGACGTCGTTCGGGCCGGCGTGCAGGTCCAATACCTTCCGACCCGCAATGTCCAGCAGGCTTGCAGCTTGTGGCTTGCGGCTTGTGGCTTCCGCCAGGAACAGCACGCCGCGCACGACGGTGGCCGTTGGCTGTGAGCCGCTGGCCTCGGGCTGCGCGCGTTCTTCCATTCCGACATCCGGCGACGTCCTCACAATGAAGAGGTCACAACTGCCTGAGCTGTTTGTGCTTGTCCAGCCGGTGAGCACGTACCCGCCGTCGTTCGCGGTGCTGAGCCAGTAGCCGATTTCGCAGCCGCTTCCTCCGAAGCTCCGCGTCCAGAGGGTATCACCGTTGGCGTCGAGACGGAGCAGCCACATGTCTCCGACAGTCCCGTTTGAGTAGTCGGTGTAGCCAAGCACTGCGTAACCACCAACATCGCATAGCTCTACAGACCACGCGCAGTCGTCGAGGTCCCGGCCATACGTCCTTGTCCACACCGTGTCACCGACGGAGTCGGTCTTGACCACATATAGATTCCAACCCGGGCTGGGGCCGTAGGAGTTGGTGCAGCCGACCAGAATGAAGCCCCGGTCCGGTGTTTCCTGCGCTTCAAACCCATACTCACTGCCGACGCCGCCGTAAGTTCGTGACCAGAGCGTCTCTCCGCTCTGGTTCACCTTCAGCAGCCAAGCATCACCGCCTCCGGCGCCGAATGAGCTGGTCATGCCGGCTACGACATAAGAGCCGTCGCTTGTGGGCTGAACCGACCAGAAGAAGTCATGCCCGGAACCGGTGTACGTCTTCGTCCACAGGCTCTCGCCATTCGCATCGAATCTCACTATGTAGCCATCTTCCATCATTGGCCCGTTCCTGGTCGTGCCGCCGACCACGAAGTAACCGCTATCAGGAGTCTGCGCGAGCCAGTAGGCGAAGCTCTCTGGAACCAGTCTGGTCCATATCGTGTCTCCCAGCGAGTCGGTCTTGATGAGCAGAAGCGCCGCCGGCTGGCCCTGCTCGCCGCCCGCCCCGGACATGATGTATCCACCGTCAGGGGTCTGCTCTCCATATATTATCTGCTCGATACTGGAAGTGCCGTATGTCCGGGTCCAAAGCGTGTCGCCGCTCTCATCCAGCCGGAG
>Ga0315284_10007347_pt1 | contig 15730 bp, 7 predicted proteins | sample YL17G09_16_MG_FD_203696 | JGI IMG/M metagenome (GOLD analysis project Ga0315284, IMG submission 203696) | Sediment microbial communities from Yellowstone Lake, YNP, Wyoming, USA - YL17G09_16 | ecosystem: Environmental > Aquatic > Freshwater > Lake > Sediment | place: USA: Wyoming | collected... | reverse complement strand
GTAATCACGTTCTCGATGTAAAGTTGCAACTCGTTGAGTTTCCAGTGGGCCAACCGTTCGACGAGGGCCTTGAGGGTTTCCGCCTTCGGCACCTTGCCGCGCGAACAGTCCAGGTACACGCCCCGGCGTGCAAAATCCGGCTCGTCGTCAATCACGCACGCGCCCAGTTGCCGCCCTTCCGACGCCGTAAGTTCCCGCACCGTTTGCACGCCGTAGTACGCCCCGGCGCCCGCGGAGGCGGCGATTTCGATCCCGGCGGGAGTGACGGTCAACCGATAGGCCTCCGGGCCCGTGACCTGCGGGTCGCGCCGGATACGGACCGCCGCCGGTCCGAAGGCGTTCCGGACGCACCGCGCCCGCACGCCTAGCCGCCCCAGGTCGGCCGCGAGTTGCCCGAGCGGCACGAGGTCCTCCGTCCGCGGGCTTGAAAGGACGGCCTTTGCCGGCCAGCGGAACATGCCGCGCTGCGTGGTATGGCGGTGGGGCGGAATCAACCAATCAACGGTTCGCAAGGAGGAACCTCCTTCTTAGTGCTCTTTTCCAATGTGCCCGATCTTGATGTCGAGTTCGCTGCGATTCTTGATGCTCGTAATCTGGCCGTCCGACAGGTACACGACGCGGTCCGATGCCGCCAACATCTTGTGATCGTGAGTCGCCGTGAGGATGGTCACGTGATACTCGTCCTTGAGTTTTTCCAGTATCCGAATGACCTCTTCGCCGGTCTTCAAGTCGAGGTTGCCCGTCGGCTCATCCGCCAGGATGATGGCCGGATCGTTCGCCAGCGCCCGCGCGACGGCCACGCGCTGTTGCTGCCCCCCCGACAGTTCCACCGACTTGTGGAGCAGCCGATCCCCAAGCCCCACCTTCTTTAAAAGCCCAACGGCTTTGTCCTGGGCGTCGGCCTGGCTCATCCCCGCCAGGACCATCGGCATCGTCACGTTGTCCAGGGCGCTGGCAACGGGAATCAGATTGAACGTCTGGAAGATGTATCCGATCTTGTGGCACCGGAGCCACGCCAGTTCGAAAGCGTCGAGCGCTGCGATGTCCACCTCGTCGATGAAAACGCGCCCCTCATCGGGCTTGTCGAGGCCGCCGATCATGTTGAACAGGGTGCTCTTGCCCGAACCGCTCGGCCCCATGATGGAGACGTATTCGCCGCGCTTGACGGAAAGGTGCACTCCCCGCAGGGCATGGACCGTCTCGCCGCCCAGGTGATAGGTCTTTCGCACGCCGATGGCTCGGACGACGTGGACCGTCAGCAAATCACAGGCGCTGTCCTGGGCTGCGGCGTTCGAGTTGGCATCGTGGTTGGAGTTCATATTTCCGTTCGCATGGCGTCCACGGGTTGCATTTTGGCCGCTCGCCAGGCCGGATACAGCGCCCCGGCGATCGTCAGGCCGATTCCCACCAGCGCGCAGATCCCCACGAGCTGCGCGATCGCGCCGAGCGGCACTACGCGCCAGGCCGCGGAACCGTAAAGGATCAGCCCCTCGGCAAAGGCCAGGACCAGACCGATGCCGATCCCGATGGTCGTTCCCACCACTCCCTGGAACGTCGTCTCCAGAAGGAACAGTTCCACGATGAGCGAGTCGAGCGCTCCGAGGCATTTCATCGTGCCGATCTCGCTGAACCGCTCCGTCACGCTCATCAGCATCGCGTTCAGGATGCCGACGAAACTCACGAGGAGCGCCAGACCCACCAGCCACCACGTCTGGGTGCGGGTGTCGGCGTCGTTCAGCGTCGCCAGCGTGCCCTCTCGGCGCAGCGTCTCGATTAACGCCGCCGGACCGTTCGCCGCCAGGTGGCGGGCGAGGGCATCGGAACACAAAATGTACGCCAGAAACGCCAGCGCCAGAATAATGCCGCTCGTCACCAGAAGCGACCGCGCCAGCCGCACCCGGATGTTCCGCCAGGCGATCTGGACGGCCTTCCTGAACGGCAGACGAATCTGTTTTTGGATCGCTTCGGGTGACGGGCCGCCTCGCAAAATAAGGGGCGGAGGAGACCCATTCCCGAAAGCCTCCGGGCTTCCGCTTCCCGCCGACCTATTCCGGGTTTCCGGTTGCTGATCGTTCATAGGCGAACCGCTCGTCCTTGCCCTGTCGCCGTTCTTAGAACGGCAGTTTGATCACGCTCTTGGCAATAAACACGAACCCCAGACTCAGCATGGTAATCAATCCGACGCCGGCGGAAAAGCCCGCCGCAAAAACAATTCGGTACTGGGGCCACATGTCTCCGAAACGCTTCCGCAGCACGTACCGTCCCAGAATTGCCCCGATGAACATCGGAACGATGGAGGTCGGAGCCGACTGGTCCAGCCCCCGAATGATGCCGTACACCAGGAAGATCGGCAGCCCGAAAAAGCTCAGCACGCCGTAAACGGCCATCGCCAGGACGAAGGCCGCAGCGACGACCGCCGGCTGGAACGCCTGGAAGAAGGGGCTCATTTCCGCGTTCGGCAGCGTGGCCGACCAGATGAGGCCCGACTGGTAGGCGCCGAGTTCCCAGAATTCGTTGGCGTAGGGGAACATCTCGCTCGGCACCGGCCCGATGGACCAGATGAGTTGGCTGAACAGGATCATGCCGACCACCACGATCGGGAAGATCAGTATTTCCGCCTTGATGAGCGACATAAACCGCGTGCCGGTCAACTCCGTGGTTCGGAAGGCGACGGTCTGGCCGGCGAAATTTTGAACCGGAATGGGGGCAAACCAGATGGCCGCTCCCTTGTAACCCGACAGAATGAACGAGGCCTCCTGGACGTACGGGATTCCGACCTGCATCCCGACGATGCCTTCCATCCGGGCCGAGACGTAACTGATGAACGGCGTGTACACGAAACCGAAAAACAAGAGAAGCCACAAGGGGAACTTGGCCCCCAGCAGGGCCCCGGAATAGTAGTTGACCAGCAGGTACGAGAGCGTGATGTACACGGTGGTCGAGAAGATCCAGATGGCCAGCGCCACCCAAATCGGGAAGTCGCCGCGATTGGCCGGCGGCTTGAAAAGACGCGACCACTGAATCTGGGCCGGCACGCGCTCCCCCGCCGTCCCTTTCGGCCGGCGCAGACTCTGCGCTACGTGAATGAAGCCGGTCATAGCCACCGCCAGCGTCAGCCCGATACTGGAACTGAAATAGAAGTCCATGGCGTTCGACTGGAGCGTCTGGATGCCCCCGATGCCGCGCTCCCACGACCCGAGAAATCCGAAGTGGTACAGCAGGGGGTTGGCCACCATCGTGACGAGCATCGCGCCGAACGACCCCACCATCGCCCAGAAGGGCAGCACCATCCCCGCCACGACCAGGCCGAGGTCGAAACTGATCATCACGGCGAACGCGGGCAGGACCGATTCGGTGTACGACGTCAGGTCCACGAACGGCAGCGGCAGAAGATGAATCCCTTGACCGAACGCCGCACTCGTAATGTTCGGAATGGCCAGATACAAGATGCCGAAAGCGCCTCCTGCCACGCCGCCGATGCTGAACGCCCGCCACCGCCACGTGTCGCGCTGATTCGACGCGTCGGCCAGCGCCGTCATGCCCATCGCGCCGATCGGCGCCATCGGGAAGGGAAGTTGTTCCACGTCGCTCGTCAGACGGAACAGCACGTAACCCAGACCGAATTGATTCAGGCGGCCTACGAAGAGCCCCAGGACCACCAGGGCGATCGGCACCAGCCACGCGCTCGCAAAAAACGACCGCTGCGCCAGCACGGCCGGATCGCTCGGCGCGTACCAGGCGGGGATGAGTTCGGCGATGCCCATCTTTCGCATCATCTCGCTTTGGACGAGGAACTGCCGCCACAGGAACCCCCCGCTCGCCGCGGCCATCACGGCCCCGCACATGTAAAAAAGCAAATAGATCTCGCACCGCTTCAGCCGCTTCATCGCCCGCCGCGCCACCTCGACGTACAGGATCACCGTGACCCACTGGGCGGCCCCCCCCATGCCCATGCCGGCGACCAGTTCCAGGTACATCTGGGCCGGGGTCATCAGCAGGCCGACAAAGAGCGCCATGATGACCGTCCCCCACCCGAACCCCTCCTCGTAGGTGTCGGGCGTCGTCATCAGGTTGCGAAATTCTTGAACTTCTTTGTCTACGCGCACCAGGGGCTACCTTTCCGTCGCCGGCGGCTGTCGCCATTCGGCGGCCTGGCGGATGTACGCCAGCACCCGCTCGGTTTTAAGGTTCCGCCATCCCAACAGTTGTCGGCGCAGGTCGCCGAGGAACACGCGGTTCAGGCTCCACCAACTCGACTCCTGTCCCGACTGATGCAGGAGTTCGATGTGGATTTCGTAAATGTCCTCGTCCTCGGTCGGCACGATGGTCAACCGGATCTCCTGTCGGACGCCCAGGTCGTAAGGCGCCAGCCACACCGTTCCTTCGAGGCTCAGCCGCTCAACGCCGCCCGCCGCCACCCGAACGATCCTCAGGTTGTCCGTGCTGAAGTGGCCGATGCTCCCTTCCCGGTGCGCATCGAAATACTCCAGCAGAAATGCGACCACGCCGTTGGCCGTCCGCGCCGTGACCGTGAACGGCAGCGTGTCGCGGATGACGCCTTGCTGCGGTCGCGGCACCGACCACGTCATCTTGTTGCTGGGAACGGCGAGTTTCCCCGCCATAAACGCCGGCACGAGCGACGAAAGAATAACCACCACCAGCACCAGAAGCATCGTCGCAATCGCCTGCGTCCCGGAGTAGTTGAGCGTCAACCCGCCCAGCCACCCGAAATGGCTCAGGGCCGTCGCCACGCCCTGGCCGACGATGTAGCCGAAGACCGCTCCCATCAGGCCGTAGGTGGCCGCCTCGGCCAGGAACAGCGCGCCGACGTGAACCGGCGCCAGCCCGAGGCTGGTGTAAATGTAAATCTCCCGTTTCCGTTCCGCGATGGAACTCAGCATCGTGTTGAAAATGATGAACCCGGCAATCACCAGCGGAATCACAAGGCTTTTCGGCGCCTTCGGCAAGAGGGGCGTCGTCGCCACGACGTGCACTCCGTCTGCCGCGCCGTAGTAAATGGGGAACCCGATACGTTTGGCCAGGTCCATGGCTAGTTGTTCGGCCTCCGCCGGCGTCGCAGCGCTGGCGGCCGCGCTTCGCAGGCTGGCCCCCAGCGGAATCAGCATCTTGGCCGGAACAAGGATAATCTCCGCGCTCGAGAGGTGCGGCAGGTCCCGCGCGGGTTCCATGCCGGTCCCCTGTTCCACCTCGGACAGGATCGTCTGCGAATCCGCGCGGCTCAACAGGTTGCGTTGTTCGTCGCCCAGGATGGAATAATTGATCGGCAGGAGCGAGGTGCCTTCGAGGTCTTTCATTTCCGTGTCAAAACGCGTTGACTCGATGATGCCGAGCAACTCCAGGCTCCGCCCCGCGACCTCGACCCTGTCCCCCGGACGGACACCGAGTTGCTCCGCCATTTGCTGCGCCAGGTAACAGCCGCCTTCTTGGGCGAACCGCGGCCAATTCGGACAGAGGCGGTCCACGCCCGTGATGTCCGCTTCGCCGCCTTCCAGGCCCAGCGCCGCCATCAGCGAGGTCGTCTGGCCCGTTTTGGGATTCCGAACGTGCAGCCGCCACTGGGGATCCCCTGAACACCACCAGTAACGCGAAACCACCGTCTTGGACGGGCCGACGGCATTTTCCAGGTAACGGAGCGCCAAGCCCGGCATGGGCCGTCCCGACGGCGGCCGGATCAGAATGCTGGGGCGTGGGGGCGACGGCGTTTGGAGACGGAATTCCCGCTGCCCGGTGTAACTCGATGCCGACATGAAACACAGCAGCGCAAACGTGATCAGGATCACCGTCAGACCCGTCAGCGCCGTCCGAAGTTTGCGCTTCCGCATGTTGGCCAGGCCCAACCGCATCGCCGTGTACAGCACCCCGAGGCGCGACGTGCGGGCGCCGACCGCCTCCGCGCGGCCGCTACGGATTTCCTCGAGGGCCGAGGAAAACCTCGAATAGATCATGCCGATGACCAGTAGGCTCATAAAAATAATGGCGAAGGCCAGCACGATCATCAGCGGTTGGCTCGAAATCCGAAACGCCGGATGAAAACTCCACAGAATCCCCATCATCACCACGAAGATCCCCGCCGTCGCAGCGATCTGATGGTAGATGCGCGGCGTGGCCACGAGGAGACGCTCCAGCGCCAGCGAAAACGGCACGAGCACCAACAGGAGCAGCACCGCTCCCCGCACCACGTCTTTGGCGATGCTACACACCGCCTCATAGACGCGGACCTCGTTGGCCAGGGCGCCGCTGGCCCCCCGGAAAAAGGCGGCGCCGTCGTCGCTCGCCAGCGCGCGTTCCGCCTCGCCCAGCATCGCCTCCGTCCGCTTTTGAAGTTCTTCAATCGGCTTGCTGGTGATCCCCGCCCGGGCATAGTCCTCCATCCGGCGGCGGTCGAGATTGTAAAAATCCTTCGCGGCGAGGTAAACCGGCGGCGCGGGAAGCGGTTCCTCCACCCTGAATCCCTGGACGGCCTCTTGAAGGGAGATCTCCGGCGGCGTCTCCGGCGCCGCGCCGTCCGCGGAGGATGCCGGTGGATTGGCCCCGGCGTTTTCCCCCGCCAGATTCAGCAGCACCATGCTGTTCTGGGTCACGCCCGGTCGCAGGAGCAATGCCCAGCGAACCTCCGGTTCCAGTTGACAACTCAGAATGCCGACGCCGTAGTAAAGGTTGAAGTTGATTCGCTGCGGAGCGCTTCCGTTGCGGGCGTCCAGTATCATCCCGCGGGGCAGGGTCTGAAGATACCGCGGATCGAAAAACTCAAGCCCCGTGACTTCGCCACAGGAGAACGCGATGGCGCGCAGCGGCACCGCATTGGGCCCCAGGCGCACGTTGAGCGACACGCCCTTGGCCTGCTTGCGCATGTCCACGGCTCGCCGGATTTCCCCATGCTGACCCAGCCGGTAAGCCTGTACGAAAAACCGCGCGATCGTGTACCCCGAGCCGTCGTTGGCCACCAGGTACGGCATCGCGTCGAAATAGAAGGAGCCGTCGGCTCCCGTCACGCGGAACTCTTCGCGGCGAATGCCCGCCACGAATGGCGCTTGGAGCCCCCATCCCTCACCCCCCTCCGAGTCTCCGTTCACCAGCGTTGCCAGATAGCCTTCCATCGGCAGCCGCGCTACCGGCTGACCCGGAACCTGGTCCACGATTTGTCCGCGAACTCGGCACCAGCCCGAGCTGACGCTGGCCGGCGAAAACTCCGTGTCCGATGCCAGTCGTTGCAGCATCGCCATCGTCGCCAGGACCTGCGGACCCAGCCGATTCCAGTCCAGCCGATCCGCGCGGTCACCGGCGGTTTCCACGCGGGCACGCAGGCCGTCCAGGGTGGCCCACGTCGCCCCCGCCGTTCCGAAACTCTCCGCGGGAGAACTGAGGTTGCCCATCGTCCCGGCGGTGTAACACTCCGGCGGTTCCAGGCCCTCCAGCGGCCTCAGGTTCACCGCCCGCGCCAGGTCCCCCGGCCAGAGCGCCGGCCCTTCGTCCTTCGCCACCTTCGTCAGCCATTGGACGAACTCCTGGGCGTTCACCTGTTCCTTCTGGTGCCAGTAATGACACATCAGCGAAGGACCGACCGCCGGGCCGCTGTCCGAAAGGTCCAGCCCCAACAGGAACAACAGCGGCCGTTTTTCCTCGTCGCCGAGACCCAAGGCGCGGAGGACGTCGCACCGCAGGTGATCGCGATACCAGTCCACGGTAACGCGGCGCTTTGTCTCCTGGAGTTGTTTGGCGATGCGGCCCCGCGCCCGTTCCCACAGCGTCAACGCCAGTTTCTTGATGTCCTCCTGCGCCGCTGCCCCGCTGACGAGGTAGCCCTGCGCCGCCAGAAATTCCCCGCGGCGCAGCCCGAGACGGCGGATCTCCTCCTCCAGCCGCTTTTTTTCGTCTCCGCCCGCCGAGTAGATCGCCGTCCGGTACCGCTCCATGTCCATCAAAATGGCGATGACCTCGCGGGCCACCTCGTCCTTGATGAGAGGGTGCAGCGGCCGGTACTTTTCCTCCGACATCCGGCCGAGCCAGTCGGGGTGAATGTCAAAATCGGCGGCCAGATGATCGTACCGCCGGTATTCGGCCAACTGGTCGTCATTTTCCTTGACGTCGTCCTCCCGCTCGGACGGCGGCACGGCCAGCGCCGCCAGCATTTCGCGCACCCCTCGCTGATTCAGACCGTAGGCGTCCGCAAAGACGAACAAGAGCGGCTGCTCCGCCGGATGCTGCGCAAAATACCGGAGGGCGTTCAAGGCCGTCGCCGCGTCCACGGCGGCGTCCGCTCCCGGCGCCAGGTCCGGCGCCACCCCCATCGAATCCCACGCCACGCCGACGGCGATCGCGCGGCGAGGAGGGGCCTCCGCGCGCCGCGGCACGAGCGCATAGACGTTGGTTGCTTCCGCCTCGACCCAGTCCACCCGCGCGACCAGCCGCCCGGCCTCCACCTCGCCTTTTCGCAGCGCTGCCGCCAGAGGGCCGTCGGGAATGTAGAACCGCGGCACGTTGATGGCCAGGGCATACAGGTGGCTCGTCGCATCCGCGTAGGATTCTTCCGGCGATCCCAGGAGGAGAATGGCCCGGGCCCCCGCGTTGTAGGCGGTCATCCAGCCCCCGCCCCCCGTCATTTCCATCACGGCCACCTGCCCCCGGAGGCTCCGCGCCGGCAGGTCCGAGACCTCGGCCTTTCCGACGTACACCAGCCGCCCCTCGATGCCGCCCTCGGGTGTCGTGTTCGGCCGCACGAGAGCGGGCCAGAGGGGATAAAGTCGGTGGGCGCCTTTCCACGGACCGCTCGACACGGTCAAGATCGCTTCCTGGGTTTGGGGCACGATTACCGAAAACGGATGCACCCACATTCGGATGCCCGGAATGGCCCGGATCTTCTCCAGGAGTTCTCCCCGTGCCTTGTCGTGCCCCGCCGTTCCCGGCATCCGCGACTCAAACGAGGCCAGCCACTCGGTATCCTCGCGCACCTGGGAGAGGGCGAAGGTATCATCAGCCGCTGCCGGCCGGGGCTGGACCCACGCCGCCAGCGCGAGAATCGTCATGAATCCCAAAGTCGCTCGTAAGCGCATCGTAATGGCCTAACGGTTCCTATCTATTGGATAAACCAGCGCGTCGGTCTCCGGTTCCGAAATTCTCCCTCCCGCGCCGCCAAGGCCTTGGATTAAACGGGTACGGCCAAATAGCGGTTACCCCACAGCGCCAGGACCGCCGGAACCGCGCCCCAAAAGACGGCCGCCAAAATCGCGCCGATCACAAGTCCCATAAAAGCCGCCCGGGCCCCACGGTACACCTGCGCCCCGCCGTACCGAAGCACCAATTCCTTCGCCAGCCATCCGAGAAACACACTGGGCCACGCCATGTTGGCGGCACCCGTTCCCGCCATCACCAGGCCGATCGGATGAAAGGGCCACTTCGGCATTCTCAGGCACGCCCATAGTAAAAGACCGCCTAGAATGGCGCCAAACAAAAGATGGCTGCGCTGGTTGTAAATCGGCGCCCCGAGCGTCCCCTCTTTCAGCCGCAAAAGGTCGGCGTTCGCCGCCGACAGAAGCCCAAGGCCCCACGAATTGATCGGCTGCTCGACGCCGTTTAGCGTCATGCTGTGGGTGTAGTTGGCCTGCAGGTGAACGGCTCCGCAAACGACGAGCCCGATGACCAGCAGCCCCACCAGGAGCAGGGCCGTGCGGGCCTGCCGGCGCGGCTTGGCCTGCTCGTCCAGGCCCAGGGCGTGGGTCGCCAGGGTCGCGGCGCTCACCTGCGACCCCACTTCGAAAAGGATCGCGACCACCGTCGAAAAATAGATCGCCGCGGGCGTCAGCCACGACACCGGAGCCAGTTTCGCCAGAAAAATCTGGCCGCCCATGTCGATTCGGACGAAAGGCAGCCCCGTCTCGGCGACGATTCGCGTCACGAGCAGGCACGCCATGAAAACGAACCCGATGTAGAAAATCGCCCAACCGACCGGCACGCCCACCACGATCATCCACGCGGTCATCCCCGCGCACCCCGCCGCGAACATCAGGCCGGCCTTGCGGTCCTTCCGATCTTCCTCGCTCGTTACCTTCCGCACCATGCACCGAAACACGTGGGCCCAATGTGCTCGGCCCAACCACAGGATGCCCGCGGTCATCGCAATCATCGCGCCGGTCCGGTGGTCCCGAATCGTTCCATAGTGGAATGGGGGAAAGTACACGTAACTGATCATGACGTACAGGGCGTAGGCAATCGCAAAAAACCACAGGGAAAACCCGATCCGGCTCGGCATGAAAAAAGCGATGCCGACCAACAGAAAATAAACCCTGCCCGAATACACGTAACTCGGAAGCCACCAAAACGGATCCTGCGAGAAGATCGGTCTCAGGTTCCAACTGAGCGGAATAGCCGCCACGGCCGTGGGTTTGTAGGCCTGGGCCCCCGCCAGCAAGTGTAACAGGAACACCGTCCCCGCCGCGATCCAAAACGATTTTTGCCGAAGCAACGGGGCGAAGGTGTGATTGGCCTCCGGAGTGCGGATCAGGGATTGTTGCAACGTCAGCAGCGGAAACGGCAACCGCTCGTTTCGGCGCCACTGCGGCAACACGATCATCGCCAGTCCCACCATCATCAGCCAGGCGCACAGCAAGAGCAAACCCCACGTCCACAGCGGGCCGAGCCAGGCTTCCCACGGAATGGTTCCCTTCGCAGGCAATTGGGTGATGAAGGCGTCGGAGGCCGGTGTCGGCGCATTGAACCCGATCTTGTCGGGGAAGAGGCTTGGCGGAAGGGCCATCTCCTGATAGGCCTCCGCCAGACGTTTGTTGACTCGCACATCCAGGGGGGCTCGCACCAGGCTGTACGGCAACGTCCGCAGGAGGCCGGTACCCGGCAAGACGCAGGCGACCAGCATCATGCCCAGCGCGAGGGCCAGTTGGCCGCCGTCCAGCGACAGTCGCGGCGCCAGCCATCGCAGCAGGGGATTCACCAGCAGAACCACCGCCAGGAGGATGCCCATCGCCGCCACCGGCAGATACGTGTCGGCCAGAGGGGGGTCGCCCAACACCAAATCGTTATACGGCGTCACCACCCAGATGAGGACCGACCCCAATAAGCCCACCACCACGGCCGTCAGCGTTCGCGGCCATCGCGACTCGGAAGGTTCTTGCTTTAGCTCCGTCGGTATGGTCATTCATGCTCTCGGCGCATGGTCGGCGCACACACCCCCCGCTTCACAGAACACCGTTTTTACCACACGGCATTGCCATTTCCAGTTTTTCCTTCCGCCGCCGCCGGATTTTTCGGAAAGGAAACGGCGCGGCTTTCAAGATCGAGGGGGCGGCCCAGGCATCGCCCGTCGTTTCTCCTCCGGCGGGGCTTAAGAGCCTATCCGAATAACCCTCTGGCTTCGGCCGGCTGCGGCGGCCGCACGCGGCGTCGGGCTGCATCGCCGGCCCGACCGAGGGCCGCCTGCTTCGCCCTCCTTGCCTGCCGCCGCCTCGCACGGCCTCGGGCCGACGAGGGGTTATTCGGAGAGGCTCTAAAAGGGTTGAATCCATACCACGGTGTACGATTTGCCCAAAAGCACCAGGATGGCGGGGAGAACGGACCAGAAGACGGCGGCTATCACCTCGCCGATGATAAGACCCATGAAAACGGGGCGGGCGGCATGGTAGGCCCGGGCTCCGCCGTATCGGAGCACCAGTTCCTTCGACAGCCACCCCAGAAAGATGCTGACCCACGCGATGTTGGCCTGGTAGGTGCCCGCCATCAGCAGGCCGATCGGGTGAAAAGGCCATCGCGGCGTGGCCAGCGACATCCATAGCAAAAACGCGGCCAAGACTCCCCCAAACAGGATGTGGCCGGTCTGGTTATAGACCTGCAATCCAAACGTGTTTTCTTGCAATTGCAGCAGGTCGGTGTTGGCGGCGCCCAGGAGCCCCAGGCCCCACCAGCCGATGGGCCGCGTCACACGATCCAGCGACACGCTGTGATGGTAGTTGCCCGAAAGGTTCACCGCCCCGGCGACCACCAGACCCATGACCATGACCGCGACCAGCAGGAGGCCGTAGCGCGGCTGCTGGCGCGGCGGCGCCTTCTCCGTCAGGCCGAACGCCCCGGTCGCCATCACCGTGCCGCTGACCCGCGATCCGTGCTCGAAAAGAATCGCCATCACCGAGGAAAAATACACCGTCGCCGGCGTCAACCAGGACAATGGCGCAAGGCGCACGAACATCACCTCCCGGCCCATCCCGGCGACGAGGAACGGGATCCCCGTTTCGGCGGCCAGCCGGTTGACCAGCAGGCACGACATCACGCCGAACGCCGTATAGAAAATGGCCCACGGCACCGGAACGCCCACCCAGCACAGCCATCCCGCGATCCCCGCGCACCCCGCCAAAAACATCACGGCCGCCTTCCGGTCCTTCCGGTTTTCCTCCGACCCGGCGCGCCGAACGAGGCAGCGGAATACGTGCCACCAATGCGCGCGGCCCAGCCACAGGATCACCAGCACGTAGATCACGGTGGCGCCCCATCGATGGTCGTGAATGGTGGAGTAATAAAACGGCGGCAGGTAGGCCTGGCCGATCATGATGTAGAGGGCGTACGCGATGGTGAAAAACCAGATCGAAAATCCGATCCGGCTCGGCATGAAAAACGCCACCCCCAGGAAAATAAAATAGATGCGGTTGCCGTAAATATACCCAGGGAGATACTGGAACGGATTCTCTCGAAACAGGTAGCCCACGTTCCAGTCGAGCGGAATGGCCGGCACGCGGTCAGGGAAATAGGCTTTCCCTCCGGCGGCCAGGTGCAACAGGAAAACGGCTCCGACCACTAGCCAGAACGACTTTTGTCGCAAGAGAGGCGCCAGCGCGTGCGGCGGCTCCGGCGACTGAACCAGCGATTGTTGAATCGCCAGCAGCGGAAACGGCAGCCGTTCGTTCCGCCGCCACTGCGGAAACACCAACATCGCCAACCCGACCATCATCAGCCAGGCGCACGTCATCAGGCTGCCCCACGCCAGGAGCGGCCCCAGCCAGGCCTTCCACGGAATCGATTCCCCCTTCGGCAGCTCGTTCACGAAGTACTGCGACGCCGGCGTCTCCGCGTTGAACGCGACCTTGTCCGGGAACAGGCTCGGCGGCAGATTCATCCAGGCGTAGGCGTCGGCCACACGCTTGTTGAACCGGGCCGTCAGGGGCACCTGCGCCAGCATGTACCCCAGCCACTCCAGCGCGCCTTGCGACGGCGGCACGCACGCCACCAGCAACATCCCCAGCACAATGGACAGTTGCAGCCCGTCCAGCATCAGGCGCGGCGCCAGCCGGTGGAGCAGGGGGTTGATCGCCAGAATGATTATCAGGAGGATGGCCAACGCCGCCGGCGGCATGTACGTGTCGGCGATGTGCGCGTTGGCCATGACGAAATTGTTGTAGGGCGTGACGGCGGCGATCAGCATGGACCCCAGAAAGCCCACGACGACGGCCACCGCCACCCGCGTCCAGCGGCTCGGTGGCGGCAATTCGGTTTCCGGCAATGGGTTCATGGTTCGCTTTGTCTGACGGACCGTCGGTCACGAGTTCAATTGTTCGAACCTCTTTTTCCCCTGCCGGTGTCGGCATTTCAACCTTTTTCTTCTCCGGGCCGGTCGGCGATTGACGAAACCGCTCCGCCGCACTACGATGGGCCGCGCCGACTTCGGCTTGGAAGCGAGGCGCTCTTCCCATGAATGAAGTCCAGGCGGTTCAGCCGATCAGCGGCGCCCTGGCGGGCCTCGACGTCGCCGTCCTCGCCTTTCTGCTTCTGGCGATGTTGGTCATTGCCTACTTGAGCGGCCGCCGCGAAAAAGACACCGGCGATTTCTTCCTGGGCGGCCGCCGCGTTCCCGCCCTCGTCGCCTGCCTCTCTTTCGTCGCCACCGAAGTCAGCGCCGTCACCATCATCGCCGTTCCCGCCGTCGGATTCAGCGAAAACTGGAACTACCTCCAGTTTTTCATCGGCTCCGCCGCCGCCAGAATCTTCGTCGCCTTCCTCTTCATCCCCGTGTTCTACCGGTACCGGTGCACCACGATCTACGAGTTCCTCGGGCACCGTTTCGGCCGCCAGACCCAGACCGCCGGCTCCGTCTTCTTCTTCATCACCAGGCTCCTCGCCTCCGCCGTCCGGCTCTACGCCGCCTGCCTCGGCATCGCCGTCATTATGGGCTGGACTCTCATGCAGGCCCTCCTTCTTTTTACCTTCATCAGCATCGCCTTCATCGCCTTCGGCGGCATCAAGGCCGTCGTCTGGACGGGAGCGTACTCGGCGGCCGTTTTTTATCTGGCGGGCGGGGTCGTGGCGGCCTATCTCCTCTACGAGATTCGCGGACCCATCGCCGATGCCTGGCGCCTGGCGGCCGACGCCGGCAAACTCGACCTCTTCAACCTCCGCCTCAGCCTTTCCGATCCCACGACCCTCTGGGCCGCCACCCTCAACGCCTTCTTCGTCGGCCTTTGCGTCTTCGGCACCGACCAGGAACTCATGCAGCGCCTCCTCACCGTCAAGACCCGCCGGTCCAGCCAGCACGCCATCCTCGGAACCATTCTCGCCGCTTTCCCCTTGACCTGCACCTACCTGGCTCTGGGCACGCTCCTATTCGTCTTCTACCAGCAGCACCCATTCCTCGCGCCGCCGGCCAACAGCGACAAGATCCTCTCCCACTTTGTAGCCAACGCCTTGCCGCACGGCCTGAGGGGCCTCATCCTGGCGGCCATCATCCTGGCGAGCATCGATTCCCCCTTGAGTTCCCTCTCCTCATCCTTCGTCACGGATATTTACCGCCCGCTCATTCGCCGCGCGGCATCCGAACGGCATTACCTCTGGGTTTCCCGCGCGGGGGTCGTCGGGTTCGGCATTCTTCTGGCGATTCTGGCTTACCTGTGCTGTTTCCTCGCCGACAAGGGCATCCTGTGGCTCGCCTTTAAGATTCTCGCCGTGACGGGCGGAAGCACGCTCGGCGTCTTCCTCTTGGGCCTGTTGACCCGCCGCCGGGCCAATCGCGGCAACGTCTTGGCCATGATCCTGAGCGCCCTGGCCATGGCGGCGCTCCTCGCGCTGAGCGAAAAAGGCGTCGTGGACATCGGCTGGAGTTGGCTCATCGTCATCGGCACGGCCCTGACGTTCCTCGTGGGTTACCTCCTGGGCCGACCGGCCGTCCCGCCGCAAAGCCTTGTGGGTGACCAATAATGGCCGGTTTTATGGCGTGAATGGCTGTCAATATCTGAAGGAGGGCGATGAATGACGAAACCATATCGCGAAGTGGTCTTGGGCGACTTTGCCTTGCAGTGGGCGGCCCAATGGCTTGCCAACCGTCCGACCCTGTCGCAGGAGGTTCTGAAAAAGTTCGATGGCCGCGGCATCATTCGGACCTGTCTGCCACCCACCGTCAACGCGCGGTCAGTCGAGGACATTGACTCCGGCTTTGTGCCTGATGTTTCACCCCGCGAAGCGCTGCCGTGGCTGGTGAGGATGATTCGGGCCTTTCTCTTGGAAGACCGGCACCATCTGTGTGTTTTTGAAGATCCGATGGATGACACCCATGTTGACTGGCCGGGCGTGTCTCTTCTTACGTTTCGTGATGAGGAGGTTTACTACTACGTGGACGGCAACCGGGCGGATGGCAAGAGCATCCGGACGGGCATACAGGCAACCGGCAGCGCTTGTGGCGCATCGGGTTTCTTGACGCGTGTGCCGGACGGTTGGAACCCCGCCT
>Ga0315284_10007346_pt1 | contig 15730 bp, 17 predicted proteins | sample YL17G09_16_MG_FD_203696 | JGI IMG/M metagenome (GOLD analysis project Ga0315284, IMG submission 203696) | Sediment microbial communities from Yellowstone Lake, YNP, Wyoming, USA - YL17G09_16 | ecosystem: Environmental > Aquatic > Freshwater > Lake > Sediment | place: USA: Wyoming | collected... | reverse complement strand
GTCGACAAGCGACCTCACCCGGATTCCGGGGGGAGTCGGGTGCCTCGCCGTTCCGATCACTCGGTCGGCGTAAACGCCGCCCAAGATGAGGAACAGGCGGGCCCCGACGAATACGCGCCATACCCGAAGAAGAACGCCCAGCGAAGACTCGCTGTGGCGTCGAAGAGAGACCGCCATACCTTACCAAGGAAAGCGCGAGCGAAGCGTCGGCTTGTCAGCCGCGAAAGACGATGGCATGCCACGAGGCAGCGCGACACGCGGGTCGTGCTACATGGCGATGGAACGATACGAGGTGAACGCGATGGACCGCTCCACCGGGCGCCAGAGTGATCCGGCCGCGCCCCAAGAGTGCGGTCGCTGCCAGGCCGAACGAAGGGAGGCGCTTGCGCCCATCGTGGATGGGTGAGCGACGACACACCGGAGGATGAAGCACGCGACCTCGCCCGGACCATGTCGATACGCCCGCCCATTGTGCGGACACATCGAACCAGTTGAGGGGCTAGTAATATGTTTGGCGTCGTGGATAATGTTTGTGGAGACGGGAGAGCTAGCCGAAACAGTGTGGGCCCGAAGTGGGCCCGAAAAGAGGAGGGTAGTATGTCATCGGCAGCAGCGTGCGAGAGGGTGCGGCACCTTCTCGGGGCGTCGATCGGACAGAGAATCCTGGACTCCGAGAACCCCCTCGTGGCCTTCCGTCAGTTCTGCGATTGCGGGGAGTTGCCTGTAAGGCAACGGCTGGCCAAGGAAGAAACCGAGAGGAGAGAGACGAGAGCAACTAGACACTGCGCGGTCTGCCGAAGTCCGCAGACTGCGCGGGGCGGGACAGAACCGAGGTGACAGGGTTAGACATGACAACCGTAAGACAGGGGGTCCGATGGAAGGAGGAACAGATGACAACGAGCAAAGGGGGTTCCTCCGGGTCGGTGTCTCATGGTAGTCCGTACGGGAACGACGCCGCAGTCAATGCCGTAGAACTTGCGCGAATGGCAGGCGTGACTGCGGCGGACATCCACTATTGGGGCAAGTCCGAGTATCTGGCGAAGCGAACCGGCTCCTCTCCATTTCCGCTTTCTCAGCTGCCAAAAGCTCAGCTCATGGGCATCTTCGCGAAGCAACTCCACATGGATGCTGGGAATGCCTCGAAGCTGGCAGAGCAGCTGCTGCCGGTATACGCCAGGAGGCCGGATGTCGTCGCGGCGCTCAGGACTCTCGCAGAGCTCGTGGAGTCCCGGATTGATGGGCTCGCACGCCTGCTCGTGGAGACGGACTTGGTGCCGCAGTTGGCGAAGCTACTGGAGTTGAAACACCAGGAGGAAGAAGCACCGTGAAAAGGTTGACGCCCCCCCCAGAGCCTGCCCCCCTCTACCAGGAGAAAGGACGGACACTGAATGAGAGCGTCGGTTCATTATACCGATTCTCTCCTTCGCTCCAACCGAGTGCCCCGGGGGCGTCACCTTCCCACGAATCCCATACGAAAGGAGGTGATCGGAGTGCCCGCTTCACGCTCGAAGCACGTATCGATCGTGCTCGCCGGATCCGGTGAACAGATTCACGACATCGAGATCGCGCGCGGTCTGACCACTCGGGACTTGCTCCAGCGGCTGAATCTCAGTGGCCACTTGAGCAAGTTCGGCGATCCAGCTCCATTCGGTGAAAACGAGGAGCTCTACGCACGGATTGAAGACGGCGAGAAACTCGTTCTCGGCGCCGCGACGCCGGTCGCGGAAGGAGGGTAGTGCAATGCAGGCAGGGGAGATCGCGAGAATCGTGGTCATCGCAGTGATTCTCGGCCTCGCGGCTCCCCTCGCTCTTTATCTGGTGGGGAGGTCAAAGGCCTCCCCGCCAGACCGGGCGAGTGGGAACCCACCGTACAGATTCACGTACCAAAGCCCAGTTCGCATAGGAGAGGCAAGTCCACCAACGGTGGCCGTCGCGCAGAGCCCGGCGGTCCGAGTCGTGAGCAACGTGCCACAAAGGACTCTGTCGCGAACGGGTGCGAGCGGCCCTCAACCTCAGGCTTCGACGGTGATGACAGCATGGCCCCCACAGACGTCGACTGTGAGCGCTCGAGTCGGAATTCGCACTCCGATCGTTCTCAGGCCGATCGATCGACCGTACTGGGAACTCCGGCACTGGCAGCTCGTGGGCGACCGGCTCGTGGGCTTCTACCGCACGCCGTACGGTTCGTTCGAGGGCTACATCCTGCACCCGCAGAGGCCGCGACCGGAGTTCTACATCATTCATCCGCCAGAGGAATTGAAGGAACACCGTCACTGGATCTGTTTCCACAGCATCGGCGGTGATTCGTACTCGATCCACTTCTCTCCGGCGCCGGAGAACCCCGATGCCGGAATCCTCGAAGTTGAGAAGGTCCTTGGAGAAGCCCTGACCGGGCGAGGGAGGAGGAATGCCTGACCAAGACACAGATCGCGATCGGAGACTCCCGGATGATCGGCCGCCAGCGGAGCTGGTCGACGAGTACTTGCGGGAGACGCTGACTGGAGCGCTCGGCACGCTGAGCGCGCGGGCTCAAGACGCAGACGACGATGACGAGGTCGAACGGGCGTTCGGCCGCGTGCGAGAGGTGCGAAGGCTTCGACAGGCCGTGGACGCAATGGCTCGCGGCGTCACGCCGGCTACTGCCGTGCCGGTGTACCTCGTCAGCGCAACCTTCCTTGCTCATTCATTTGCCTTGCTGACGCGGACGCCCGACGAGCACCTCGTGTATGCCACCGGGCCGGAGGATGGCAAGCAGCTCTTTGCGCTGACGCGCGTCGTGACCTTCGACCTGGCCGAGAAGAGCCGGGCTCACGCTCTTCCCGACCCGAGATCGCAGGTCGAGGCGTTGATGGAACTCGATCGGGGTGAAGAGAGACTTCTCGCGACGCTCCACTCTCACCCGGATGAGGGCTCCTCAAATGCGGCACCGTCGTCAACGGACCTCTCGACCCAGGCGAACCTGGAGCGAATGCGGTTCCCAACGATTGGCATTGTCTTCTCGCGGGATGGATTCGTGCGCTTCTACTCTGTGAATCGCCCGTTCCGCGTTGTCGTCTCAGGCGCCGGGTGCGAGCGGGTCGAGGATCGGCTGTACCACATCACGGCCGCCAGACCACAGTCGCTCCTTCAGAAGGTGGTGAACCGTGTCTGCCGCTCCTGACACACCCGATCGCAACATGCAGCTGCCGAGTACCGACGCGCCCCTGATCCTGCGCTGCTCGGCACCGAAGCCGGCAGACCCTGAAGCGGAGCGCGCGGTCGACGACGGGCAGAGACGCGTCCCGGGGTTCTCGCAAGAAGCCCTCGCAAGGCTCACCGTGCTCGTCGTCGGAGCCGGGGCGCTCGGCGGCGAGATTGCCGAGGGCCTCGTTCGCAAAGGCGTCGGCACACTCAAGATCCTCGACTTCGACACCGTTGATCTCTCCAACCTCACCCGGCAGTTCTTCTTCATCGAGGACATCCATCAGCCGAAGGCGTGGGCCCTCGCACGGAATCTCGTCCGCCACGGCGCACTGGGGACGCGGATCATGGCCTGGAACCTGTCGTTTGAGAACGCACAGGCGGCTGGGATTGATCTCGACTGCGACGTCGTGGTTTCCGCTGTGGACGACGCTGCGACGAGGGGCTCAATCGTTCGCTTCGCGCTCGACCGACGCATCCCTGCCCTGTTCGGCGGAGCGTCGCAGCAAGCCGATCAAGCGAAGCTGTTCGTGCAAGAAGTCGGCGCGGCGTGCTTCGCATGCGGATTTCCCGACGAAGTGCTCGGCGATCGAACGCCGTGCCCGGGGAGCCCGGCAATCAAGGACCTCTTCAAGGGTCTCGGAGCGCTCGCACTCTACGCCATCGATTCTCTCTTTATGGAGCGGCCGCGGAAGTGGAACGTGCACACGCTCTGCCCTGCCGACGCGACGTTCACGATGAGTGGGCGAGTCGAGCGACGTCCGGACTGCAAGATGTGCGGGGGTGATCCACCATCAATCTGAGGCTGCAGAACCCGTTTCGCGGTTCGACCGAACCCCGCCAACTTGCGTCACGGGTCGGCCGCTTCGCCTTCACGGCAGTGGCCATCGCTTTCCTCGGCGTCTCGTCTCGCATCTTTCGGAGCGTCGTCGAGCACAACACCGGCCTTGGGGACCCGCAGGCGCTCCCCGAGCGGCCGCGGCGGATCGCCGAATGGCTTTGCCACATCAGTACGGCGCTCCTCTTCCTCGGGATTGGCCTCGTCTTCGCTAGACGGTTCGCCGCGATCTTGGCCCTCGTCCTTGCGCTCCTCCTCTCTGCCGTGGCCGGGCGATACCTTGGCCGAACGGTGTGGGGGCTCCCCAACGCGTTCTATGAACCGACGGGGCGGTGGGGGGAGGTTGTCCGACGGCTCGTACGGGTGATCCGCCATGGGCATCCGTAGGGCGCTTGACTACATCCTTGAGCCGCTTGAAGGAGTGAAGCGGGAGACACGGCGACTTGGCCAGTTGCGTGACCGGCCGGTCGTCGTGTCGGTTGATGCCCTGCGATCCCATGCGTACGTCGTTGGCGGGACCGGGACGGGGAAGAGCCGGCTTCTGCGCGTCCTCATCGAACAAGACATCGCCGCAGGTCACGGTGTTTGCCTGATCGACCCCCACGGCGACCTTTGCGACGCGCTCATTCGCTACATCGCGACCTTGCCGGCTTCTCACCCCGCCCGGACCCGCACCGTACTCGTCGATCCAACCGCGCCAGACTGGGCGGTTGGGTTCAACCCACTCGACATTCCGCACGGCGACGACATCTACCCGCACGTTCTCGAACTCCTGGCCGTGTTCGAGAAGCTGTGGGGCGACTCGTGGGGTGCGCGGATGGAAGACCTGATGCGCAACAGCTTCATCACGCTCGCCGAGCACGGGCTGACGTTGCTCGAAGTGCCGCGACTGCTGACTGACGACGCGTTCCGCGCGCAGCTCGTTGCGGGGCTGCGCTCGCCCGAGGCACGAACCTATTGGGAGCGGCGATTCGGTGCATTGCCAGCTCGCACGCGAGCTGAGTGGATCGAATCGACGCTCAACAAGGTCTCGACATTCATCACCGATCCGTGGATTCGGGACATGGTCGGCCAGGCGCACTCGACGGTGGATCTGCGCCAGTGGATGGACGACGGAGTGATTGCGCTTGTTGATCTCGCCAAGGGACGACTGAAGCGCAACTCGGATCTGGTCGGCGCTCTGTTCGTGGCGAAGATTCAGGAGGCGGCATTGTCGCGCGTCGATCTGCCAGAGAAGGATCGGCGGCCGTACCGCCTCGTGGTCGACGAGTTTCAGAACTACGCGACGCGAAGCTTCGAGGAGATCCTAAGCGAGGCACGCAAGTACGGTCTGTGCCTTGTAATGGCGAACCAGACGTTGACTCAGCTAGAGCGAACGCTCCTCGCTTCGGTTCTCGGCAACTGCCAAGTTCAGATCTCGTTTCGATGTAGCCGCGACGACGCGGAGAAGCTTGCGCGGCAGGCGTTTCGCGCCACGGGGAAGCAGATCAAGTTCCAGCTGAAGGCGAGAGAGCTCTTCTCAACCGACCCGCGATCGAATCCTGTATTCATCCCGGTGGCCGAGGAGATGGAGGGCTACATCAACTTTCTGCTTGACCTGGCGCCGCGAGAGGCGCTGCTGAACGTGCGCGGCGAGGGGAGCCCGGTTCCGTTTCGTACTGCCGACGCCCCCGATCGCGCAACGTCGCCGGAGATGCAGGCACTGCGAAGCCGGCTCCTCGCCCGTGCCGCCCGGCCTCGTGCCGAGGTTCGACTGGAGATCGCGCAGCGGACGGCCAACGAGACGCGCGAGCCCGAAGAGAATTATTGGACACAACAATGAACAACAACAACACACCACCCCAACCAAGACGCCGCCTATTCCGCCGCCTGGAAGAGAACCTGCCACCGCTTGCCATCACCGAGCGGGACGTTTCGATTCTCCGACTGGTTCGGGATCACCGCTTCATCAACACGGAGCAGATCCATGCGCTCGTCGGCGGCTCTCAACACAACGTGACCGAGCGCTTGTCGCGCCTGTTTCATCACGGATACCTTGACCGTCCGGCGCACCAACGCGAGTTGCGCGCCGAAGGGTATCGGGTCATGGTCTACGCCTTGACGCCCAAGGGGGCGCAGGCGATGGCCCAACCATCGGGCGAGCCGGTCGTCGTGTCGCCGCATCTCAACGAGGACAACCGCACTGCGAAGCGCTCCTACCTTGCTCACACCCTGATGGTGTCGCAGTTTCGGGTCTGTCTTGAGCTCGCGTGCAGAGCCCGGCCCGATCTTCATCTCACGCAGTGGCGGGTTTCCGATCGGCCGTTGGCGCGGGTGTTCGTCGGGCTGGAACGCGTGCCCGTGATCCCCGACGCGCACTTCGTCATCGAGGCGGCCGATGGTCGCGTCGCCCACTTCTTTCTTGAGGCCGACCGCGGAACGATGTCGCAAGGTCGGTTTCTCTCGAAGCTCCAATCCTATTGGCAGCTGCGAGCCAGCACCTCGAACAACAACATCCCTCGCGCGTTCCGAGTTCTAACGATCGCTCAATCGAAACGGAGGATGGAGAACCTGCTCGCCACCGCGACGGATGCCGATCCCCGTCACACGGGCAGCCGCATGTTCTGTTTCACGGTCGAGACCGAGTACAGCCTCGAAGATCCCAGTGCGGTGTTCGGAGCCATTTGGCGCACACCCGTTGATTCGACTCCCCGTTCCATACTCGACCGGCCGGGAGAGGCTCATGGCTGAGCGCTCGACGACTCGGTCGCCTCCTTCTCGCCTCCTACGTCATGGTAGACAGGCGCCGGTAGTCGAGGAAGTGCAACCCGAACTCAGGGCTGCGGCTTTGCCATACGCCGACGAGTCGGACATGCAGGAGGCAGTGAGCAACTTCCGACTCTACCTCGCGATCCTCGAGGAATGGGACGCGAAGGAGAAGGCGGCCGACGACGGGCCGCCTCTTCAGTCTCCGGACGATTGATGACTGGTGATGGGACGTGGTAGAGTCCGCGACGGAGCGTGTTCGACATGAAGCGCAAGGTCCTCTCGTACATCCGCGTATCGACTGAAGAGCAGACACATGGCTACTCGATTCTCTCGCAACGCCAGGTCCTGCAGGACTACGCCATCGGCCACGAGCTGGCCATCGTCAAGGAGTACGTCGAGTCGGAATCGGCGTACAAGCCCGGTCGACCTGAGTTCGAGAGGATGCTTGCCTTCCTCGCCAGCCATCGGGACGTCACGGGCGTCCTCTGCTACAAGATCGACCGCATCGCGAGGAATCTCCACGACTACTCGGCGCTGAGCGAGATGGCCGGCGTGAGCATCATCTCGGCCACCGAGGCTCTCCCCGAGAACGCGACGGGGAAGCTCATCGGGACTGTCCAAGCGGCCTTCTCCCGGTACTTCAGCGATCAGCTCGGAGAACGCGTCAAACTGGCGCTGGAGACGAAGGCAAGAAGCGGAGTCTGGCCAGCTGGGGCTCCGATTGGCTACCTCAACGATCCCGTAACGAGAGGCATCGTACCCGACCCGCAGCGGGCTCCACTCATCCAGGAAATGTTCGAGACCTACGTGCACAAGGAAGTCGCGCTCTCCCAACTCGTGTGCTGGGCGGCGGAGCGGGGCTTGACGAACAGGAATGGTGGCCGGTTGGTCAAGAGCACACTCCACCGGACATTGATGAACCCCGCCTACTGCGGCAACATCCGCTGGGGCGAGGTCATCTACCCCGGGGTCCACGAGCCGCTCGTCTCCAAGGCTCTGTTCGACCGAGCGCAGGAGCGCCTGAACGGAGGGAGCGCTCCGCAGACAAGACAGTCTTTCCCGTACCGCGGCCTTCTCGAGTGCGGACACTGCGGCTGCAAGATCACGGCGGGACTGATCAAGCGGCAGTACGTCTATTACTTTTGCACGCAGGGGCGAGGCAAGTGCTCGCAGCCCTACGTGAGGCAGGATCGGCTGGCGGACGTCTTGCGTCCAATCGTCGAGCACGTTCACCTGTCCAAGGACCAAGTCACGATGCTGCTCCACATGTTCGAGCGAGAGAAGCACCAGAGAGAAGATGCGCGGGAGAAGCGACTTCAGGCGCTCCGCGACAGACTCCAGATCATCGTCCAGCGCCGGGACACCGCCTACATGGACAAGCTGGACGGCAAGCTCCCCGAAGAGCGATGGCTCGATCTCGAACGGTCATGGTCACAGGAGGCTGACGGACTTCGCGGACAGACTGAGTTGCTCACGGCCTCCGGCTCACCCCGACGGGACGACCTTCGGGCAACTCTTGAACTCCTGGAACGGGCTCCAGTTCTGTATGTGAAGCAAGATGACGATGAAAGGGCCCGTCTCCTCCGGACGCTGCTCTTGAACTGCAAGATCGTCGGGGAAAAGCTTGACCCCGTCTACAAGAAACCCTTCGACCTAGTGGCCATCGGAGTCGAAACTGGCAACTGGTACCGGAGGAGGGACTTGAACCCACACGAGGAGTGAACCTCACAGGATCCTGAATCCTGCGCGTCTGCCAATTCCGCCACTCCGGCATTCGTGCGCGGAGTGTAGGGGCGGCGGCGAGAGCTGTCAAGCAATCGGATGAAGAATGGGCCTTCTCCTCAGCATTTGCGGCCCGCGCGTCCGCCAGTCACGTCCGAGCCGGCAGCCGGGCGTCGGCAAAGGGCTGGACGAGTTCCCTCTTCGCGGCAAAGTCAGGTACACTTGTCCGCGCGCGTGGGCGGTCGCAAGGACTTGACACCGCTCGCGCGAACAGTAGTCTACTGTGCGGTCCGACTCACGAACCGTGGGCCGAAGCCCTGTGGGGGAGCCTCGCCCTCGCGGGTGGAACAGAGTCGAGGCAAGGAGACGAGAAAGCCATGAAGCGTTCAGTTTTGATTGTTACTGCCATCTGCGTGCTGCTCAGCGTTGGGCTCATCCTCGGACTCGCCGGCTGTGGCGAGAAGAAGCCTGCTACGACGACGCCAACGACGACGAAGCCTGCTACGACGCCTGCAACAACTCCGGCGGTCAAGCCCGCGACGACCCCGGCCACGACGCCCGCGACGACTCCGGCGGTCAAACCCGCGACGACTCCGGCCACGACTCCGGCGACCACGCCCGCGGCGACTCCGGTGGTCAAGCCGGCGACGACCCCGACGACTCCGGTAACCCCGGCTCCGGTGACCCCGGCCCCCGTGACTCCGGCCCCCGTGACTCCGGCCCCCGTGACTCCGGCCCCCGTGACTCCGGCCCCCGTGACTCCGGCTCCCGTAGTCCCGTAGACAGGGTTCACCGTTCGACGGAAGGATGGATCGCCCCAGGCGTGACGACTCCCGATGGGAGCGGCGCCCGGTGCGTAGGCGCGAAGCGAGCGGCTCGGTGGAGTTGCTCGTGCGGGGAAATGATGAGAAGGGCGGAATTCGGGTCTGCATCCGGGTTCCGCTCTGTCTTTCCGACGAGCACCTCCTCATGAACACGGGGTGCCGACGGAGGTCGCGACGACGCTCGTTCGCTCTCGCGGCGCCAGGGCCGATCCTGGGAGTCTTGCCGAAGGGAGGAGGGTTGGGCTGATTCGCGCTCTGGTTCTTGACTTCGATGGCCTGATCCTCGACACCGAGACCCCGCTTCGCCTCTCTTGGGAGGAGATCTACCGCGAAGCAGGCCTCGCCGTCTCCCCTACTGAATGGGCCGCCTTCCTCGGCACCGCCGCGGACCCACCCGCGGCCTACAACCTCATGGAGCGCCATCTTGGAAGATCGGTCGATCGGGAAGCGCTTCGCCTTCGGTGTCTGATGCGAGAGAACGAGCTCCTGGCGAAGGAAGTCCCTCTCCCAGGAGTTCGAGACGTGCTGGATGAGGCCGGGAGGCTGCGGTTGCTGCTCGCCGTCGCTTCGAGTTCCGAACGAGCGTGGGTCGAGGGACACCTCGCCCGGTTTGCGCTGCGCGACCGATTCGACGCCGTCGTTTGCGCCGAGGATGTGGACCACACCAAGCCGTTTCCGGATCTCTACGTCGAAGCTCTCCGTCGCTTGGGCGTCGCTCCCGTGGACGCGATCGCCTTTGAAGACTCCGTGCACGGCGTCCGCGCAGCCAAGGACGCTGGTCTATTCTGCATTGCTGTCCCGAACCGCGTGACGCGCCACCTCGAGTTCCCGGACGCCGATCTCCTCTTGACCTCTCTCGACGAGCGTCCCCTGGACGAGTTGATCCGCGAGGTCGAGACTCGCCTGTCGGCTGGATCGAGCTAGCTGGACCCAGTTAGCTGGACCCAGCTAGAGGAAGAGGACGACGGCCAACGCAATCTCCGAACCCAAGCTGATCCAGTTCGACGCTTGGCTGCGTGATCGGGGACGATAGGAGAAGAGAGCGTCCTTCAAGAAGGGGTTCGAGGCGGGATTCGTCGGCTTGCAGTGCGCGTCGGCAGGGTCTAGGATGCCTCTCTACAGGACAGGGAGGGCGGATTGAAGATCACATTCTGCGGCGCGGCCGGGACGGTCACAGGCTCGTGTCACCTCGTGGAGGTCGATGGGTTGCGCGTTCTTCTCGACTGCGGGTTCTTCCAGGGCGCGCACGACCAGGATCAGCACAACCGAGATCCTTTCCCGTTTGATCCGAAGAGCCTCGACGCCGTTCTCCTGTCGCACGCCCACCTCGACCACGCGGGCCTCTTGCCTCGCCTCGTGCGAGGCGGATTCGCAGGGAGGATCCTCTGCACTCGACCGACGGCCGAGATCGCGCGGCTGATGCTGGCAGACTCCGCCCACCTTCAAGTCGAAGACGCGGCGTACCGATCGCGCAAGGCGCGGCGTCGCGGCGAAGAGGACGTACCGCCTCTCTACAACATGGACGACGTTCTCCGCTGCGTCGAGCGATTCCAGCCGATCGACGGCTACGGGAAGCCGACGGCGCTCAAGGGGACAGCGAGTTGCGTGTTCCACGATGCCGGACACATCCTCGGGTCCGCGTGCGTCGAACTGCGGACGGCGAACGGGAATCTTCTGTTCAGCGGCGACCTCGGGAATCGCCACCAGCCGATCGTGAAAGATCCGAGCGTGCCGCCCCGCGCCGACGTGGTTCTCGTGGAGTCCACGTACGGTGACCGCCGGCATCGCTCGATGGAGGAGTCGGTCGCCGAATTGCGGGACGCCGTGCAGACGATCCTCCCCGGCGGCGGGAACCTCCTCATTCCGTCGTTCGCTCTCGAACGGACGCAGGAAGTCCTGTACGAGCTGTTCCTCCTCTGGACGAAGAAACAGTTGCCGCGCTGCACCCTCTACCTCGACAGCCCGCTGGCGACATCGACGACGCGCGTGTTCGAGCGATTCCTCGACTACTTCGACGAGGAGGGGCGCAAGGTGTTCGCGGGGCGCCCCAATCCCTTCGAGTTCGCCCCCTTGCGCTACGTCCAGACGATCGACGAATCGAAGCGAATCAACGCCCAGCCGGGCGGCAACGTCATCATCGCCGGAAGCGGCATGTGCAACGGCGGGCGCATCGTTCATCACCTCCGCCACAACCTGTGGAACGCGGACGCGGGCGTGGCCTTCGTCGGCTATCAGGCCCAGGGGACGATGGGCCGGCTCCTCGTGGACGGGGCGAAGAGCGTGCGCATTTTCGGAGAGGACGTCGCCGTACGCGCGAAGATCTGGACGGTCAACGGGTTCTCGTCGCACGCCGACCAACCGATCCTCCTGGATTGGCTTGGGAAGGCCCAACCGCGTCACCTGTTCCTTGTGCATGGGGAAGCGTCGTCGCTCGAAGGATTCCGCAGCGAAATCCAAGCGAAGCTGTCCCTCGATCCGCACGTCGCCGTCTGGAAGGAGACGGTCTCCGTCTGAGGTGAGCGGCCTGTCCCGCGAGACTCTGCGGAGACGCGCTCTCCCGATGCTCTCTGCCGTCGTGAGGGCTAGCCACCGGCATGCGCCGCGGTCCCTCGGTGCGTTAGCATGGACAACGCTATTCCTGACGGCAACGTCGCTTCGTCATTTCATCTCAAGGAGAACAGAGAAGGCTCGGCATGAACACTCGATGGCTCTCGCCCCCCGGGCGGGAAGAGATCCTCGGCGGACCGGCCCTGCGAACCATGTTTCGCATCGGTGGCCCCGCGGTCCTCGCGGCGGTCCTACATACGGCGTACAACCTGACGGACGCGATCTTCATCGGGCTCTTGCCCGGCGGGGCGCCGCAGGCGGTCATGGCAGGGATCCAGATCTCTTGGCCGTTTGTGTGGTTTCTCGTCTCGTTCATTGGTGGGTTCGTCGGCGCCGTTGTCACGGCCCTCGTCTCGCAGAACATCGGCGCCCGGAGGCCCGAGGCAGCGAACGTCGCTCTGAACCAACTTTTCACGATCTCCGTTGTGGCCAGCGTTGTTCTCGGCATCGTCGGCTTCGCGTTTATGCCTCAGGCCCTTCGGTTCTTCATCCACGAGCCGGCTGTTACGGAACAAGCCTCGTTGTACATGCGGATCATCTTCCTCGGCCTCCCGACGATGATGCTGCCGCGACTCTTCTCCGACGCGCTTTCGGCGACCGGGGACACGCTCACGCCGCTCCTCATCATCCTGGTCGGCGTTCTCCTCAACATTCCCCTCGACGCGGCCCTCGTCCTCGGCCTGTGGGGGCTCCCGCAGCTTGGGATTTCGGGCGCTGCGATCGCTACGGTGATTGCGCAGGCCGTGTCCACAGCCATCTTCCTTGCGATCTTCTGGCGCAAGCGAGGGGCGCTCCATTTGGATCGGGCCGCGCTCAAGGTTCAGCGAGCGTGGGTCGGGAGGACCTTCCGAATCGGCCTACCGGCTGCCTTGGGTCAGTCCAGCGTAGCCTTGGGCTTCGTGGTCATGATGGTGGGCATCGGGAAGCTGGGCAACGCGGTGGCCGCCCTGTCCGGCTACGGCGTCGCCGACCGCGTCTTCGGACTCCTGTTCATTGCCACCGACGGGCTCGGGGTCGGCATCACGACGATGATCGGGCAAGCCCTGGGCGCCGGGCTGTTGGATCGCACGCGCGAGGTAGCGCGCAAGGGGATGCAGGCGCTGTTCCTCATCGTCGTGCTTGAGGCAGCCTTCGTGTACTTCGCTCGCGTGCCGCTCCTGCGGATCTTCATCCACGGAGACGCCGCCGGCGCCGCGGACTCGTTGCGCGAGGGAATAAGGTTCATCGAGCTCTTCGCCGCGAGCATGCCCTTTCTGAGCGCCTTCTTCGCCGCGCAGGCGATCTACCGCGGGTCGGGACACAACGTTCCGTCCGCAATCCTGGGGATTCTTCGGCTTTGGGTCTTCCGCATTCCGCTCTCCTACGTCTTCGCGTTCGTGCTTGGCATGGGTTCGGACGGCGTCTGGATTGGCATGTCGGCCTCGAACGTCCTCTCCGGGTTGGTTGCGCTCGGGTACCTCGCCTGGAAGGGGGGCTGGCAGCGGTCGCGCATCGACCCGCCGGCCTCCGAAGAGGCGACCGCGTAGCGGACGTCGACCGCCGCGTCGTTGACGATCCCCGCGCAGGCCCCTAAGATCGCGTGAACCTGCCAAGGACAGTAGGGAGGGCGCGTGCTGTCGATTCTCATTGCGGCCGTTGTTCCCGTACTTCTCATCGCCGCTCTCGGCGCGGCCGTGTCGCGCCTGACGCGCCTCGACTTCCGCGCGCTGCACGTCTTTGCCTACTGGGTTGCGGGGCCGGCGTTGGTGTTCCGGACGCTCTTCCTGGCGGAGTTCGCTGCGCGCGATCTCTGGCGGATCGCAGTGTTCGTCGTCGGGGCGTATGCGGCGCTCCTCGTCCTGGCGGTTGTCGCGGGACGTCTGGCGCGCTGGGATCGGGACAAGACGCGCGCCGCGGCGCTCGCCCTCGCCTCGAAGAACTGCGCCAACTACGGCCTTCCCATCGTCGCGTCGGCCTTTGGGCCGGAGGGTCTGGCGATCGGAACCGTCTTCGTGTCCATCCACGTCATCGCGCACGTCGTCGTCGGGGGAACCTACGCCGGCTGGGACGCGACGCACGGCCTTCGCAGCGCGCTTCGTCGCGCGGCGGCGATTCCCTACCTCTACGCCACCGCGCTCGCCCTTGGGCTGCGCGCGCTCGTCCCCGCGCTGCCCGCGCCGGTGGATGCGACGCTGCAGCTCTTGGGACAGACGTGGATCCCGCTCCTGATCCTCCTCCTCGGTGTGGAGCTGGCCGCGGTGGCGTCGTTTCGAGGCGCGTCGGAAGCAGTCCCCCTCGCGCTCGCCAAGCTCCTCATTCCCCCGCTCGTTGCCTTCGGACTCTCCGCTGTTCTGCAACTCGATGGGCTCACTCGCACCGTGCTGATCCTCCAGGCGAGCATGCCGACGGCCGTGAACGGCGTCGTGTTCGCGCGGCAGTTCGCCGTCCGGCCCGATCTCGTCGCGGCGACGCTCGTCTTCTCCACGGTCGGGAGCCTGGCGACGTTGCCCGCGCTCTTGTCACTGCTGTTGTGAGCGACTCTGGGCCTTCGTCCGTTGAGGCGCACGGCCCGCTGTCTCATGGATCGTTGCGGAGGCGGGGAAGAACCGCGCGTTCCCCCGCGGCGCCTTCGAGGATGCGTAACTCCACCCCGTAGACCTGGCGGAGGGTGTCCTCGTCCATCGCTTCGGCCGGAGGGCCGGAGCGGACGACGGCGCCGTCCTTGAGAAACACGACGTGGGCCGCATAGAGGAGCGCGTCGTTCGGGTCGTGGGAAGAGACGAGGAACGAGAGGCCGCCGGCCGCCAGACGACGCACGACGCCGAAAACGTCGGCCGCATGGCGTGGATCGAGGTGGGCCGCCGGCTCGTCCATCAGTAGGCAGCGCGCACCCTGCGCCAGACCGCGAGCGATCAGGACAAGTTGCCGCTCGCCGCCGCTGAGCCGAAGCGTTGAGGTATGCCGCAGCATGGCAAGGCCGACCTCGTCGAGGACGGCGTCCACCGCTTGACGGTCGGCCGGGCCGGGGCGGTCCAAGAATCCCAGATGGGGAGCGCGTCCCATGAGCACGGCCTCCGCCACGGTGAATGGAAAGATGGGGTCGTGGAGCTGGGGAACGACGCCGATTCTCTGCGCCCGCTCGCGGGGCGAGACCTCAGTCAGGCGGCGCCCGTCGATGCGGACCTCGCCGGACGACGGAGTCCGGAGGCCGCTCAAGCAGTTGAGCAGGGTGGTCTTTCCCGAACCGTTGGCTCCGAGCAGGAAGGTGACAGCGCCGCCTCCGACATCCAGCGAGACCTCGCGGAGGACGAGCGGGCCGCGCGGGTAGGCGAACGAGACGCGGTCGGCGGTGAGCGTCATCGCGCTTCCCCCCTCGATTTCAAGAACCCTACGAGAAGAATGAGGAACGCCGGAACTCCCAAGAGGCCGGTGAGGATGCCGAGGGGGATCTCGTTCGCCATCGCCGTCCGCGCCAGGGTGTCGAGCGCGAGGAGGACGGCGGCGCCGAGCGCCGCCGACGCCGGAATCAGTCGGGCGTGATCGGGTCCGACCCACGCGCGAGCGACGTGCGGAACGACAAGGCCGATCCAACCGATCATGCCGGCCATCGACACCGAGGCTGCGACGAGGATCGATGCGGCGATCACGACGGCGGCTCGCAGCGGGCGAACGCGCACGCCGAGCGAAGCCGCCTCCGCATCGCCAAGCGTCAGAAGGTTGAGTCGCCAGCGGACGAGCAGGAGGAACCCCAGGCCGATGGCGGAGAGGACGAGGAGGGGCACCAAGTTCGACCAGCGGCTCCCGCCGAGGCCGCCGAGAAGCCAGTACGTGA
>Ga0315284_10007345_pt1 | contig 15730 bp, 9 predicted proteins | sample YL17G09_16_MG_FD_203696 | JGI IMG/M metagenome (GOLD analysis project Ga0315284, IMG submission 203696) | Sediment microbial communities from Yellowstone Lake, YNP, Wyoming, USA - YL17G09_16 | ecosystem: Environmental > Aquatic > Freshwater > Lake > Sediment | place: USA: Wyoming | collected... | reverse complement strand
TGGGGGTGGTTGCGGGGGGGGGGCCCCCCGCGGCCCCCCCCCCCCCCCCCCGCCCGCGTGCGCTGCGTGCACGTCGCCGCCTTTGGCGGCGACGCCGCCTGCCTCCTGCTCGGGTGGCGCCTCGCGCCGCGCTGGCCGGGCGCGCTGACCCTCGCCCCCGACGCGCCCGCGCTCGTCGCGCCCGACGGCGGCCCCGAACCCGACGCCATCGCGCTCGGCGTGCGCCTGCGCCCCGGCACGTCGGCCGCGGCGGGCGTGCTGCTGCGCACCGACGGCGGCGGCGCCGACGGCGTGCTCGCCGCGTCGCTCGCCGCCCTCGTCGCCGTCCCCCGCCCCGCGTCGGTCGCGCGCGCCGCGTCGGCGGCGGGCGCCGTGTGTGAGCCGCCCGGGTGGGACGTCGTCATCGTGGCGGCGTCGGTCGCGGCGGCGGTGGTGCGGCCCGAGGTCGCGCGCGCGCTCGCGTCCCTGTCGCCGCACGCGCCCCCGTTTGTGCCCGACGCCCTGGTCCGCCTCTTTGACACGCCCCCGCTCGTGCTGCATGGGCCGCCACCAGCCCGGCCGCGGTGCGCCCGGCTGCCGTCGCTCGCGGCGCGCGCGTGGTGGGAGCCCGCCGGCGCGGCCGCGACCGGGCCGCCGCTGCCCGCGGTGGCCGCGACGGGCGCTGCGGCCCGCATGCGCGCGGGGGCCGCGACGGAACTGGCGGGCGCGCCGCCGCGGCTCGCCGCGCTCGCGCGCGCGCTCGTCGCGGAGGAGGCTGCCGCCGAGGCCGGCGCGCACACCCTGTTTTTCGTGCGCGCGCACATGGTCGGCCAGCGCCTGCCCGCGCCCGGCGCCCGCGTGACGGCCGCCGCGGGCTGGCCCGCCGGGCCGCCCCTCACCTACCGCGGCCCCGACCTCGCCGCCGTCGCCGAAGACTCCCTGCCCGCCGCCCTGCTGGCGCTCAAGGTGCCCGGCGCGGCGGAAGGCGCGCCCGCGCTCGCGTTCGGAGACTGGGCCGCGCTGCGGCCCGCGCTCCTTGGCTGGGCCGGGGTCGAGCTCGCCGCGCCCGTCGTGTCGGTCGACGGTGGCCACGTGCTCGTCGCGCTGTCGGCCGACGCGGTCGCGGCGGCGGGCTCGGCCGCGGCAGCCGCGGCGGCGGGCGGCCCGCTCCTCTTCCATGTCCGCTTCCTGCCGCCCCGCACCGCGTTTGTGGCGGCGCACAAAGCGCTGGGGGTGGACGGGGTGGCGCGGTGGGTGCCGGATGAGGGGCACCAAGGGCCCGGCGACCGCGACCACGGCTGCAACCTCCCCCCGGACGACGTCGACCTCTGGGCGCCCGCCGCCCACCCGCCGCCCTCGCACGGTGACGGCCCGGCCCACCCACCACCGTCCCTGGCCGACGTGGTGGCCGCGGCCGACGCCGCGCCCACGCTCGGCCCGCGCGCGCTCAACCCGGAGCAACGCCTCGCGGTCGCCTCGTTCCTCCTGGGCGCCGGCGCGCCCGCCGGCGCCCCCCACCCACCTCCATACGCGCTCGCGGGCCCACCCGGCACCGGCAAAACGACGACGCTCGTCGAGGCCGCGCTGCGCGCGCTCGCCGCGGCGCCGGACGCGCGCGTGCTGCTCGCCGCGCCGCGCGACTTTTCGGCCGACGTCCTGGCGGCGGCCTTGGGGGCAGCGTTAGCCGCGGCGGCGACGCGGGCGGGCGGAGAGGGTGGCGACGGCGCCTCCTCTCTTCTCCCTCCTCCCTCGTCCGTCCTCCGCGCGTGCGACCCCGCGCGCCCGCCGTCCACCTCCCTCGCTGGCGCGCTGCCGTACTGCGAGCTGGACGACGGCGCAGCCGCGTTTGTGTGGCCGACGCTGGAGCGGTTGAGGGCCGCGCGGGCGGTCGTCACTACTTGTGAAGCGGCGGCGACCTTTCTCGCCGGCCCCGCCGGCCCTTGGGGCACCAGCGACGCCGAAAATCAACCCTGGACCACGTTCAGCCACGTGCTCATCGACGAGGCCGGCCAGGCGACCGCGCCGCTCGCCCTCGCCCCGCTCGCGCTCGCCGCGCGCGGCGGCCGCGCCCTGCTCGCCGGCGACGCGCGACAGCTGGGGCCGGGCGTGGTGTCGGCCGAGGCGCGCGGCGCTGGGCTGGGCTTGAGCCTGCTGGAGCGGTGGCTGGAGAGAGCGGCGACGGAGGGCGGCGGCGGCAACGCAGCCCCTTCTGCCTCCATGCTGCGCCGCTCCTACCGCTCGTCCGCCGCCCTGCTGACCCTGCCCAACCGCCTATTTTACGGGGGCGCCCTGGTCGCGGCGTCGCCGCAGGCCGCGCTCGCGCCGCCGGCGTGGGCACCGGGCGCCGGCCCCGCGCGCGGGCGCGACCTGGCCAACGCCACCCTCTTCGTCGGCGTGCGCGGCGCCGAAGTGGCGCCCGGCGATTCGGCCGCCGTCGAAAACCCGGTCGAAGCCGCCACCGTGGCGTCGCTCGTCGGCGCGCTCGCGGCGGCCGTCGCGGCCGACCCCACCGATTCGTCGCCCAGCGCGGCCGCCGACGCGGCCGCCACCGCTGCCCTGCTGGGCACACCGTCCCCCGCCCCTGGCGACGCCCTGGCGGCCGCGGCGGCGCGCGTGGCCGTCATCTGTTTGACCCGCGCGCAGGCGCGCGTCGTGCGGGCCCTCTTGCGCGCCGCCGCGCTCTCTTCCGTCCGGGTCGGCACCGTGGACGACATGCAGGGCCAGGAGGCCGACTTTGTGTTTGTGTCGACGGTCGCGGCGGGAGGGCGCGCGCGCGCCGCCGCGCTCGCCGCCTCCCTCTCCGACCCGCGCTCTTTCAACGTCGCCACCACGCGCGCCCGCCGCCTGCTGGTCGTCGTCGGCGACCCGGTGCGGTTGCTGGCGGGCGACGCGGCCGCGTGGGGGGAGCTGCTGCGGCACGCGGCGGGGCGGGGCGGGTTTGTGGGGGCGGGCGCGGCGGAGCTCGAAGCGCTGACAGGGAGGGCGCCGCCCGACGTCATGGCGGACGAAGACGACAACCCCACTCCCTTGGACGACGACCTGGGCGCGGCAGCCGCCCGCCTCGCCGCCATGGCGGTGCTCGGCGCGGGGGGGGAGGGGCGCGCGTTTCCGCGGACGCAGGGGGATGTGGACGCCGAGGAGGAGGGCGCATCCCGCGTGGATCTGGACCAGTAAAACTTGTGCGGCACATTCGGTGTGTGGGGGGGAGGGTGGGGGGGGGTCGGGCGGCGGCGGCGGCCGCGCGCGGCGGGCCGCGCGCGGGCCGGACCCCGCCTCGCTCCCTCCCCCGCCCCCCCTCCCCCGCCAGCGACGGGGTTGAGGCGCCATGGTCGCGGCTCGCGGCGCGTGGCGCGCGGCGGGGCGCTCGATGCGCCTGGCGGAGCGGCCGCCATAGAGCGCGCGGAAAGAGAGGCGCCACCGCCACCGCTGGCACTTTCCACTCCGCCCACCGCCTCCCAGCCCCCACCCCGGTGCGCCCCCACGCGGCCACGCCGCGCACCGTGCGCATGCTGCCGCGGGGCGGCCAGAGTTTGGGCCCGCGCGCGCGCCGCCGCGCGAGCGCGCGCGCCGCGCGGCATCGTGCGCGCGCCCAATTCGACGCCTTTGCCCCTCCATCCTCGCCAGCTCCTCCTTCGCAATGAAGTTCACGTCTATCGCTGTCGCTGCTCTCCTGGCTGGTGTCGCCTCGGCCGACGTGAGTGCGGGAGAGCAAATTGCGCGCGGAAGCAGTTACGGTTCGACCGCGGCCTTCCCGCCCGCCCGCCGCGCCCCCGTCCGCGCCGACGCGGGCGTCGTCCGCGTCTTCGCTCGCGTGGAGGCGGCCGAGGCTTGGCGCGCGGCGAGGGCGGCGCGGACGCTCTCGCGCGCCATGCTCTTTCATGCTGCGCGCGGCGCCGCCGCCCCGCGCGTGGGCCTCCACGCCGCCGCTCGGCCCCGTCGCGCGCCACCTAAATCGGGCCGCTTGCGTCGCGGGCGGCGGGAGGGGTGAAGGGGGAGGGTGCGGCCGCCATGGCCGCCGTGGCGGCCGCCGTGTCTCGCGCGCGCCGCGCTCGCCGCCCTGGGGGCGGTGTGCGGCCGCCGCTGCCCCCCGCGCCGCCGCTGCGCACGCCGTGACACTCATGGCCTCCCGCTTGGAAGCGTGCGCGACGATCCGGCGCGCGGCCGCCGACCCCCCTTTTTTCTTCTCTTTCTCTTTCCCTCAGTCGACCTTCAACAAGACCGCCGCTGTCACCGCCGCCGTCGCCCGCGTCAACAACACGAAGACGATGGCAGTCGCGGCCGTGGACGCCAAGGTGGCGGCCCTCAACAAAACCATGGCGGCCGTCCCCGCCAAGAACCTTACCGCGTCCCTCGCCACCAAGGTCGCCGCCGTCAACGCGACCAAGAACATGGCCATGGCCGCCATCCCGGCCAAGAACCTGACGGCGTCGGCGGCCGCGCTCGCGACGAAAATCAACAACACCAAGACCCTCGCCGCGGGCGCCATCCCCGCCAAGAACTGGACCGCGTCCATGGCGTCGGCGGACGCCGCGGTCGACGCCAAGATCGCGGCCATCAACTCGACCAAGGCGTCGCTGGTCGCGTCCATCCCGGCGGTGCCGGCTAAGAACTGGACCGCCGCGATCGCCAAGGCCAACGCCACCAAGGCGTCCCTCGTCGCCGCCATCCCCGCGGGCAAGAACTGGACCGCCGTGCTCGCGCCGGCCGCCGCCAAGTGGAACTCGACCAAGGTCGCGCCCGCCGCGCTCTCCCTCCCGGCCTTCCCTAACAAGACGGCCGAGACGGCGGCCATCGTGGCCAAGCTCAACGCGACGCTCAACGCCAAGCCGGTCGTCGCGCTGCCGAACAAGACCGCGCTCCTCGCGCCGCTCCTTGCCAAGCTCAACGCGACGGGCAAGCTGGTCGGGCGCTGAGCGGAGATGGGTGTGAATTGATGGTCGAAAGGGGGAGGGTGGGACGCGTGAGGCGCGCGGCGCCCCCTCGCCGCCGCGCGCTGCGCGCCGCCCTTGCCCCGTCGCCCTTTGCTCCGCCGTTTCCTGCTCCGCCGTCCTCCGCCCCCCCCGCCCGCCGCGACCGCCGCCCTAACCACACACCCCGCGCCGCGCCCCGGGCGCATGCCCCCGGCGCGCGAGGATGGGACAGGCGCGCCCCCGAGACCGAGACCGGGGGCGCGCGCGCGGGCGCGGCGCTGGTGGACCCGTCCCCCCGCGCCGCCGCCCCGCGCGCGCGCCGCCCCCGCCGCGACCCACCCCCTCTGCAACATACCGGCTTGTCGCGACGTCCGAGGCAGGGGAGGGAAGGAGGAGGGCGGCGTCTCTCTCCGGCCGCCCGTCTCTCTCACGCCGGCGCCGCGCGCCCGCCACAGCGCGGCCTTGAGAGCCGCACGGCCGCGGCCGCGGTCGCAGGTCGCCTCGCGGGCCTCTGCAGTGTGCTTTGCGCGCGCCTCTCTCTCTCTGCACTCCCGGCGGCCGGCACCGCGCCCGCCGCCCTCTTTATTATATCGCCTTTCAACACCATTTGACCGCACACCGTCGTGCGTCTCGTTGCTCTCGCGGTCGCGGTCGCGGGCGCGGCCGCGGCCGCGTCGGCCCCCGCGGGCACGCCCCGCCGGCCCTTGGCCGCCATCCCCGAAGCCATGGCTCCCTCGGGCGCGGTGAGCAAGAATGTTTTGGAAGGGCTGGAGGGGTCGGGCTGCGTTCCGGCGCCCTGGGGCGTGCGCGGCATGCGAGCGCGCGCGGCGCGCCCGGGGGCGCGCGGCAAGCGCGCCGGCGCGCTCCCGCGCACTGTCGAGTCAACCGCGCGCTGGCCCGCGTGCGACGGCGGCCCGCGCCCGCGCAGCGCTCGGCGCCCCAAAACCCTGCGCCGAGCGCGCAGGGTTGGCCCCGCCCATGCGGCGCCGCCGTGCCGCGGCCGCCCGTCGCGCTCGCCCACCCGTGTCGGCGCGCATCGACGCGCCTGGCGCGGTGGCGGGCGGGCGGCGGCTGAGCTCCTGGCTCTCGGCGGCGCGCGCGCGCCGCGCGTGGCCAGCGCGGCGCGCGCGCCCGTTCAAACGCCCGCCCTCCACCGCCCACCCCGCGCCCACTTCCCCACCCCCAGGAGTCGGAGTCGCTGCTGGGGTGGCTGCATGTGAGTGTGGGGGAGGGTCGAGGGCGGGAGGAGGGGTTGAATAGGCGCGCGCGCGCGCCCACCACCCTTCCTCTCCCCAGGACGTCTTCCACGGCGCCCCCCCCCCTTCATCCGGCCCGCCCCCCCCCCCCGCGGCGGTAGCGGGCCCCGTGCTCTTCGCGCCGCCGTTGACCCCCTTTGCCGCGACCGCGCCGCTCGGCTTCCCGCTCGTGCCGGCCGACCCCGCGCCCGCGCCGCCGGCCGCCTCCGACCCCTCTCCCCCGGTCGCCGTCTCGTTCGACCAGAGCTGGACGGGGTGCGGGTCGGACGTCCCCCCCCCGGGGTCGCCGCTCTCGTGCGACGACCAAGCGGCGCAGGGCGCGTGCGGCCAGCCCTGGATGCAGGGCCACTGCAACATCGTGTGCGGCCGCTGCGCGTCGCCGCCGCCGCCGCCCCAGGTCCGGCGCGCCCCCGCGCCGCCCAAGGACTGCTCCCAAGACGTCCTCCCCCCCTTCTCCCCCGCGTCCTGCGCCGCCCAAGCCGCCTGGGGCCAGTGCGGCGCCGAATGGATGCAGGGCTACTGCGCGCGGGCGTGCGGGCAGTGCGCGGAAGGGCCGGCGATCGACTGCAGCGTCGACGTCCCGGTCCCCGGCTCGTCCTCGACCTGCGCCCAGCAGCGCGACTGGGGCCAGTGCGGCGCACCCTGGATGAAGGAGTCGTTCTGCGCGCGGTCCTGCGAGCGGTGCCCGGCGCCGCCGCCGCCGCCCGTGGCGACGGCGCCGCCGCCGCCGCCGCCGCCCGCGGTGTGGACCGGCTGCGGCGCCGACGTCCCGCCGCCGCCGTCGGCCCGCCGCCGCATGCTCTCCTCGCCCTCGTGCGCGCAGCAGGCTGCGTGGGGCAAGTGCTCGGCGCCCTGGATGGACGGCTACTGCACGATCACGTGCGGGCGCTGCGAGGGGCAGGTCCCTGCCGTCGACTGCTCCGTCGACGTCCCGGTCCCCGGCTCCCAATACGCCTGCTCCGACCAAGCCTCCTGGGGCCAGTGCGGGGCCGACTGGATGCGGGGCGTGTTTTGCGGCAAGTCGTGCGCGCGCTGCGCAGCGCCGCCGCCCCCCGCCGACCCGCCCATCACTCTGGCGCCGGCGCTCGAAGACCAGCCGGTCGCGCTGGCCCCCGCGCCCGAAGACCCGGTCGCCCTGTCCCCGTCGGCCGACGAGAGCGCGCCGCCGACGCCCGTCCCCGAGGAGACGCCGCCGCCGGTGTCTGGCTCCGACTCGTTCGATGTCCCGGGTCCGTCGACCGATCCGGCCGACCCCGGCGTCCCCACGGCGCGCGGCGGGCGCGCGCCGGTCAAGCCCGCGCCGCTCCAGGCGCCGCTCGCGCCCCAGGCGCCCCTCCTGGCGCCGGCCGACCCCGCCGTCGCCGCGGGCAACCCTGCCGCCGCCGCCACCGCCGCCGACCCGGCCGGCAAAAAGGCCCTCCTCGACGCCGCGCTCAAGGCCAAGGCGGCGTCCGCCTTTGGCTCGCTCAAGGGGGGGGTCGACGCGGTCAAAGCCAAGCTCCTGGCGCAAGGGTGAGGGCCGTGTGGGTGGGGAGGGGGGAGGGTGGGAGGGTGTCTACACTAAAACCAGCGACGCCCCGCCGCGGCGGGACGTCGCTGGTTCGCGGGGGCTGCCGGCGTCGAGCGTGGATTACGACAAAGTGGACGCTGCGAAAGAGGTATTGAGCGCCGTGCGACGGCAGATGGCAGTGGCCGCCGCCGCGACGTCCCGCCGCGGCGGCGGCCACGCGCACACCCCCTTTTGACCCGCCCGCCGGCGCGCGCGCGAGCTGGGGTGCGCGGACGTGCGACAGCACTCGTCCGCGCGCCCGCGGCGCGCGCGCGCGCCGGCGGGGCGCCGCGGTGTGTGGAAAAAAAAACTCGGCACGCCACCGGCACACCGAGCGCGCGCCGCACGCCCTCTCCCCGATCGCCGCAGCCGCCGCTCTCAAGCACCACTCGCGCCATGCGCACCAGCGGCCGCTAGCGGCCCGATGCTGCGCGCGGCCGCGTCGGCCGCGCATCGGCGCGCCGCGGCCGGCGCCGCGGCCGCCCTGCGGTCGCTCGCGTCGACACCCACGACCATCGTCGTCACCGGCACCGGCGCGGTCACCCCGCTGGGCGCAACCGTGGGCGCCACGCTCGCAGCGCTCGCGCGCGGCGCGGCCGCGCCGCGCCGGCCGGCGGTCGAGGAGCTGGGGGATGCGTGGGCGCACAGAGCCGATGTGCTGACGAGCCTGCCGGGCGTGGCGACCGTGTCGGACGGTGTCCTCGCCGACGCGGTCGCGGCGGGCCTCCCTCCCACCACCCCCGGCGCCGCCCGGGGCGCCGCCCGGTTCGCCGCGCTCGCCGACGCCGCGGCAGGGCAGGCGTTGAAGCAGGCCGGCCTGCGCGGCGACCGCGGCGCCCGCGTCGGCGCCGCGGTCGGGTGCGCGTTTGGCGGCTTCTCCGAGCTGGCGGCCGCCGGCGCCGCTCTGGGGGCCGACGGAGGGGCGGGGCTGAGACGGTGCGGGGGGGAGGGAGCGGTGGGGGAGGCGGGGCCGCGCGCCGCGCCGCCGCCGACGTGCCGCCCCCGCCGCCCCTTTTAGCCTGGGCCCATTCTTTGTCCCGCGCGTGCTGCCCAACATGGCGGCCGGCCACGTGAGCATCGGCCGCGGCCTGCGCGGCCCGCTGCACGCGCCCGCGGCGGGCGCGGCGGCGGGGCTGTCGGCGGTCGACGCCGCCGCGCGCGCGCTGGCGAGCGGGGACGCGGACGCTATGCTGGCGGGCGGCACCGAGGCGTGTGTGGGCGCGCCCGCGCTGGCGACGCTCGGCGAAGGCGGCTTCGCCGCTCTGGCCGAGGCCGCCGCCCTGCTCGCGCTGGAGACCGCGCCCGCGGCCGCTCGCCGGGGCGCGCCCGTGCTGGCCCGCCTGCTAGGTACGGCGACGGCGGCGGGCGAGGCGGGCGCCGCTGCGGCGGCCGCGGTGGAGCGCGCGCTCGCGCGCGCGCGCGTGCCGCGCGAGGCCGTCGCCGTCGCGCTCTCGCCGCTGCCCTTGCCGCCCGCCCTGCTCCCTCGCGCCTTGCGCCTCAACACCCGCCCCCACCTGGGCGACGCGGTCGCGGCCGGCGGCGCGGCGGACGCCGCGGTCGCCGTCGCGGCGCTCTGCGGCCACGCCGCCGCGGCGGCCGCCACCGGCCCGCTCGCCGCCCCGCTGCGCGCGCTGGCGGCGGGCGGCGTGGCGGTGGTTGTCGCGCCGTGCGCGCTGGGCGGCGGCGCGGCGGCGGTCGTGCTGGGGGCGCCGGCGTGAGGCGTGGGGGAGGGGGCGCGCGGTGGCCGCGGGCGCCGCAACGTCACTTGTCACACCGCGCGCGGACCACTCCCCCGCCGCTGCAACACCAGCCCCGCCGCGTGCGTCACGCGTACGCCGCCCGCCGCGTCGGCGAGGCCCGCGTCGGCGAGCGTCGCGGCGTCGGCCAGGGGGGCGCCCAGGAAGACGAGGTCGCAGCCCGCGACGGAGGCGCCGAGCGCAAGGAGCTGGCGCCGGGGGGTGCGTGGGCCGAGGGCGCGCGCGCGCGCGCGCGCCGACGCGGCGGGAAAAAAAACAAAAAAAAAACTTACCCGCGCCTTGACGTCGGCCACCGTCGTCCCGGGCTCGCACCCGTCGACCGCGTGTGTGGCGCCGCCGGGGGCGGCGACGTGGAGCAGCATGGCGGGGCGTCCGTTTTGTGTGGCCGTGGGTGTGGTCGGTCGGCGCGTCGCGGCCTTCGTACTCCGTCTCTCTCGTCCGCCCCCCCAATGCGCCTCGCGCCGGCATCGCCGCGCGCCGCCGCCCCCTCGCCGCCGGCGCCCGTCGCGGCGGCCGCCGCGGCCGCCTCACCGGGGCGGCGCGCCGCGCTCGCGGCCGGAGTTGTGGCCCTGGTGGCAGGCGCTCGGTGCGAGCATGAGGAGAGACGGTGTCCAGGAGCTCGTGGCGCGTGCGGAGCGTCGGCCAACGACCGCCTCGCCCGCCTCACCAGCCCTCCGCGCGCGCACGCCGCGCGCGCGCCCGGCGACGCCGCCTCGCCCGGCCTCGCGTCGGCCCCCGACCCGGCGGCGCCCCCATTTTTCGACGTGGGCCTGGGGGTCAAGGCGCAGGACGCGTTGGTCGGGACCGGGGCCACCGCCAAACCCGGCGACCGCGTGGAGATCGATTTCGCGCTGCGCCGCGCCAACGGCTACTTCATCTACTCCACCGTGGAGGGCGTCAGCTTTCAGCCGACCGACGTGCCGACCGGGGCGTTTGAGTTCGTCGTGGTGAGGGAGAGCGTTTCTTTTCTTTTCCTTTTTCTGTGGTTTGGTTCCTCGCCGCCGACTTTTTCGGCCTCACGCCCACCCTCCTCTCTCCCACAGGGCTCTCCTGACGTCATCCGCGGCCTCTCCGCGGCCGTGGCGGGCATGCGGGTGGGCGGCCGCCGCCGCGCGGCGGTGCCGCCGTCCGCCGGGTGGCGCGACGCGCCCGGCGCGGCGCCGGTGCCGCCCACGTTTGCGGGGAAGAGGCAGATCGCCAATCACAAGGGGGAGCCGCTGGTGTTTGAGCTGGCGCTGCTCGCGGTGCGGTGAGAGAGTAGAGGGCGACGAACGCTGGGCGTGCGCCCGGCGGCCGCCGGCGCGCCGACCTGCCGCCGGGCGCCCTTGCAAACCTGTGGGAGCGACGAGCGGGCGACGACGCGGCGGCGGCCCCTCGGCGCGCCTCGGGCGACCCTGTCTTGCGCCATAGCGCGGCCAACCACCGCAGCGCGCGCCCCCTCCCCACCCACTCTCGCGCCGCCCGTTCGGCCCCGCCCCCCGCGCCCGACCGACCGTCGGAGCGCCGCAGCCGCCCGCGGCGCCACCCGCCCCCCCCCGGCCGCGCCCCGCCCCCGCGGCCGCGCGCGCCATGCCGTCGCTCCGCATGCGGGCCGTCCTGCTGCTCGTCAGCGTGGCGCTCACGCAGGCGGCGCCCCAAGCGGTAAGAGAGGGTCGACGAGAGGGGTGGTGCGAGGGGGTGAGGCCTCCTCGTCCCCCGCCGCCGCACCATGGCGCGCGCGGGCGCGCCGCAGCCCCGCGCGCGGAAGGCAGGCCCTCCACCGCCCCGCTGGCCACTGGGGCGGTGGAAGGGTTTTAGGGCGCCCGCTTGGGGGGTGAAAGGCGGCGCTGGGCTGGGAGGGGCGGGCTGGGCGGGCGGCGGGCGCAATGCGCACGCCGCTGGCCGAGCGCTCGCGGCGCCGGCCGCGGCCCTCTTGCCCGGCGGCGTCGTTACTAGGCGTGCATGGCCCATTGGAGGGGCGCGCGAGGCGGAGCCCGGGCCGGAGGAGGCGCTGGCGCCCGTCCGGCCGCGGGCGTCGCGCGGCGCGGCGGGTGGCCGCCCCGCGCACGTTTTTCGTCCCACCCCCGCCCCCCCCCCCCCCCTCCCCAGACCTTCCGCCACCTGCTCCAGGCGCCCGAGATCGATGCCGCGTCCATGGAGGCCGCCATCGCGGGCGCGCCGGCGGTGGCGGAAATGGCCGCCGCCGCCCCCGCGTCCCCTCTGACGCTGTCGTCCATCATCGACCCCAAGAACCTGCAAGCCGCCGTCGACGCCCAGCTCAAGCTGCTGGCCGACAACCCCGCGGCCGCGCAACAGTTTCTGCAGACGACGGCCGCGTCGGCGGGCCTGGTCGAGGGCGTCGCCGCGTCGGAGACCGACGTCGCGGCCGCCAACCAAAAAGTGCTCGCCACCGCGCCCCGGCTGTCGGGCGCGCTGCAGACGATCAACCAGGAGATGAAGTTTCCCAACCCGTCCGACGGGCCGGCCCCGGAAGTCCTGGTCTCCAAAGTGGAGGACAAGATCCAGGAGCGCGCGCCGCTCGTCGCCAACAAGGCGCTCAAGCTGGCCAACGACGCCTACACCCACGTCGACTTCAACCGCCTTGTGGACCGCATGCTGTCGCTCAAGCAAGACGGCGCCGCCCTGGGCCACTGGCCGGGCCCCAACCCGTATGGGTTTGCGCCCGACGACGACAACTTTTGCATCTTTGCCGTGCCCATCCTCAAAAACGCGCCCAACGTGTTTAAAGCCGCCGCCGCGGGGTCGCCCCTGGGGCTGCCGGCGGGCGTGGCGGGACCGCAGGGGGAGGTTTTCTCCAAACTGCCGGCCGACGCCAAGCCGACGCTGCCGACCACGGCGGGGGCGAAAGCCGCGTTTGCCGCGCTGGCGTCGAAATTCGGTGCTCTCGCGTCGGGCGCCGGGGCTGCCGCTGCCGGCGCGGCCCCCGGCGGCAAGCTCCCCACGTTCAACCCGGACGGCCTCAAGTCGGTCGCCATGGGCGGCTCCCTCGCCCTCGACCAAGAGGCGTCCATCGGCAAAGCGTCCATGACCGCCTCCGACGTGCCCGAAGTGCGCACCTACTCGGCCGAGGGCAAAGAGTGGGCGTGCACGCCGTTCGACGCGGGCGCGCGCGGGCCGACCGCGCTCGCGCTCGCGGCCGGCGTCGCCGCGCCCGCGCCGGCGACCCGCCGCTCCCTGCTGGCCGAGGACCCGACCATTGCCGCGATGGCGGCGGCGGCCGACCCGACGGCCGAGCCGGCGGCGGCCACCATGGGCGCCCCCACCAAACCGTCGATGGACGACACGATCAACCCCGCCGGCGCCAAGATCGTCGACCCCGCCGCCCTCCTGGGCGCCCCCGCGGGCGGCGAGCCGCAGCTGACCAACCCGATCACCGGGGAGAACAAGTTCGCCAACTCGGAGGAACTGTCCGACGCGGTCGCCGAAGAATCGGCGGGCGCGTACAACCGCCTCATGGAGCGCGTCCAGTCGGGCGCCGCCGACGAGGAAGACTTTGGGCGCGAGGCGCTGGCCGACATGGGCGACCGGGTGGCGCTCCAGCAGTTCAACTCGTTCGCGTCGATCGCGGGGCTGAACGCGTCGCTCGTCGCGGGGCTCGCGGCCAAGAACGCCACGTTCATGGCCGCCCTGGCCGCCAAGAACTCGACCCTGGCCGCCGTCCTCGCCTCCAAGAACGCCACCCTGGCCGCGGCCTACGGCGGCGGCGAAGGGCTGGTCGACGCGGTGCGCGCGTCGCTCGCCAACAAAAACGCGACGCTGCGCGACATGCTCAAAAAGCCCGACCCCAAGCGCCCCCCCCTCATCACGTTCGACCCCGCCACCGGCACCGCGCGCGTGCACCCGCCCAAGTCGGCGATCGACGCGCTGGGCGTGCGCTTCGACCAGGTCGTGCGCGGCGAGACGGGCAACCCCTTCTTCGACTGCGTCGGCGTCAAGGACGCGCCCTCGGGCAAGGAGTGGGTGGCGACGGCCGCGTCGGACGCGGAGAAGCTGACGGCGCACCTGGTGTCGTTCCTCAAGGCGTCGTCGGGCAAGGGCACGCCCGTGCCGACCGGCTTCACCGTCAAAAACCCGTTCGACGCCGCCGCCGCCCCCGTCAACGTCCAGTTCTCGCAGGCCTCCCCCTTCCTTAAGGTGCCCGGCGGCGAAAAGCTGGGCGACAACCCGTGGGCCGCGGCCAAGGCGTTCATCGACGCGGCGCCCAAGCCGCCGCGCCCCGCGCGCCGCGGCGACGCGCCCGCGGGCGCGCCGCCCTCGGACGCCGCCCGCGCCGCGGCGGCCGGCACGCCCGCCGCGTCGTCCGCCAACTTTGGCGGGCACGACTGGCAGGAGGAGGCCGCCAAGATGGCGGCCGACGCCGAGGCGGCGCGCGAGGCGGCGCACGCCGCCGCGCGCGCGGCCGACGCCGCGTCCGCCGCGGCCAAGATGCTGCCGGTGGGGGCGGACGGGTCGCCCACGCTCATGGGGGTGGCCTACGACGGCTACGTGTCCGACTGCGCCCTGGTCGTGGGGTCCCCCCCGCGCGCCGACGGCACGTTTGACAAGGTCGACGGCTTCCTGACGACCGTCAAGGGCGGCCGCTTTGGCGTGCCGGCCGCGATCTTGGCGGACCACCCCGGGGCTGTCGCGTACGTCATCCCGGCCGCGCGCGGCAAACAGTACGCGTCGGTCTCGGCGCCCGGCGACTCGCCCGGCCACTGCTTCGACCGCGCCACCCTGCTCCCCTCGTTCAACCCGTTGGCCACTCCCCTGCCGACGACGCCGGACGCGGTGGCGCGCGGGCCCGCGGCGTCGCCCCTGTCGTCGCTGCTCGTCTTCGGCGGCGCGGCGGGCATGACCCAAGCGCACCTCACGTCCGCGTTCGGCCTCGACCCCTCCATCGACGTCGCCACCCACGACGCTCTGGCCTCTGCCCTGGCCGAGGCCAACCCGGACGGCCCCGCGATGACGGCCGCGCGCGCCGACGCGGCGGTCGCTAACACGGTGACCATGGCGGCCGCGTTGCTGGCGGGCGACACGCCGGCGTATGCCAATGCCGCGGTGCTGGCGTATGGCGCGGTGGCGGAAGCCGCGGTGGCTGCGGCCAAGGCGGCGGGCGTGGAGGAGGCGCCCGCGGTGGCGGCCGCGCCGGCGGCCGCCGACGCCGCCTCGCCCGAGGAGGAGGAGGAGGAGGCGCCCGCGGCTGCCGCCCCGGCGCCCGCTCTCGCCCGCGGCGGCCGCCGCCTGGCCCAGGCCGACGCCGCCGGCCCGCCGCGCCGCGAGGGCCCGCCCCAGGGCCCGCCCCAGCGCCGCGCCCCCCCGGCCCTGCCCACGCTGCGCCTGCCGGGCGCGGCCGACACGGCCGCCGCGCCCGCGGCCGAGCCGGAGGCCGACGCCGCGGCCGCTCCCGCGGCCGCCAACCCGGTCAAGGGCGCGACGCTCAACCTGGCCGACGCCGCCGTCGTCGCCTCGATCTTTGCGCGCGCGCAGGCGATGGCCGCCGCCAACCCCGCGGGCGCGCCGCCGCCGGTCGACCCGGCGGTCGCGGCCGCCGCGGCGGGCGCGGTCGCCTCGCTCAACGCCGAGGCGGGCGCGGCGCGCAACCCGGCCGACGCGCAGAAGACGATGTACGTCGCCCAGGCCCAGCTGGTGCCGGCCGTGGGCCGGCTGGCGGCCGGGACCGTGCCCGCGACAGCGTTTGCGGCGGCGGCGTCGCCCGACGGCGTGCGCGCCTCGCTCGCGTCGGCGTCGCTGCCGGGCGTGCTGGACGCGGCGCCCCTGGGCGGCGCCCCCAAAAAGGGTGGCCTGTCCAAGGGCGGCGCGGTCGCGGTCGGCGTGCTCGTGCCCGCCGTCCTGCTCGCCGCCGCGGGCGGCGCCGCGTTTGCACTGTCCCGCCGCCGCGGGCGCGCGCCCATGGGCGCGGTGCGCGGCTGAGCGTGGGACGAGGGCGTTTTCATTCCCCGCGCTGACCATTCCCCACCACGACACACGACCACAACAACGCGCGCGCTCTTTGGGACGCCGCCCGCGCCGCGTTTCATGGGCACGCCCCACCAACATCCCGGGGGGGGGGGAGGAGGAGGGGAGAGGGGGGGGCAGGGCCCGGACTCGAAAGCGGGGGGGGCCGGGGCGGCGCCGCCCGCGGGTGCAACGCCCCGCACCCCGCCCACACGCGAGCAAGTCACAGTCTCTGCCCTCGCCCGCCGCGCACGCACGAATGACTGCACGCCGTCCGGCGGACCCGCGCCCCCCCCCCCCCCCCCCCCCCGCCCCCCCCCCCCCCCCCCCCCCCCCCCCCCC